>ULYX01010817.1_pt1 | contig 32155 bp, 29 predicted proteins | sample 1962591 | NCBI WGS metagenome assembly ULYX01 (sample SAMEA4835874, study PRJEB28245) | human gut metagenome | biome: gut microbiome; material: fecal sample | place: Denmark | collected 2008
TTCTCTGCGATCAGTATGAATGAAATGGGGAAATAATAATATGCAGGAAAACGCAGTTATTTTATCGAATACAGAGATCGCCAAAGATATTTGGCGTATGGAAATAAAGACCAATCTTGCCAAAAAGGCAAGACCTGGTCAATTTATTGAAATTAGTGTTTCAGGATTTTATCTTCGTAGACCAATTTCAATTTGCGAAATAAAAGATGAGAGCCTTATCATTATTTATAAGATCTTAGGGCAGGGTACTGAAAAAATGACAGAGCTGACATCCAATGATCTATTAGATATATTTGGACCATTAGGAAATGGCTTCCCAATTGAAGACCAGGATAAAGTTCTTCTAGTTGGAGGTGGTGTAGGTGTACCGCCTCTATATGAAACAGCCAAACAATATCGTCTAAAAGGATCAAAAGTAGATGTTGTACTTGGTTTTAATGACGAAGAATCTGTTTTCTATAAAGAAGAATTTGAAGAGCTTGGATGTAATGTAGAGATCGCGACAATGGATGGAAGTGTTGGTACAAAAGGTACAGTTCTTGATGCGATCCAGGCTAAAAATATCGATACGGATTTCATCAGTGCCTGTGGACCATTGATGATGTTGAAGGCATTGGATGCTACATATACAAAAGGATATATTTCTTTAGAAGCGCGTATGGCCTGTGGTTTAGGTGCATGTATGGGATGTGTAGTAAAAGATAAAGAAGGAAATTCTTTACGTGTATGTAAAGATGGTCCTGTCTTTGAAGTTGGAAAGGTGGCACTATGATGGATATTTCAGTTAAATTACCTGGTTTAAATTTAAAAAATCCTATCATTCCTGCCAGTGGATGTTTTGGGTTTGGTCGTGAATATGCAGAATTATATGATCTTAGCCTTTTAGGTGGAATTGCGATCAAAAGTGCAACACCACAGGAGCGCTTTGGAAATCCAACACCACGAATTGCCGAAACCCCAAGCGGTATGTTAAATGCGATTGGATTACAGAATAAAGGTGTTGAAGTAATCAAAGAGAAAGAATTGCCATTTTTAGCACAATTTGATACTGAAATTATTGCCAATGTAGCAGGTGCAACAGAAGAAGACTATGTTAAAGTTATTGAAGCTTTAAATGATAGTGAAGTAATCAAAGCTTATGAGTTAAATATTTCCTGTCCAAATGTTAAACATGGGGGTATTGGCTTAGGTACAAAACCGGAACTTGCAGCTCACGTGACAAAGCTTGCCAAAGCTGCAGCTAAGAAACCGGTATATGTAAAACTTTCACCAAATGTTACAGATATTGTTGAGATTGCCAAGGCAGTAGAAGAAGCTGGAGCGGATGGTTTGGTCTTGATCAACACCTTGATGGGAATGCGTATTGATCTAAAAACAGGAAAACCATTACTTGCCAATATTACAGGAGGACTTTCTGGACCAGCCATTAAACCAGTTGCGATTCGTATGGTTTATCAAGTAGCACAGGCTGTAAATATTCCAATCATTGGTGTTGGTGGTATCACTAGTGCTGAAGATGTACTTGAATTCTTGAATGCAGGAGCTAGTGCAGTCGAAGTTGGAGCTCAGAATTTTGTGGATCCATATGTTTGCCCTAAAATTATTGAAAATTTACCAAAGGTATTGAAAAAATATGGATATAATAATATTAGCGAAGCTATAGGAAGGAGTTTTAAATAATGTCACGTACAATCGTAGCGCTGGATTTTTCCAGCAAAGAAGAAGTAGTGAACTTCTTAAATAAATTTGACAAGCCAATTTATGTAAAAATCGGTATGGAATTAACATATGCCTGCGGGTTGGATATCATTCAGACTGTAAAGGCAATGGGACATCATATTTTCTTGGATCTAAAATTGCATGATATTCCAAATACAGTAAAAGGTGGAATGAAAAACCTTGCGAATTTGGGCGTTGATATCGTGAATGTTCATTGTGCTGGTGGAATTGCGATGATGAAGGCAGCTGTTGAAGGTCTTGAAATTGGTGCAAATGGAAACAAACGTCCATTGTGCATTGGGGTAACCCAGTTAACATCTACATCTAAAGAAATGATGAATGAGGAATTGGGAATTCCAGGCGAAGTAATGGATAGTGTTATCAAATACGCTAAGAATGCTAAAGCAGCTGGTTTAGATGGTGTTGTATGCTCTGTTCATGAGGCAAAGGCAATTCATGAAGCATGTGGAGATGATTTCTTAACAGTCACTCCGGGTATTCGTTTGGCATCTGATTCAAAAGATGATCAAAAACGTGTTGCGACACCAGATTATGCTAATGAACAAGGTTGTGACTATATCGTTGTAGGACGTTCTATCACTAAGAGTGAAGATCCAGTTAAAACATATGATTTAATCGAAGACATGATGAAATAATTAAAAGATCCTTAGGGATCTTTTTTTAATGAAAATTTAATTGATGTTTCAATGACATCTAGGTTATGAATAAATAAAAATAATGGCTTGAATTAGTTTAAATATCTTTGATTTTTAATAAAGAAGTACTATATATGTTATAGAATAAATCGGATATTTTTAAATTTTATATACCCAAATAGGTCTATATGTGCTAAAATCCAAGTAAAGTGAAAGGGGTTACATAAAGGTTAAAAAATATGGAAAGATGCGCGGGTGTGTTATGCCCTATGTTTTCAGTTCCAGCGAATCAGGGGATAGGAGATTTAGGACAAAAAACGGTAAGAATGATCGATTGTATTGCGGATGCAGGTTATCATGTTTGGCAGATATTGCCTTTACAGGCAAAAGGAAGATCTCATTCTCCCTACCATGCGCTCTCCAGTTTTGCCGGTGATCCAATTTATATTAATTTAGATAGACTTTGTGAGATGGGATTATTGACGCAAAGCTCGATAACGAATTGTAATAAATTTAAAGATAGAGTGGACTATGAAACGGTTAGAGTATTTAAGAATGAATACTTTAGACGAGCTTTTAAAGCATTTAAGAAAAATTATGACTCATTTAAAGAAGACTTTGAATATTTTGAAAAGACAGCTTTCTGGTTGGAAGATTGGGCAATTTATCAGCTGTTTAGATCATTGAATAGTGAAAGGCCTTGGATTGAATGGGATGAAGAATACCGCAATTATCCATTATATAAAGAAGTGGATCTCTCTGAATATGAAGATGAACTTTTCTATACCAAGTTTCTACAGTTTATATTTTATAAACAATTTGATGATATCGTAATGTATGCACATGCCAGAGAAATTACTCTAATCTCGGATGTAGCATTTGTGAATTATGACAGTGCGGATGTATGGACCAATCGTTTTGATTTTCTTTTAGATGAAAACGGTAATCCTAAGGCGCTCAACAATTGTACATATCATATGCCAATACATGATTTTAAAAGGCAATTGATTGATGGCTTTAGTTTTTGGAAAAAACGAATTCGTTGGCTTAGTCGGTGTTTTGATGTAGCCAAGATCGATTATTATACGATTATCAATGATTATTTAAAAATTGATGAAATGGTAGATTATGAAGAATTCAAAGATTTGATTCACTCATTATTGATCATGATCAAACATGAATTTCCAGGTTTTCATTTGATCGTTGAAGGATTGGAGAAGATATGTGAAGATTTTGAACTTGGAATGACAAATGTCGATGTACTTTTAGACAGGATGAAAGTAAAGGAACTTAAAAAGAGCGTAAGAAAAGATTCAGTGCTGTATACAAGTACGCAAAATCATGAAACCATCAATCAGGCTTATTATGGATATGATAATAATCATCGTATAAGCTTGAGGCGTTTTTTGAAAAAACAGGGTTATACAGAACGTAATTTCAATGATATGATTTGTCACTTTGCCTTAGATTCTGCAGCTGATATATGTATTCTGCCTATATGGGATATATGTGGCTATAAAGAAGAGGCAAGATTAAATAAACCTAATGAGGAAGATGAATTGAATTGGACATGGAAGTTAAAAGATTTTAAAAACTTCCCTAAAGATTTAATGAAGACAAAAGAATGGATACAGAAAGCAGGAAGATGATGTTCCTGTTTTTTTATGCATAGAAATCACAAATCAAATCTTAATAAAAAAGTGGAGAATTTACTCTCCACCAAGTTTACTTGCAACGACCCAACCTAATACAAATGTTACAATACTAATAAGAATTGTAATTAAAGAGAAACTAGCCCAATTTGTTTTTAATAGAATAGCGATCGGACTTGCAACGATCAATCCGATAATAGCGTAATAAGCTTGTGTTTCCCATTTAGAGAAGATCCACTCAATTAATTTGGCAATTAAGAAGATACCTAGGATCACTCCAATACCAAAAGGCAGCAGCACTAGAATACAACTTATTAAATCGCCTATATTGAACGATGTCAAAGCATCTACAGTGCGGTTGATATAAGCTAAGATCGTTTCATAATAACCTAACAACATTAACATCATGCTTCCACTGACACCAGGGATGACCATGGTTGCAGCTGCAATGATACCAACAACTAATAGTTTTACAATTTCAATGAAGTTAAGATCAATCGTCGATGCGACACCTTTAGCTTCTCCCATTACTGCCATTAATACAACGATTGCGAAGAATATGATCAAAGGAATCATATTGGAAGCTTTTGTAGGATTGGATCCTTTTACTTTCTTTAGTATGAAAGGCAGGCTTCCGGCAATTAAACCACAAAAGGCAAAATTTGTTGGAATTGGATGTACTTCTAATAGATATTCAAACAATCTTGAAAGAATTACGATTGCTAATCCAGCTCCTAAAAAGATAGGGAATAAAAGCTTTAAGCTTTCTTTCAATTCAGATTTAATGTGAGTGATGGAATGAATTAATTTATCATATAAACCCATTGCGACCATCATGGTTCCACCGCTGACACCAGGAATGATGTTTGCAATGCCGACAACCATACCTTGAAGAATCGATTTTATCATGTTTATTTTCTCCTTTACACGTTCAAAAATATAACATATATGGCGCTAAGTGTAAAATTTTTTAATGTTTTTATAATTGTGTATTGCATCTTGATGCGTTTTATGTATAATTGTCTTGTGTTTTCTTAAATAAATTTAAAGTTTAGTAAAAGTAAACAAATGAGGGAGGGGATGCCGTGCAGATAGGAGCAAAGATAAAAGCATTGAGAATTGCCAATGATCTAACACTGGAAGAATTGGCGTCAAGGTCTGAATTGACCAAAGGTTTTTTATCACAGTTAGAAAGAGATCTAACGAGCCCAAGTATTTCAACTTTGGAAGATATCCTAGAGGCTTTAGGCACAAATCTATCGGAATTTTTTGCTGCAGAACCGGAAGAACAGATCGTGTTTCATCAAGGAGATTTCTTTATTGATGAAGGCGAAGATCATACGATCGAATGGATCATTCCCAATGCACAAAAAAATGCGATGGAACCCATTTTGTTGACGATAAATCCGCTAAAGAAATCGCGAACGATAAAAAGCCATGAAGGCGAAGAGTTTGGCTATGTCTTAAAAGGAAAGATCGAACTTGTTATGGGCAAAAAGCGCTATAAGGTCAAAGCTAAGGAAACATTCTATATTTCAGGAAGGAATTCACACTATTTGTACAATCCATCCAATACACCAGCTAAGGTATTATGGGTTTCAACACCACCAAGATTTTAGACGTTAGAAAGGGACACGATTATGGAGATGGAAAAAAAGAAAATTATTCAGTTTAAGAATATCGTTAAAGATTTTGATGGACAGATCGTTTTAAAGGGAATCGATCTGGATATTTATGAAAATGAATTTGTTACATTGTTAGGACCTAGTGGTTGTGGAAAAACGACTTTATTAAGGATATTAGGTGGTTTTATCGAACCAACAGAAGGACATGTAATTTTTGACGGACAAGATATCTTAAAGCTGCCTCCTCATAAAAGAGAATTGAATACAGTTTTCCAAAAATACGCATTATTTCCTCATATGAATGTATATGATAATATTGCATTTGGGCTAAAAATAAAAAAAATGAATAAAGACATTATTGAACAAAAAGTAATGAAGATGTTGAAATTAATTAATTTAGAGGGATATGAAAAGAAAAATGTAACGGTTCTCTCGGGAGGTCAGCAGCAACGTGTTGCGATAGCTAGAGCTTTGGTAAACGAGCCTTCAGTATTGTTGCTGGATGAACCATTGGGAGCGTTGGATCTTAAACTACGTAAAGAAATGCAGTATGAACTAAAACGTATCCAACAGGAAGTAGGAATTACTTTTATTTATGTTACGCATGATCAAGAGGAAGCATTAACAATGTCGGATAAAATTGTTGTTATGAAAGATGGCGAAATACAACAAGCTGGAACTCCGCAGGATATTTATAATGAACCTGTCAATCGTTATGTAGCAAACTTTATAGGAGAAAGCAATATTGTTTCAGGACGAATGTTAGAAGACAAGAAAGTGTGTTTTGATGATATTACTTTTGATTGTGTAGATGTAGGTTTTAAAGAAAATGAGCCTGTAGATGTGGTAATTCGACCAGAAGACATTGATATTGTACCTGTAGATCAAGGGAAAATGACAGGAACTGTTGAAAGTGTATTGTTTAAAGGGGTTCACTATGAAGTTATGGTCGAAACGGTTCCGGGCACTCATGTTACGGTTAACATGCATGTAAGAAATAATCAGAATATTTTGAGTGATGATAGAAAAGAAGCAATCAGTGCAAATGATTTTTATCTAGATTTGGAAGATATGAAAGACATCGATGATAAAGAAATTGTCGCCCGAGCAGATGCGCAGGCATGGAATCCGGAAACAGATGAATATTTATCAATCAAGGTAGAAACAGATTTAAAAGAAGAAATAGGTGAATATAATGTTAAGTTTTCAACTAATTCAGGACTTCAAATCATTCGTAAAATCTGGGTGGTAGATCAAAGAGTTGTTGAAAATAAAAAAGCAAATGAAGCGGTTAGTGCTTTTAACTTCTTCAAATCTAAAGATGAAATTATGGAATCTCATGCTTTAGATACTGATTTAAAAACTTGGGCAAATGCACAAGGATGGAAATTGAATAATGAAGATGAAGGTGTAGATTTAAGTGTAGATTATGATTTCGATCCAGAAAAAATAACAGAAGGTATCTATAAGGTTACATTCTGGACAACAGGACGAGAATTTAAGATCCATACAACTGATTATGTAGAGGAAGGTAAAGAGGTCGGATTATCTTTCTTCCCTGAGGATATTCATGTAATGGAGAAGATGGAATTCTAATGAAAAAATTTAGTCAGCTAGCATTTCCGTATGTAGTATGGGTTGTATTAATGATCTTATTACCGATGCTTTTGATTTTATTTTACTCTTTGACAACACAAGGTAATGAGATTGTAAATTTTACGTTCACTTTAAATAACTACATTCGTTTTTTTACCGACCATGATTTTTTGATGATTTTATGGCGTTCTTTGGTAATAGCCTTTAAAACGACCATAATTTGTGTATTATTAGGGTATCCAATAGCTTATTTTATTGCTCGCAGTCCTGATCGAGTTCGAAATACATTAGTATTGGCAGTGACATTACCGACATGGATCAATATGTTGGTACGTACGTATTCTTGGATTGGATTGTTATCCGAAGGTGGTATCATTCAAACTTTGTTTGGATTACAAGGTACAGACTTGCTGTATACTGAGGGGGCAGTGTTGTTAGGAATGGTTTATAACTTTATTCCTTTTATGATATTGCAAATTAATACCTCGCTATGTAAAATGGATCATTCCTTACTGGAAGCTAGTGCAGATCTAGGTGCCAATAAGGTTCAGACATTCTTGCGCGTGGTTTTCCCTCTGTCTTTATCCGGTGTTATCAGTGGAATTGCCTTGGTATTCTTACCGGCAGTCAGTTCTTTCTTCATTCCTAAGTTATTGGGAGGAGGACAGTTCTTCTTGATTGGTAATGTGATAGAAAATCAGTTTATTACAGTAGGTGAATGGAATTTTGGTTCTGCAATTTCTATGATCATGGCTGTTATTATGATGCTTTGTATGTATTTGATTCGTCGTGTTGATGAGCATAATAGCGGTGGGAGGAAGTCGTCATGAAAAAAGAAAAACGTATTTTTGGTAAAGCGCTGATGATTCTTTCCTTATTGTTTTTCTATATACCAATTTTATATATGATCGTATTTTCGTTTAATTCGGGAAGATCATTAACAAATTTTGAAGGCTTTAGTTTGACATGGTATGAACATATGTTCAAAAACCGAGATATGATGGAATCACTATATACCACAATAACTATAGCTTTAATTGCGACGCTCGTTGCTACTTTATTAGGTACTATAAGCGCAATCGGATTATCAAAAAGTCGAAAATTTTTAAAGAGCTTTGTTTTACAGTTAAATGATTTTCCAATTATGAATCCGGAAATTGTTACTGCAATTGGATTTATGTTATTGTTCATTACATTTCATATAGAGCGAGGATTTATGACAATGTTATTGGCACATATTGCTTTTTGTACACCATATGTTATTTTAAGCATAATGCCTAAAATTCGCTCTTTAGATCCAAATTTAGCAGATGCAGCGATGGACCTTGGTGCTACACCATGGCAGGCATTGACCAAGGTTTTGGTACCGCAAATTATGCCGGGCATCTTTTCGGGAGCTTTGATTGCCTTTACGATGTCATTTGATGATTTTATCATTTCGTATTTTGTAACCGGAGGAGGCGTTAAGAATCTAAGTATCATGGTCTATACTATGAGCAAGCGCATAAATCCAAGTATTAATGCAATATCTACACTTGTTGTAGTATTGATAACGATAGTCCTGGTGATTATCAATGTTATACCTATAATTAGGGAGAGAAAGGAAAAGAAACATGAAAAAATTATTAACTAGTACATTGATCGGTGCATTAGCATTGACACTTGCCGGATGCGGTTCAAACACACAAGAACGTGAATTTGAGGGTCAGGAACTTCATCTCTATAATTGGGGTGAATATATGGGAGAAAACCTTATTTCCGATTTTGAAGATCAAACAGGGGCAACAGTAAATGTAGATTATTTTGATTCAAATGAACAAATGTATATCAAGGTTGCCAATGGAGAATCTTTTGATGTTATGGTCCCTAGTGATTATATGATTGAAAGATTGGTGAAGGAAGATTTACTACAGCCGCTTGATAAAGAAAAATTGAATAATTTGGATTTACTTTCTGAAGATGTAATGGGATTAGATTATGACCCTGAAAATGAGTATTCTATTCCTTATTTTTGGGGGACTGTAGGAATAGTATATGATAAGAATAAAGTGAGCGAAGAAGATCTTGAAAAAGAAGGATATAATATCTTTTTAGACACAAAGTATAAAGGGGATATCTATCTATATGATTCTGAACGTGATTCTTTCATGATGGCTTTAAAAGCATTGGGGTATTCTATGAATACGACAAATGAACAGGAGTTACAAGAAGCTTATGAATGGTTAGTTCAAGCTGTTGAAACAATGGAACCTGAAATCGTAACGGATGAAATTATTGATAATATGGCACAGGGAAGAAAAGCTCTTGGTTTGATTTATTCTGGGGATGCTGCTTATGTAATGTCAGAAAATGAAGATATGGGATTCTATATGCCTGAAACTGGTACGAATATTTGGTCAGATGCAATGGTAATTCCAAAAAATGCCGAGAATCCTGAATTAGCACATGCATTTATTGATTATGTATGTACATATGAGGCTTCAATGGATAATTCAAGTTATGTAGGATATACTTCTCCAAATAAAGAAGTTATGGATGAATTAAGTGGCGAAGGCGGAGATTATGAAGGAATCAATGCTTATAATCCTCGCTCTGGAAATGATAATGACGAAGTATTTAAATATGATGAAAATACTCGTGCAATCATTGCTGATTTATGGTCACGTGTTAAAGTTGTTGCCAGCAACGCAGAATAAGGGTATCTTCGGATACTCTTTTTTAATCTGAAACATGAATTAATTCTTATATAGTTTATAAAGAAAAAATACCAACTCATTTTTGAGCTGGTATTTTCACCTTATAAAAAGTTTAAATTTAAATGGCGGCCTCTGTAGGAATCGAACCTACAATTAAATCTTAGGAGGATCTCGTGATATCCATTTCACTAAGAGGCCATACTGGCGCACCCGACAGGACTTGAACCTGCAACCGCTTGAATCGGAATCAAGTACTCTATCCAATTGAGCTACGGGCACTCATACCAATTCATTATACCCTAAAATCAAATATTATGGTATAAATAAATGGGTTTTATAGAAAAGGAGAAGATTATGGCTAAAAGAATTATACAAGTCGAAGAAAAAGTTCCTTTTAAGTTGATGTTGCCTTTAAGTATCCAGCATATGTTTGCGATGTTTGGGGCTTCTGTATTGGTTCCATTCTTGTTTGGAATTAATCCAGCTATCGTTTTGTTGATGAACGGTATTGGAACTTTGTTGTTTATTTTAATTACGAAAGGGAAGGCTCCTGCTTATTTAGGAAGTAGTTTTGCCTTTATTGCTCCGGCAAATATCGTAATTGCACAGTTTGGGTATGAATATGCTCTTGGCGGTTTTGTCGTAGTTGGTTTCTGTGGATGTTTGTTAGCCGCTTTGATCAAGAAATTTGGTACAAAGTGGATCGACGTTGTTCTTCCACCGGCTGCTATGGGGCCAGTTGTTGCCTTGATTGGTTTGGAGCTTTCAAGCAGTGCAGCAAGTACAGCTGGGTTGTTGGATGAAGTTGTAGATCCAAACAATGTAATTGTGTTTGGAGTAACTTTAGGTGTTGCGATCATTGGCAGCGTATGTTTCAAGAAGTTCTTGAGCGTTATTCCTATTTTGATTGCGGTTATCTGTGGTTATGTTGCCGCTGTATTTTGTGGAATGATCGATTTTACACCAGTTATGGAGGCTAGTTTCTTTGCGCTTCCTAACTTCACATTCCCTAAATTTGACATCAATGCGATCTTGATGATCTTGCCGGTTATCTTAGTTATTGCATCTGAGCATATTGGGCATCAGATTGTTACAGGTGAAGTTGTTGGTCGTGATTTGATCAAAGATCCAGGTCTTCATCGTTCTTTGTTTGCGGACAACTTCTCAACGATGTTATCTGGTTTCATTGGTTCTGTTCCTACAACGACTTATGGTGAAAACATTGGTGTTATGGCAATTACGGGTGTTTATTCTGTACAGGTAATTGCAGGTGCAGCTATTCTTTCTATTATTTGTTCATTTATTGGTCCTCTTGCAGCTTTGATCCAGACAATTCCAAATCCTGTAATTGGTGGAATCAGTTTCTTGTTGTATGGAATGATTGGAACTAGCGGGTTAAGAATTTTGGTTGATAAAAGAGTTGATTATGGTAAGAGCGTTAACTTGATCTTAACTTCTGTTGTATTTGTAACAGGATTGAGTGGTGTCGTTGTTCAGGTTGGAACAACTTCATTAACAGGTATGGTACTTGCTTGTATTACAGCAATGTTAATGTCTTTGTTGTTCTATTTATTTGATAAATTTAATTTATTGAATAAGGAAGAAGAATAAACGCTGTATCATAAAGTATTTTATTAAAACATTGTTGGTGATAGGATATACATTTTATTTGCATATCTTGTCATCAACTTTTTTTGAATTTAGATAATTTAATATAGAAAGAAAAACAGTATCTAGATTATAATAATCATGCGAAAAGATAAGGGAGGATGACTATGATCAAAGCGGTTATTTTTGATATGGATGGTTTAATGTTTAATACAGAAATCATGTTTAAAAAGCAATTTAGACAAGCTTTAGATAAGGCGGATATACATTGTCCAGATAGTGTGATTGAGAGAATGATCGGGTGTGATTCTAGGGAAATCATAGAATTTGAAAATACATATCCTGGAATTAGTGATGTAATGTCATATTGTCAGAAAACACGTGTGAATTTTTTCTTTGAATTTTTTAAAAATCCAGGTGATGCCAATATGCCAGGTCTATATGAATTGATTCAATATTTAGAAAAGAAGCCAATGGATTATGCGATTGCATCCAGTTCAGCAAAAGAAGATATCTTAAAGTTTATCAATTATGCTGGATTTGAGTTGCATCCAAAACAAATTGTGAGTGGAAAAGAAGGTTTTCCTTCTAAACCGGCACCAGATATCTTTTTAGCTACTGCCAAAAGAATGGGATATAAACCTGAAGAATGTTTAGTTTTAGAAGATAGCAAGCATGGAATAACAGCTGCATTTAAAGCTGGTATGAAATCAATCTTTATTCCGGATCAAATCAAACCAGATGAAGAAATGAAAAAATATATTCAAGAAACAAGAAATAATTTAAGTGAAGTTATTGAATATTTAGAAAGAAATGCATAACCAACATCATTTTCGTTGTAAATGTAAACAAGCTATTTTATAATTAATTTGCTTTTAGGAGGACAAACATGAAAAAAGAATTGGTAATCGTTCTGGACTTTGGTGGACAATATAATCAATTGGTTGCGCGAAGAGTTCGTGAATGCAATGTATATTGTGAAATCTATTCTTATAAGACAGATTTAGAGAAAATCAAAGCCATGAATCCAAAAGGAATCATTTTAACAGGAGGACCTAATAGTTGTTATGAAGAAGGAGCTCCTACGTATTCAAAAGAGTTGTTTGAATTAGGAATTCCAGTACTTGGATTGTGCTATGGTGCACAGTTGATGATGCATGTACTAGGTGGTAAAGTTGAAAAAGCGGATGCTCGTGAATATGGAAAAACTGAGGTTATTGTAGATAAGAAAGAATCTAAGATCTTTGAAGGAGTATCTGAAAAGACTATTTGTTGGATGTCTCATTTTGACTATATTTCAAAAGTGGCTCCTGGATTTGAGATTACTTCACATACAGATAATTGCCCTTGTGCTTCTTGTGAAAATACAGAAGCTGGGTTGTATGCGATCCAATTCCATCCAGAAGTATTACATACAAATGAAGGAACAAAAATGTTGTATAACTTTGTTCGTGGCGTTTGTGGATGTTCTGGTGATTGGAGAATGGATTCATTCGTGGATGAACAAATTAAAGCAATTCGCGAAAAAGTTGGAGATGGTAAAGTATTATGCGCACTTAGCGGTGGAGTTGATTCCTCTGTTGCGGCTGTACTTTTATCCAAAGCAATTGGTAACCAGTTGACTTGTGTGTTTGTAGATCATGGTTTATTGAGAAAAGATGAAGGCGATGAAGTAGAAGCTGTATTCGGACCAGAAGGACCATATGAGCTAAACTTCATTCGTGTGAATGCACAGGAAAGATATTATAAAAAACTTGCTGGTGTAGAAGAACCAGAAGCAAAACGTAAGATCATCGGTGAAGAATTTATCCGTGTTTTTGAAGAAGAAGCTAAGAAAATTGGAGCTGTTGATTTCCTTGTTCAGGGAACGATTTATCCAGATGTTGTAGAGAGTGGTCTAGGTGGAGAAAGTGCTGTGATCAAGTCTCATCATAATGTTGGTGGTCTTCCTGATCATGTAGATTTTAAAGAAATTATCGAGCCATTACGCGATCTATTTAAAGATGAGGTTCGTAAAGCTGGTCTTGAATTAGGAATTCCAGAAAACTTAGTATTCAGACAACCTTTCCCAGGACCTGGATTAGGTATCCGTATCATTGGTGAAGTAACAGCTGAAAAAGTACGTATCGTACAAGATGCAGATGCGATCTATCGTGAAGAAGTTGCCAAAGCTGGTTTAGATAGAAGAATTGGACAATACTTTGCGGCACTTACAAATATGCGTTCAGTTGGTGTCATGGGTGATGAAAGAACTTATGATTACGCAATTGCACTTAGAGCTGTAAATACAATCGACTTCATGACAGCAGAAGCTGCAGAAATTCCTTACGAAGTCTTAAATAAGACAATGTCAAGAATCATTAATGAGGTTCGTGGGGTTAACCGTGTAATGTATGACCTTACAAGTAAACCTCCTGGAACCATTGAATTTGAGTGAAATAACAATAAATAGCAATAAGAGCATAAAAAATTAAGCATATACTTAGTTTTTTATGCTTTTTTATTATTGTATATGATATGATTATATCAATAGATAAAGGAGTTTTTGTCATGTCGGATTTTGAAATAGTAAATGGTTCACTATACGATGATTCAATTCCAATGAAAATATTGGAACAGGCATTTGAAATGCAGGTTGAACAAGCAGAAAAGGCAACCAATAAACTAGTATCAGATGTTTTAAAAACTCAACAATATGGTCCGCATAAACTATCTGAAGGTAAAGAAAAGATGAGATTAGTAGTAGATGGATCGGATGATTTTATTAAAGATTATCAAGATGGAGTTATAAAGCTTGCCAAAGAAAAAGGACATGTTGTTGCCCAAATTAAAAATAATGGGAAGTATGGCCCAAAATTACCAATCAAGGAAGAAACGTATTTAGATGGTCCAAATTCTTTAGAAATCATGAATGCGTGTCAATTGAAGAATATTGCGGATTCTCTGCAAGAGTTATCCAATCAAATGCTAGCTATTGATGAAAATATTAAAGAAGTGTTGAGAGGTCAACAAAATGATAGGCTCGGCTTGTATTATAGCGGTGTATCGCTTTATCTAGAGGCCAATCGAGTATCAGATCCAGCTTTTAAAATTGGCTTAATTTCCCAATCTCTTAAAGCTTTAAGTGATGCGAATTATCAACTTGTATTAACTATGCAATCTGACATTAGTTATCTTAAGCGAAAAGAATATGAGAGTGACAAAAGACATAAGTTTAATTTAATGAATGAAAAAATCAATAATATCAACAAAGCATTTTCAGCAATTCACCAAGCTACGTTAATGAAAGCGGCAATCTATTGTCAATGTGGAGAAATCAATGCGATGACCAGTGTTTTTAATGAATATGCATTATTTATTCAAAATACAATCGTACCGAATGCAAAGATATTAACTCAATGTGACGTGAATGATACGGGAAAGATCGATGGAACTTGGTCAAGTCGATCCCTTTTATTAAATAAAGTTACCGGAATCGTTGAACAATTAAATTGTCCTAATCATGAATTATATATAGAAGTAGGAGACAAAGAAGATGAAAGCATATAAAGGTTGTGTAAATAGAGAATGTAAATCGTTTAAGTGTAAAGATCACTACAAAGATGAATATAATTATTGTCCTATTTGCGGGGAGAAACTTGAATATGTTTGTGCAGATTGTTGGAAAGTATTGGACCATAATACAGAAAAGTATTGTGCAAGCTGTGAAGCTAAACGAGACCAAAAACGAGCTCAGGCAATACAAAATATTAAAGATGGTGGAGTAGCAGTTGCTGGCGTTGTAGGAGCTGTTGGTGGTTTAGCGGTGAAACATAAAGATAAATTTGCCGTAGCAGGTAAAGTCGCTATGAAAATCATTAAGAAGTAAAAGTGAAGGAGAACAGCCATGAATAATGTTTGTTACAACAATCTTTTTAAACTGTTAATTGATAAAGGGCTCAAAAAGAGTGAGTTTGCCAAGTTATGTAATATTAGTGCTCCAACATTATCAAAATTGTCCAAAAATGAATACGTCTCTATGGATATTTTAGTCCGGATTTGTAGAGGATTAGATTGTACATTGGATGATATTGTAGAAATAAAACGTGAAGGTGAATAGAAAAGACTCGTCACGAGAAGAATCATTTAAAGTATTGGAGGTAGGCATGGATTATGAAGATATTTGATAATGTTACAGATATTGTTCGAGATGATTTGATACAGATTATAAAAAAAGGTAGCAAGGTTTCTATTGCTGCCGAATGTTTTTCTATGTATGCCTATAATGCTTTGAAGAAACAATTAGAGAATATAGATGAATTGCGCTTTATTTTTACTTCTCCGACATTTATAACCGAAGCAGTCCCTAAACAACAACGAGAATTTTATATTCCCCGTCTTTCTAGAGAAAGTAGTCTTTATGGTACTGAATTTGAAATAAAGCTTCGTAACGAGTTAACACAAAAGGATATTTCCAAGGAATGCGCTGATTGGATTAAAAGAAAAGTTACGTTTAAGTCAAATGTCACAAATGAAAAGATGACAGGATTTATGACCGTAGATCAAAGTACGTATATGCCAATCAATGGTTTTACAACGGTGGATCTTGGATGTGAACGAGGAAATAATGCTTATTATCCTGTTCAAAAGACGGAGAGTTATGAAAATGCAAAGTATTTTCTGAATCTTTTTGAAGAGATTTGGAATGACAAGAAGAAGCTTCAAGAAGTTACAGATACGGTTATCGAGAGTATTTCAGTCGCTTATCAGGAAAACTCTCCAGAATTCATTTATTTCTTTATTCTTTATAATATTTTTCATGAATTTTTGGATGATATTTCTGAAGATGAATTGCCTAACGAAGCAACAGGTTTTAAGCAAAGCAAAATCTGGGGCATGCTTTATGATTTTCAAAAAGATGCTGTATTAGCAATCGTTAACAAACTCGAAAAGTATAATGGCTGTATATTGGCAGATAGTGTAGGTTTAGGTAAAACGTTTACTGCTCTTGCTGTAATTAAATATTACGAAAATCGTAACCGATCAGTTCTAGTTCTTTGTCCTAAAAAGTTGTCTGAAAACTGGAATACATATAAGACAAACTATATAAATAATCCCATTGCAGAAGATCGTTTACGATATGATGTATTATATCATACGGATCTTTCTCGTAGTAAAGGAGTTTCCAATGGGATTGATCTTGAGCGTTTAAATTGGGGGAATTATGACCTTGTAGTCATCGATGAGTCACATAATTTCCGTAATGGGGCAGGCACGCATGCAAATACGCAAGAAAATCGATATATGAAATTGATGGATAAAGTGATTCGTGCAGGTGTTAAAACTAAAGTTTTGATGTTATCGGCAACTCCCGTTAATAATCGATTTGTCGATTTAAAAAATCAGCTTGCCATTGCTTATGAAGGTGATTCTGAAAATATGAATCAGCGATTAGATACTACAAAATCAATTGAAGAAATTTTTAAACAAGCACAAAGATCGTTCAACGCATGGAGTAAACTGGAACCAAAAAAAAGAACGACGAATGCACTTCTTCAAACATTAGATTTTGATTTTTTTGAATTGTTAGATAGCGTCACGATCGCTCGATCAAGAAAGCATATCGAAAAATACTACAATGTAAATGAAATCGGAAAGTTCCCTGAAAGAAGAAAACCAATTTCTCTTCGTCCACGATTAACGGATTTAAATTCAGCTATTAACTATAATGAAATATATGAACAGTTGATGTTACTTTCATTATGTATTTATACACCTTCAAATTATATATTCTCAAGTAAGATGCAAAAGTATATTGAGCTTACTCATAATAAAGGAGAAGGCCTTACTCAGATAGGACGAGAAGAAGGTATTCGAAGATTGATGAGCATCAATCTTTTGAAACGATTAGAAAGCTCTGTTAATTCATTTCAGCTTACTCTTAATAGAATCAAGACATTAATTGAAGACACGATTGAAGCTATTGATGATTTTGAAAAATATGGTGCCGCCAATATTGATATGGTTGAAGCCTCTGAATCTGAATTTGATATAGATGACGATAATACAGATTATTTCACGGTTGGAAAGAAAGTCAAAATAGACTTGGCGGATATGGATTATAAAACATGGCGAAATGAATTAAAGGCGGATGCTGAAGTTCTTGAATTGTTAACATTTATGGTTTCTGATATTACTCCAGAACATGATAGTAAACTTCAAGAATTGTTGAAATTAATATCTGAAAAAATCGAGAATCCTATCAATCCAGGAAATAAGAAAGTATTGGTATTCTCTGCCTTTTCTGATACAGCCGAATATCTTTATGAGAATGTTAGTACATATATCAAAAAGAAATATGGTTTAGATACAGCTGTTATTACTGGATCCATTGATGGAAAAACAACCATCAATGGATTTAAAGCGAATTTAAACAATGTGCTTACTTGTTTCTCGCCAAAGTCAAAAGGCAGAGATGTACTAATGCCTGGAAGCAAAACTGAAATTGATATATTAATTGCCACGGATTGTATTTCTGAAGGGCAAAACCTTCAAGATTGTGACTATCTTGTAAATTATGATATTCATTGGAATCCAGTGCGTATTATTCAACGATTTGGACGAATTGACCGTATTGGTAGTAGAAATGAACAAATTCAATTAGTAAACTTCTGGCCAGATATGGACTTAGATGAATATATCAATCTTAAAGGACGAGTAGAGACAAGAATGAAGATATCCATTATGACTTCTACCGGAGATGATGACCTCATCAATCCAGAAGAAAAAGGCGATTTGGAGTACCGGAAAGAACAACTCAAACGTCTACAAGAAGAAGTTGTGGATATTGAAGACATGTCCAATGGAATCTCTATCGTAGATTTAGGTTTGAATGAATTTAGATTGGATCTTTTAGAATATGTAAAAAATCATGATGATTTAGATAAAAAACCAAAGGGCTTGCATGCTGTTGTACCAGCAACAAGTGAACTACCTGAAGGCGTTATTTTTATTCTAAGAAATGTAAATAACAGTGTAAATATCGATAACCAGAATAGAATCCACCCTTTTTACATGGTTTATATTGGAGTAGATGGGGAGATTATCTGTGACTATTTGAATCCAAAAAAGATGCTTGATGATATTCGACTGCTTTGCCGTGGCAAGAGCGAACCAATTAAAGATTTGTGTCAACGTTTTAATGAAGAAACAGATGATGGAAGAAACATGTCAGAAATGTCAGAACTTCTAAGTGAGTCAATTAATTCAATTATTGATAGTAAAGAAGAAAGTGACATTGACAGCTTGTTCTCTGCGGGAGGCACATCCGCTTTGATATCGGAAGTATCAGGGTTGGATGATTTTGAGCTTATCAGTTTCTTGGTTGTGAAATAATTAGAGGACAAATCATGATTGGACTACCAAAAACAACAGAATTTAACAAAAGAATTCCCAAACAAAAATTCTATGAAAATATGAATATCTCACCCGCTTTAAAAAAGATATTTGTTGAGCAGGTAAAGATTATTTATTGGAGAAATAAAATTGCAGCTTCTACAACAAACCTTGCTCCAGGAACAAATGTAACGGAATTAGAGGTGTTTGAAGTACGTTTAAATAATCAAGAAATTGATGAAAACTTACTAAGACAAATCGATAAAACAATACCATATCACATCTTGTTTTTATTAGAGTATCAAGGAAAGTATCAAGCTTGGATTGGATATAAAGAAGCATCAAATTCTACAAAGAATTCTTTCAAAGTCAATGGATATTATCATACAGATTGGTTAGAAGAAGATAAACTTCCTCTAAAATTAGAAGGTTTAAATCTGGATACAGTATATGAGAACTTTGTAAGACAGATTGCCGGAGATAATTTAGTAAAACAAACATCAGATGAAGATTTAAAAGAGTCAATTGAGCGCGATGAGAAAAAGAAGATGTTGCAGAAACAGATAGATAAACTTCAAGATAAAATCCGTAAAGAAAAACAGTTGAATAAACAAATGGAGATGAATTCTGAATTAAAAAAATTAAAAAGAGAATTAAGGGAGTTGGAACAGAATGAGTGTAGAACAATATCAAAGAATAGTAAATACTATTGATAAAGAAATCGCAGATCTGGAAAAAAAGAAAGCATCGGAAGATAAAAAAGCAGCGGAATTTCATAAGAAGGCAGCAAATATTAATATAAGCAAAAACGCATCTCAAAGCATGATTAAAAGTAAGCTGAGACAAATTGAGAGATATGAGGCAACTGCGAGAAGATCAGAAAGTGATAGTGCAAATTATGCAAAGAAGATAGCAGATAAGCGGAAGAAAAGAAACGATGCGTATATTAAACTTCAAAGAGAAGAGCAGGTTGAACGAAAAAAGCAAGAAAAAACAATTAAAAATATGAAAGATGCATATGAGAAACGCATAGCGGAATTAGAATCGAATAGAGCTTTATCTTTCGAAAAAGAGTTTAATGCTGAAGATAATTTCTGCGAAGGACCAGAATATGATGTTTTTGTATCTCATGCATGGGAAGATAAGGAAGACTTTGTAGAGGAATTTGTTCAAGCTTTAATTAATCGAGGTATTAAAGTGTGGTACGACAAGTCAGAAATTAATTGGGGAGATTCTATGAGGGCTAGAATTGATGAAGGCTTGCGTAAATCTAAATTTGGAGTTGTTATTTTATCGCCCAATTATATCGCTGAAAATAAATATTGGACAAAAGCAGAATTAGATGGCTTATTTCAAATGGAAAGTATTAATGGGAAAATGCTTCTTCCAATATGGCACAACTTAACAAAAAAACAAGTGATGGACTATAGTCCAATTATTGCCAATAAATTAGCGTTAACGACAGCGACAATGACTGCAGATGAAATAGCGGATGAACTGTTGAAGATGCTTACAAAAAAGGAGGAAGAACAAAATGGATAGAATGAGAATGGAATCAATTGATATGACTTCAAAAAATATTGAGAAAATAGAAAATTTATTTCCTAATTGTATTACCGAAACAATAGGTAATGATGGAAAGCCAAAAAAAGCAATCAATTTTGATATTCTTAAACAGATGCTGTCAGATGATGTTGTTGAGGGGGATGAATGCTACGAGTTTACATGGATAGGGAAAAAGGCATCTATCGTAGAAGCAAACAAACCTATTTGCAAAACATTACGCCCTTGTAAAGAAGAAAGTGTTGATTGGGATAATACAGAGAATCTATATATCGAAGGCGATAATCTTGAAATATTAAAACTGATTCAGGAAAGTTATCTAGGAAAAGTTAAAATGATTTATATTGATCCACCATATAATACGGGTAATGATTTTATTTATAATGATGACTTTAAGATGACAGGCGAAGAATATGCAGATGAAAGCGGAGAGTTTGACGATGATGGAAACAGGATGTTTAAGAATACTGATTCTAACGGTCGTTTCCATTCTGACTGGTGCTCGATGATTTACTCAAGACTAATATTGGCGAGAAACTTACTTTCAGATGATGGGGTTATTTTTATTAGTATTGATGATAACGAGCAGGAAAATTTAAAAAAATGTTGTGACGAGGTGTTTGGAGGTCAGAACTTTGTGGCTCAGTTGGTATGGGAAAGGGCATTTTCACCTAAAAACGATGCTAAGTTTATATCGAATAGCCATGATTATGTCTTGATGTATGCTAGAAATATTAATCAATTTGTAATAGGTAGATTACCAAGAACCGCAGAAGCGAACGCAAGATACTCTAATCCTGACAACGATCCTCGTGGAGTGTGGCAATCTGACAATTTAACTGTAAAAACATACTCCTCTTCAGGAGATTATCCTATTACAACACCTTCTGGGCGTGTGGTAGAGCCTCCAGCAGGTCGCTGCTGGAGTCTCTCCAAAAATTCATTTTTGGAGAGACTCCAAGACAACAGAATTTGGTTTGGTGCAGACGGTAATGGCGTTCCAAGAATAAAAAGATTTTTATCTGAACTCAAGTTTGATGGAATGGCACCTACATCAATACTATTCTACAAAGACGTTGGACACAGCCAGGAAGGTTCACAAGAACTTATTAAATTAATGAATGGCGGAGTCTTTGATGGACCAAAGCCAACTAGGCTATTAAAAAGACTAATAACATTAGCTAATCTACATGATGATTCCATCGTCTTAGACTTTTTCTCAGGGTCGGCTACAACTGCACAAGCATTGATGGAAATCAACGCAGAGAAAAATAGTCATAGCAAATTTATTATGGTTCAACTTCCTGAGAATGCGAATGAGAAGAAAAATACGGGATATTCCAATATCTGTGAAATTGGCAAGGAACGCATCCGTCGTGCGGGGAAGAAGATTAAAGATGAGAATCCACTAACCACACAGGATTTGGATGTTGGCTTCCGTGTTTTAAAACTTGACTCTTCAAATATGACAGACGTTTACTACAATCCTGATGAATATAATCAAGGTATGCTTTTTGAATTAGAATCTAATATTAAACCAGACCGTACAGACTTAGATTTATTGTTTGGCTGTTTACTTGAATGGGGATTACCTCTATCTTTGCCATATAGTTCTGAACAGATTGATGGATATACTGTTCATAACTATAACGATGGAGATTTGATTGCATGCTTCGATGAGAATATACCAGATAGTGTAATCAAAGAAATTGCAAAGAAACAACCACTTCGTGCAGTATTCCGTGATAGCAGTTTTGCGAATAGTCCATCAAAGATTAATGTTGGGGAAATATTTAAATTAATGGCTCCTGATACGAGAGTAAAAGTTATTTAAGGAGGAGAATATGGCAAAAAACAATTTGACTCTTGTAGATCCTCATTTTCTTGAAAGTATTGCAGAAGTACTTACTCAAGCAAGGAAAAATGCGAAAACAGCTGTGAATCTTTCCATGGTCTATGCTTATTTTGAAATAGGGCGAATGATTGTGGAAGAAGAACAACATGGTGCAAAACGAGCTGCTTATGGAACTTATCTTTTAAATGAACTGTCTGTTTATTTAACAAAGAATTTTGGAAAAGGATTTTCGGTAGGGACTTTGAAAAATATTCGTCAATTTTATATGGTTTATTCGAAAGATCAAATTGGCGAAACAGTGTTTAGCCAATTCAAAAATCTTCCTACTGTTAGTACGGGGCGTAGGTTTTATCTGAGTTGGTCCCATTATTTAAAACTTATGCGTATTTCTAACATTGATGAACGTCATTTTTATGAGATTGAATCGGCAAAAAATGATTGGAGTCTCACTGAACTTAAACGCCAGTATAATAGTTCTCTTTATGAGCGTTTATCACTCAGTACAGATAAAGATAAAGTTTATCGATTGGCTATGGAAGGACAAGCAGTGGAACAACCTAAAGATGTTGTGAAAGATCCTTATGTATTGGAATTTCTTGGATTACCGGAATTACCATATTATTCAGAGACGGAACTAGAGAGTCGAATCATTGATCATTTACAACAATTTCTTTTAGAACTTGGTACAGGTTTTGCGTTTGTTGGCAGGCAGGAACGTTTTACTTTTAATGAAGAACATTTTATGGTGGACTTGGTTTTTTATAATCGCCTTCTTCGTTGCTTTGTTCTATTTGATTTAAAGATAGGAGAACTTAAGCACCAGGATATCGGACAGATGCAGATGTATGTGCATTATTATGATCGTCAGGTTAAGTTATCAGATGAGAATCCAACAATAGGAATCATACTTTGTAGAGATAAGAACAATGCAGTTGTAGAAATGACTTTACCAGAAGACAATTCACAAATTTTTGCGAGTAAATATGAAACAGTATTGCCTAGTAAAGAGGCTTTACAAAAATTATTACAAGAGCAAATAGAAGATGAAGATGGAGGCGAGAACGAATGAAACTACAATTTAAGCATCAAAAATTTCAGGCTGATGCGGCAAAAGCTGTAGTTGATGTTTTCGCCGGACAACCTTATTTAACTCCTACATATATGATGGATAAAGGTTCAGGTCATTATCAGCAGACTTTAACAGAAGAGGACGATTTCACTGGCTGGAGTAACCAAAAAATTGTTCCGGAATTAAATGATCGATTGATTTTAGAGCATATCAATGCGATTCAGCGTGCCAATCAAATTAGACCTTCTGAAAAACTTGAAGGTCGATATAATTTGACTATCGAGATGGAGACGGGTGTAGGCAAAACATATACATACATTAAGACGATGTATGAACTAAATCGTGCATATGGTTGGAGTAAGTATATTGTGGTTGTGCCTAGTGTTGCGATTCGTGAAGGGGTATATAAATCTTTTCAAGTAACACAAGAACATTTTGCAGAGGAATATGGAAAAAAGATTCGCTTCTTTATCTATAATTCTGCACAGCTTACGGAAATTGATCGTTTCGCATCAGACAATTCAATCAACGTTATGATTATTAACTCGCAAGCTTTTAATGCGAAGGGAAAAGATGCTAGACGAATTACAATGAGATTGGATGAATTCCGTTCTCGTCGTCCAATTGATATTATTGCGAAAACAAATCCTATTTTGATTATTGATGAACCGCAATCTGTAGAGGGGAAACAAACAAAAGAAAATTTGAAACAGTTTAATCCTTTAATGACTCTTCGCTATTCGGCAACGCATAAATCAGACAGTATTTATAACATGATTTATCGTTTGGATGCTATGGAAGCTTATAACAAACGACTTGTTAAGAAAATCGCTGTTAAAGGTATTACAGAATCGGGTAGTACAGCGACAGAAAGCTATGTTTATTTGGAAAGCATTAACCTTTCTAAAGCAGCACCGACTGCAACGATTCAGTTTGATGTAAAAGGTGCAACAGGTATTCGAAAAGTTACTCGTACTGTATCAGAAGGTTTTAATCTTTATGATAACTCGGGTGAGATGGAGGAATATAAAAATAATTTTGTTGTACGTAGAATTGATGGACGTGATGATTCTGTAGAATTCATCAATGGCATCAAAATTTATGCTGGAGATGTAATAGGTAAAGTATCTGAAGATCAATTGCGTCGTATTCAAATTCGAGAAACGATCCTTTCTCATATTCAAAGAGAAAGAGAATTGTTCTACAAGGGAATTAAAGTTCTTTCATTATTCTTTATTGATGAAGTTGCTAAATATAAACAGTATGATGCAGCAGGCAACCCTATGAATGGCATTTATGCTGACATGTTTGAGGAAGAGTATAATGATATCATCAATCATCTTCAACTTGAATTTGGAGAGGATGACTATTTGAAATATTTGGAGTCCATTCCTGCCGAAAAAACACATGCTGGATATTTTTCTATCGATAAAAAAGGAAAGATGATTGATAGTAAGGCAAATGAAAAGCGTGAGAATTCAAAAGAGAAAATGTCAAACGATGTGGATGCTTACGACCTTATTATGAAAAATAAGGAACTGCTTCTTGATAGAAATCCAAAGAAGTCACCTGTTCGTTTTATTTTCTCACATTCTGCACTTCGAGAAGGATGGGACAATCCAAACGTATTCCAAATTTGTACTCTAAAACAGAGTAGTAGTGAAGTGCGAAAACGCCAAGAAGTTGGTCGTGGTCTTCGCCTTTGTGTAAATCAGGATGGAGAACGTATGGATGTAAATGTTCTTGGGAATGATGTCCATAACGTAAATGTACTTACAGTTATTGCAAGTGAAAGCTACGATAGTTTTGCTAAAGGACTTCAGAGTGAAATTGCAGAAGCAGTAGCAGATCGACCACGCGCTGTAACTGCTGAATTGTTTGTTGGAAAAGTTATTAAAGATGATAAGGGCAATGAACAAGTGATTGATGAATATTTAGGAAGAGCAATTTACTTCGATCTTATTTATAATAGATATATTGATAAAAAGGGCACTCTTACAGATAAGTATTATGAAGATAAGGCAAACGGTGAATTAAAAGTTACTGAAGAAGTAGCAGATTCCGCATCGTCCGTTATTGAAATCATTGATTCTATCTATGACAGTAGAGCAATGCAACCTGAAAATGCTCGTAGTAATAATGTTGAGCTAAAGGTTGATGAAGAAAAACTTGCTATGCCTGAATTTAAGGCATTATGGAACAAAATAAATTCAAAATCTGTTTATGTTGTTGATTTTGATACAGATGAATTGATTAGAAAATCTATTAATTCATTAGATGGAAAACTTCGAGTACCGAAGATCTATTTTAAAGTTGAAACTGGAACTATGGAACGAATCAAATCAAAGGAAGATCTTCTAAGTGGAACATCATTTGTAAGAGAAGAATCTTCAAACTATGGAAATGTTGTGCAAGCCAGTTCCAATGTGAAATATGATTTGATTGGAAAACTAGTAGACGAAACAGGGCTTACTAGAAAGGCTGTAATCCGTATTCTCCAAGGAATTCAGCCAGAAACATTCAATCAGTTTAAGGATAATCCAGAAGAGTTTATCATCAAAGCCGCATCGCTAATAAATGACGAAAAAGCAACCGCAATTATTGAACATATTACTTATGATGTTATGGATGAAAAATATGGAACAGAAGTATTTACAGATCCAACTATTAAAGGCCGTTTGGGTGTGAACGCAATGAAAGCTAATAAACATTTATACGATCACATTGTATATGATTCAACAAATGAAATGGCTTTTGCCTCAGAGTTAGATACAAATAAAGATGTAGCTGTATATGTAAAATTACCAAAAGGTTTTTATATTTCAACTCCGGTTGGTCACTATAATCCTGACTGGGCAATAGCGTTTTATGAAGGAACGGTAAAGCATATCTATTTTGTTGCCGAAACAAAAGGATCCATGAATTCAATGCAACTGAGATTGATAGAAGAATCGAAGATTCATTGTGCCAGAGAGCATTTTAAAGCAATATCAAATGGAAATGTTGTTTACGATGTAGTCGACAGTTATCAGACTTTACTAGAAAAAGTAATGAGATGAGTAAATAGTACTGTTTGTTTTTGATTTTGGGAGGTTATATGTGGAAAGATAGCGAAACCGAACTTGATTTTCTTGATTATGATTATTTGATACAAACGATTGTAAGTATTATCATGGATGACGCTCTTCTGCCAGCAAGCATAGGTGTATATGGTGATTGGGGAAGTGGAAAATCAAGTCTAATGCATATGTGCAAAGATCGCTTAATAGAGGCTGACGACAAAATTAAATGTTTAGTATTTAATGGTTGGCTATTTGAAAACTATGAGGATGCAAAGACAGCAATTTTGGGTACGATTCTTGATGAAATAAATAAGAAAAAACGATTATCAAAGAAGGCTAAGAACATACTAGATGGTTTATATAAAAGCATTGACAAATTTAAAATGGTAAAAGGCGCCGTAAAGTATGGGACTGATTTTTTGCTCACGGGAGTAACGGGAACTCTATTTAATATCATAGCTAACCCAATTTTGGGAAAGATACAAGAAACAGTTGAAAGCTCTAGTCTAGAAGAAGTTCAATCCAATATATCTAGTGAGTTAAATAATAGAGAATTACGAGAAGATATTAGAAAATTCCAAGATCAATTTGCTTCTCTGCTAGAAGAAACAAAGATTAGCCGTTTGGTTATTTTTGTTGATGAATTAGATAGATGCCGACCTGATACGATACTGGATACACTTGAAGCGATAAAACTTTTTTTATTTAAAGGAAAGGTTGCTTTTGTTATTGGAGCCGATGAACGTCATATTTCGTATGCTGTTAAGAGTAAATTTAAAGATATCGAAGGGATTCAGATTGATATTGGAAAAGAGTATCTTGAGAAATTAATTCAATACCCTATTCGTATTCCAAGATTAAATGCAGATGAAGTAGAGATATATATTGCTTGTTTGCTTTTGCAGTCTGAATTAAAAGAAGAAGATTTTCAAGAAGCATTATCTTGGATAATTAACAAAAAGAAAGAAGATTTTGAGCAATTCAAGATGAATTCTTTAGGTGAGTTGTTTAGAGATAAACCAGATTTACATGAAAAGGTTGTTGAATCACTTTCTGTTGCAAATCAATTAGCTTCTGTTCTATCTAATGGGTTGCATGGAAACCCTCGTCAATGCAAACGTTTTTTGAATTCTATGTACATGAGATTACAGATGGCATCTTATAAGAACAAAGAATTGGATAGGAAGATTCTTGCAAAAATAATGAAGTTAGAGTACATAAAACCGAGAATCTTTAATAAAATTGCAGAATTGACATTTAAGGATGCTTTAAGCAAAGAGTTGACATTGTATGAAAATGGAACACCTGAAAAATCTGTTGAATTAACAATGTGGCAAGAAGATGAGTGGTTTTTAAATTGGTGTAAAACCGATCCTAAATTATCTGGTGAAAACTTAAAAACTTATTTTTACTTTACAAGAACATCTCTAGATGAAAAAATAAGCAGAATCTCTTCAGTCCTTTCCCCTATGGGACAGGAGATATTAAATTTACTAATGTCAAAAGCAGATACTAAAATAAAACAAGCGATCGAAGAGTCGAATGATTTATCTGATAACGAGGCGGCTTCAATTTTGGAAGCTATGAATTCTTCTATGTTAAGAGAGACAACTATTAGTAATGAAACTATAAAAGCATTTTTAAAATTTGCACAACAAAGAGCAGGCTTGGCAAACGATGCTCTTAGCTATTTGCAGTCCATTAGTGGCTCAAAAATTGGCTTAGGATGTGCTAGCTATATTGCAGAATTTGCGAAAGCAACAAATAAGAAAACAGAAGTTTTAGAGTTAGCATCTCAATGGGAAAAGAAGAAACTAGGATTGTTTAATGCAATAGAGTCATTAATTAAAAACTAAGAAAATTGGAGGGAAAGAGTGGGAACATCAAGTATTTTTAATGGTAGAAAAGATAGAAATCCCCTTTTGCCAGAAGACTATGAACCTGAACAAGAAGGACAAAAAGATTTGTCAGAACCAGTAAAATGGAAAACTGTAAAATCAGATATGTCAAAATATATTAACAGTGGTGGCACTTACGGTTCCCTAAAGCATATTGCACAACAATATATAAAAGCATCGGGTGGTTCTAGTAGTATGATGTCGCAGTCATATTCTGGGAAAAAAGTTGGTGGAAATTTAGGTGGTTTCTTTAATGAAATTGTCAGCAACGGTGTTGAAACAACTTTTAGAAAATTAGGTATTCAATATATAGGAAAATCAGTCGGAGAGATTTTTTCAAGATTGGTTGATGTAATTGCACCTGACTCAAGCACTAAAGAAGACATTATTGCCAAGGAAGCTACTCAGATGGCTTTGTCTAGAGTGTATGACTATGTGGAAGCTAATGAAATGGATATAAAATGTATCAATACTATGCCTCTAGAATTGATGAATATGGCCTTGAAAGAATATGTAGGTTCTTACATTTGGACTACAATAATGAATGATTTGGGTAGCAGACTGGAAATGTATATATCAAATTCTGAAGATGCTTATGCTATGGAATGCGAATTTAAAGATATGATTATGGGGGTTGTAGATGTTGAATTTGATAAACAAGGTAATATTATCAATCAAGACGTATCTTCAACGATTAATAGTTTGCATGAAAGATGTTTAGGTGTATTGGAGGGAATCATATGAATATAGTTTGTCGTATAGATAAAACAGATCACTTTGAGATAACGGAACAAGCAACATATATTGATTTTTTTAACCCTCATTCTTTTTCCTATACATTTTGGGATAATCACAATAAATTGCCGTATTGGTATAGTCAACAATCTCTAGATTTATTATATTTATCATTAAGCGTGTTTGCTGCAGATAGACTCTCTTTAAGAAATGAAACTGTTGATGGTTGGAGTAGAAAATTAATAATTTATATTCCTGTACTAGAATATGAACTATGGGAAAAAGCAAAATCAATTCTTGAGAAAATGTTATGCTTTTTAAGTGGAGACAAATGGACATTTGTCTTTAGGAAAAGAACACAAACAGAAAACGAAAAAGTAAATTATAGGAAACTGGAAAAATCTAAGCAAGAATCAAAGGACTATGATCAACTATGTATGTTTTCAGGAGGGCTAGATTCATTTATAGGAGCTATTGATTTGCTCGAAGGCGATAAAAAAAGGACATTATTTGTAAGTCATTATGGTGGTGGAAAAGGTACTAAGGAATTTCAAGATATACTTAAGGAAAAATTCATTGAATATTATTCTCTAGAAGGAAGAGATTTTCACCAATACTTTGCAAAAGTTGTTTCTGGTGTCGAGGATACTACAAGAACTCGTTCTTTTATGTTTTTTTCACACGCAATTGCAGTTGCTTCATGTTTTAGAAAACCTATCAATGTTATCATACCGGAAAATGGATTTATTTCTTTAAATATTCCTAGCACGTTTTCGCGACTGGGAACAAGTAGCACAAGAACAACACATCCTTATTATATGGCTCTTTTTCAAGAGTTATTGGAGATTATTGAAATTCCAGTAAAATTAGTTAATCCATATCAATTTAAAACCAAAGGTGAAATGTTGATAGAATGTAAAAATCAGATATTCCTAAAAAATAATTTAGAAAACACAATGTCATGTTCTCATCCAGATATTGGGAGAATGCAAAAAGAAACAGAAGCTCGTCATTGCGGCTATTGTTTGCCATGCGTAATAAGACAAGCTGCTATTATGCGCGCAGGGATAGTGGATAAAAGTTCATATAGAGATAATAAATTTACTGGAGGAAATGTTTCAAGAACTAACCTAAATTCATATCTCCTAGGATTAAGACGATTTAACCCTAAATATGCGTTTATGACAATTCAATCTAGTGGTTCGATAACTAATGACATTTTAAAATATGCGGATTTGTATATACGTGGAATGAATGAATTAAAAACCTATTTGGAGGCGTTAAATGAATAAGTTTAATATGGATTCACACATGCATTTTGATTTATATAAAAATAGACAAGATGTATTAAATTATATTGAAGAAAACAAATCGTATACTATAGCTGTCACTAATCTTCTAGATTTGTATAAAAAGTATTTTGAAGAAAAATGGAATTATAAATATGTTAAATTAGCGTTGGGCTTTCATCCGGAATTGGTTTCACAATATGACGGTCAAATTGAAATATTTAAGGAGTATTTTAGAACAACCCGTTTTATTGGCGAAGTTGGGTTGGATTATTCGTTAAAAAGTTTTGAAAGTCAAAAGAAACAGAGGATTATATTTAAACAGATTATTGATTTATGCAAAAAAGATAGAAATAAGATAATAAGTGTTCATTCAAGAAAGGCGGAGAGTGATTGTTTGGATATTCTAGATGGATTCATAGGAAAAGTAATTTTACATTGGTATTCTGGTAATTTAGAAAATTTAAAAACTGGAATAAATAAAGGCTATTTTTTTCGATAAATCAGCAAATAATAATGAATCAAAAGGGAAGAAATATAATTGATATGATTCCAATTAATCAAATCATTATAGAAAGTGATGCGCCATTCACTGTTGGGCTTAACTTAAGCTATTCTATTTCTTTTATTGATGATATCGTTGCTTATTTGTCAAAAAGCAAGAAAATGTCTGAGGAATTATTGTGTGTTCAGATAAAAGAAAATTTTAAAAATATTTTAATGCCAAAGGCTTAACTTGCAATTCATTGACTTTTAGAATCCTAGGGTATAAAGCGTTGGAACACAAGTAAAGATATCATCCTTGCTGATTTACCTTATAAAGAAATAATCATTTATTTTTCTGAGCTTAAGTTTAATATAGAGCAAGGCTTCGATAGAATCCATATCACTACATTCTCTTTGTATATATATTAAACAAAGCTGCATATCGATTGACGTATTTCGTTGCAATTCCTCTATATCTTTTGTATTGTGCTCCTATTCGTTGATGGAAGCTGTTGACATTGTTAAGATGATTTACTTTGTCATAATCATTCTTTGTCTTTACAGTTTTGTGCGCACAATGTTGCCATGTAATCAAATCGTTATAACTGCTGAGTCCATCCGTCCAAACAAACGATCCTTGTTGAATGCTGCTTTTGATGTTCAATACATCTTGACTAGAGGGTTTAGCTAAATTGAATGCTTTGAGGATTGATTGACCAAAACGTTCAACGCCTGTCAAAAGGCATACTTGTTCATCTGAAAGACCTCGTTTATTAGCTGATGTTCCTCTTTTCTTTCCTGGCGTACCCTTATGTAAATACGAAAAGTACTTTTCATCTAGCTCAATTTCATCTTTGAGTACATATGGGACACACCGCCTGTTCCAAAGAATGAAGGTATTTATGGCGCATACGAAAAGCTGTCGTTTCATGAACGTCGATAATACAAGCTGTTTCTTTCATAGAGTTACCTCATTGCGTTTCTAAGATCAAATCATCCCACTTAGCCTGGCTTTGATGAGAGTAATAAGTGAGTTGACCATGATCAATATCAAAGCGTTTGTTGCATTCATGACAACGAAGCATTTGTTTGCCGGCAGCCGTATACCCAGCCTTCGTTAAGCGTGGGTGAATAGCACCACATTTAGGAAAAACTTCAAAAGAATATTCTTCGCTTTCTTTATTAGAGAGAATATAGTCATTGACTTGCCGAGTGATTTTTTCCATTTGGAAAGACAACTATATATAAAGTCAAGTACTAAGCGATGAAAAA
>ULYX01048597.1_pt1 | contig 31377 bp, 29 predicted proteins | sample 1962591 | NCBI WGS metagenome assembly ULYX01 (sample SAMEA4835874, study PRJEB28245) | human gut metagenome | biome: gut microbiome; material: fecal sample | place: Denmark | collected 2008
TAGGAGAGTTTTCGTGTATGATTAAAATATTATTTGTCTGTCATGGCAATATTTGCCGAAGTCCAATGGCTATGTTTATTATGAGAAAGCTGGTTCAAGATAAAGGATTGGAAAATGAGTTTTTGATTGAATCGGCCGCAACAAGTACAGAAGAAATTGGAAATGACATGTATCCATGTGCAAAGCGAAAGTTAAGTGAGAAAAAGATACCATATGCAAGACATAGAGCTAGACAAATTAGAGCTAATGAATATGATGAATGGGATCATATCTTTTGTATGGATCGAAACAATATGCGAAATATTCAATATATCATTCGTGAAGATCCAAAACAGAAAATTCATAAGTTGCTGGATGGAAAAGATGTGGCAGATCCTTGGTACACAGATGATTTTGAGACGGCATATCAAGATATTTATACCGGTTGTGTTACCTGGCTTGACAGGATCTTAAAAGTTAATAAAAATTAACAGACAAATTTAAGCATAACATGCGATAATACCAACGAGGTGGTTCTATGTTCAAACAAAATCTTCATACTCATTCGCTGTATTGTGATGGAAAAGATACGATCGAAGAAATGGTTCAGGAGGCAATTTCCAGAAATTTTGATGTGATTGGATTTTCAGGTCATGGTTATTGCAGCATTGATACATACTCCATGCCGCTTGATGAAATGGAAAAATACATACAAGACGTACAACAGGCAAAAGAAAAGTATAAAGATCAGATTTCTATTTATCTAGGAATAGAACAGGATGTCTTGGGAAAACGTTTTGAAAAGAACGATCCTTTTGATTATATTATTGGAAGTGTTCATTTTGTGAATGTAGCGGATCAATATCTGGCAGTAGATATGGATAAAAATACAACAGAGAAAATTGTTGAGTTTTGTGGGGATTTTTTGACATATGCTAAGGTCTATTATGAAGAAGTAAAAAAGATTGCTGCTATGGATGATGTGGATATCGTAGGACACGTCGATTTATTGACCAAATTCAATGAAGATGAATCTTTTATTCGATTTGATAACTTGGACTATTTAGCACTAGCCAAAGAATGTATAGATGAATTGATCAAGGCTAATAAGATATTTGAGGTGAATACAGGGGCAATTGCCCGTGGTTATCGCAAGAGTCCCTATCCACATAAAACATTGTTGGAATACATTCATCAAAAAGGTGGAAAGATATTGTTAAACAGCGATTGTCACAATCGATTTAAACTAGATTGTAACTATAAAGAATCTCTCGAATTGATCAAAGAGTGTGGATTTCAATCTATGATGGCATTTGATGGAAAGAAATTTGTCGAGAAGGATCTTGATGAATTTGGATATTAAATTATAGTGGAAGTAATCTTCTCCAAACTATATAATAGATATGTTTGGAGGATTTTTTTTATGACATATGGAACGGTGTTACAAAAATCAAGAGAAGTCATGGGACCATATTGTAAAAGCTGTCCTATTTGTAATGGAAAGGCATGTAGAAACCAAATTCCTGGTCCAGGAGCTAAAGGTGTTGGTGAAACAGCAATCCGCAACTACGATGCATGGCAGAAAATTTATTTAAATATGGATACGATCGTAGATAATGTTGAAGCAGATACAAGTTTAGAAATCTTTGGAAAGACATTTAAATATCCATTCTTTGCCGGTCCGGTGGGAGCTGTGCAGTTGCATTATGGAGATCTTTATGATGATGAAAAGTATAATAATGTTTTAGTTGAAGGCTGCAAAGAAGCAGGTATCGTTGCGTTTTGCGGAGATGGAAAAGATCCAAAGATCATGCAGGATATAACGGTTGCGATCAAGAAAAATGAAGGTATGGGAATTCCAACGATCAAACCTTGGAATAAAGAAGTGTATATGAAAAAATTAAAGCTGGCTATCGATTCAGGGACATTTGCGATTGCGATGGATATCGATGCAGCTGGTTTACCATTTTTAAAAGGTTCTATTCCACCAGCTGGAAGAAAGAGCGTTGAAGAACTCAAAGAAATTATTGATCAAACACCAGTGCCGTTCATTGTAAAAGGAATCATGACCGTAAAAGGGGCTTTAAAGGCTAAAGAAGCAGGAGCCAGTGCTATTGTTGTTTCCAATCATGGTGGACGAGTACTGGATAGCTGTCCGGCTACAGCAGATGTCTTAGAAGATATCGTAAAAGCCGTTGGACAGGATATGAAGATCTTGGTTGATGGCGGTATCCGCAGCGGAACAGATGTGTTTAAGGCTCTTGCATTAGGAGCTGATGGAGTCATTATTGCGCGTCCATTTGTCAATGCGGTATATGGAGGAGCCAAAGAAGGGATCCAGGCTCTAGTAGATAAGCTTGGTTTAGAATTAAAAGATGCCATGGAGATGTGTGGTGCCAAGAGTTTGAGTGATATTTCAAGAGATATGATCTGTAAATAAAGACTGAAGAAATTTCTTCGGTCTTTTTACTTGTTATATACAGCTAAGGGGTATATAATGCAGATGTGTATAGGAGGTATGGGTATATGGAATGTAGATTTAAAGATCAACCAAGAGATGAAAAGGAATTAAGAAATTTAAAAAGTCGTATTCATCGTATCATTGGTCAATTAAATGGGATAGAAAAAATGTTAGATGACAATCGCTATTGTGGAGATGTGCTGGTACAGATTTCGGCTGTAGAGAGTGCACTGCAGTCAGTTGGATATATCGTATTAAAAGATCATCTTGAAACTTGTGTGCGAGATAAAGCCAAAGCCGATGATCCAGAAGTAATGACAGAGGTCATGGAATTAATTAAAAAACTGAAGTAGAAAGAAGGTGGTGCTTTTGAAGGAACAACAGTTTGATGTTGGAGGTATGACATGTGCAGCATGTCAGGCTAACGTTGAAAAATGTGTATTAAAATTAGAGGGTGTTAAAAATGTTGATGTATCCTTATTGTCGAATTCTATGAAAGTTGAATATGATGAAGACAAGGTGGATGAAGACAAGATTAGTTTAGCGGTAGAAAATATTGGATATAGTGCAAGCGCAAAGGGCAAGAAAAAAGAAAGTGAAGGTTTTAAAAAGGAGTGGGATGATCGTCAAAAGCGAGTACAGGACGAACAAAAACACGCCAAACAAAGATTGGTGTATTCTTTGATCCTGCTGGTACCTTTGATGTTGATTGCGATGGGGCCTATGATGGGGATTCCGATTTTGGCAGGCGAAGAAAATGCGATGATTTCCAGCATCACCCAGCTTTTACTAGCGACAATTATCTTGTTTATCCAGAATCATTTTTTTGTGCATGGATTTAAAGCGTTGATAAAAAGAGCGCCAAATATGGATTCATTGGTTGCGATTGGTTCTTTAGCTTCATATGTATATGGTTTATATTCTGTATATAGGATGGCATATGGTTTTGGCTATGGAAATATGGAAATGGTGCATCATGCGATGCATGCCTTATATTTTGAATCAGCAGCTATGATCGTAACATTGGTCAGTGTTGGGAAATATTTAGAATCTAGATCCAAATCAAAAACAACGGATGCCTTAAGCAAGTTGGTTGATCTGGCACCAAAAAGTGCTACGGTCATTCGCGATGGAAAAGAGATACTGGTATCGGCATCAGAAGTGATGCAGGGGGATATCGTAGTCATCAAACCAGGTCAAAAGATTCCCGTTGATGGAAAGATCATTTCAGGAACTGGGTATGTAGATCAATCCACTATTACTGGTGAAAGCATTCCAGTTGAAAAACAACCGGGGGATATGGTTATTTCCGCAACCTTAAATCAAAATGGTTCATTTAAATTTGAGGCATTAAAAGTTGGTGATGATACGACCCTGGCACAGATCATTCGTCTTGTGGATGAGGCTGGAAATTCTAAGGCTCCAATTGCTAGATTGGCTGATAAGGTAAGTGGAATCTTTGTGCCGATCGTTATTGGGATTGCCATTGTAACTGCAATCGTCTGGTTGGCATTAGGACAAAGTTTTGAATTTGCTCTATCTAATGCGATCAGTGTGTTGGTTATTTCCTGTCCTTGTGCTTTAGGCTTGGCTACACCGGTAGCCATTATGGTAGGAACGGGTAAAGCAGCCAGCCAGGGTATCTTGATTAAATCAGCTCAAAGTCTAGAAACATTACATAGTGTAGATACGATTGTTTTAGATAAAACAGGTACGATCACTTCAGGAAAACCATCGATTCAAAATATTGTCAAATATAAAGATATGTCAGATGATGCTTTTCTTACTTTAGCAGCATCAATTGAACAGGGAAGTGAGCATCCTTTGGCTTTGGCTATCTTAAGCAAGGCAAAACAAAAACAACTTTCTTTAAAGAGTGTTGAAGAATTTGAATCTGTTGGAGGAAAAGGAGTCAAGGCAAAGATAGATGGGCAAACATATTTTGCAGGGAATTCTGTCTTTATCAAAGAAAATGGCATTTCCTTTAATGAAAAAGATATAGAAAAACTGGCAGATGAAGGAAAGACACCTTTGATCTTTACGGATGAAACAGAAGCGCTTGGAATCATTGCGGTTGCCGATACGATTCGTAATACCAGCAAGGCAGCTATTCAAGAATTCAAACAAAAAGGTCTTCATGTTGTTATGTTGACCGGAGATAATCAAAGAACAGCTAAAGCGGTTGCCCAAGGGTTGTATATCGATGAAGTGATCTCGGATGTATTGCCGGCGGATAAAGAAAGTGTTATTCGAAGATTACAACGTGAACAGCGTAAAGTTATGATGGTTGGAGATGGTATCAATGATGCACCAGCCTTGATGCGTGCAGATATTGGTGTTGCCATTGGACAGGGAACCGATATTGCGATTGATTCGGCAGATATCGTCTTGATGAAAAATTCATTATTAGATGTGAATACCGCAATTGATCTTAGTACAGCTATCATTCGTAATATCAAGATGAATCTATTCTGGGCTTTCTTCTATAACTTTTTAGGAATCCCTGTTGCAGCTGGTGTCTTCTATCCATTATTTGGGTGGTTGTTATCGCCGATGATTGGTTCAGCTGCCATGTCTTTAAGTTCAGTTTGTGTTGTGACAAACGCATTGCGTTTACGTTTCTTTAAGCCTAGTGTAATTAATGTAAAAGATGAAGAAACTATCATAGAAAAGGAGGAAGTAAAAACTATGAAGAAAACTATGATCGTGGATGGAATGATGTGTCAAAATTGTGTAAGACACGTTAAAAATGCTTTGGAAGGTGTGGATGGTGTAATCAGTGCCAATGTAGATCTTGATTCTAAATCAGCTGAAATTGAGATGAGTCAAAAAATCGCTGATGAAGTTTTATTCAACGTGGTAAAAGAAGAAGGATATACACCTGTAGAAATTCGTTAATAATAAAAAATTCGATGACGCAATTATAGCGAAATCGAATTTTTTTGTTATTCAAGATAAAGAATGACTTCTTGTTCTTTTAATGATTTTTTCATATCGATAACTCTTTGGTTTTCGCTTCCGCGAAAAGCTAGAGAGATATTCTTTTTGGCTTCAATAAATGGACCATCCACCAAAACGTCTAAATACGATAACATTTCATCTGTCACTTCACAATGCTTTCTGCCGCCATCCAAAAGATCCTGGTCCAAGACAAATCCTGTGTAGCTCCAAATAGTTTTGTTTGGAAGTTCTTCACGTACTCTTTTTAATAGGTGGACCAATTCTCTTTGATTCTCGGGTTCGAATGGTTCGCCCCCTAGAAGTGTTAAGCCACTGATATAGGGAGCTTTTAAAGCTTCGATGATTTCATCTTCTGTTTCTTTTGTATATGGTTTTCCATAGTTAAAGTCCCATGTTTCCGGTTGAAAACAGTTTAAACAATGGTTGGTGCATCCAGATACAAACAAGGTTACACGAACGCCTTCGCCATCGGCAATATCGTATTTTTTTATATTTCCATAATACATAACCGTTATTGATATCACATGTATGATTTGTGATTTCCTCCTTGGTTTCATTATACCAAATTCAATATCATTATTCTTTATATTTGCGCACGATCTTATCGATAAAAGCTTTGATTTGTTTGGCTTCGTTATATCCTTTGATGTGAATGTCGGTTTGAACACGTGTTGGTTGGTTGCAGGTATAGATGCCTAATACTGAATTGTCTTTCATGGTGATTTTTAGACCGACATAGAAAGATCTTTCCAGAATATTGGCTTGTGTCATCCATTCAACACCAGCTACGATAATGTGTTTAAAAGGCTCTTCTTTTCCTTTGTGATGAGCAGCCTCGTTTAGGATCTCACATTTTTTGATTTGGCGATAGTCATAAGTTCCTTTGGTTCCATTTAAGATAATCATTGTTTTATCTCTTTTATCAAAGATGACTTCATCAAAGACTTTCAGTGATTCTTTTTTTGCCTTTTGAAAGATCGTTATAGATCAAATTATGCGTTTCTACATGATAAAAATCAGCATACTTCTGGATCATCTTAAAGTCCGGTTGGGATTTTCCGGTTTCATGATTGGATATCGTTTGATGGGTGACAAATAATAGGTTAGCTAAAGTGGCTTGTGATAAATTTTGTTGGTTTCTTAGATATTTAAGATTGTTGGATAAGTAAGTCATAGGATCACATCCTTAGTTATTATATGTTTTGATTATTTTATCGATAAATTTTTTGATTTCTTCAGCTTTGGCATGATCGATTCTATATTGGTCGGTTCCACTGTACGTTTTTTCTTTAGAGGTATAGATGGCTAGTTCTGTTTTGTCTTTTAAGATGATTTTTAAGCCGATGTAGAAAGTTGGTTCAAATAAGATTCTTGATTGGATCTTTCGATCAATAAAAGTATGTGTAAAAGGTTTTTCCTTTCCTTTGTAGCAGGCATCTTCGTTTAAGATCTTACAAGAGATGCAGTTTCGATAATCATAAGTTCCTTTTGTACCGTTTAGGATGATCATCGTCTTATCTCTTTTATCAAAGATCACTTCATCGAAAATAACTTTTGTTCGATGGTTGTGTTTAGAAAGATCTATGTGGATCAGATCTTGAAAGTTTACATCGTAGAATTTGGCGTAGGCATGGATTGTATCGAGATCTGGTTGGGATTTTCCGGTTTCATGATTGGAAATGGTTTGATGGCTGACATAAAGTTGTTTGGCTAATTCATCTTGGGAATAGTTATGTAATGTTCTAAGATACTTTAAATTGTTTGCTAGATTGGTTGACATAAAGATGACCTCCTTTCTTTACTACATCATAATACAGGTTTGATTCTTTTGTCATGCAAAGAATCTTTGCATAGAAAAAGACCTTTGATTTCGGGGGTCAAAGGTCTTCTAGGGGGTTATAGATGCATTACGCGTTCTTTGATTTCTTGTGTGCGTCCCTGGTTCCAGAACTGAGTTCCGATATAACCGCATGTACGTCTTGCGACATTCATCTTTTCCTGATCGTGGTTTCCACAGTTTGGGCATTCCCAGATCAATTTATGGTTTTCATCTTCTACGATCTGGATTTCACCGCTGTAGCCACATACCTGGCAATAATCGCTCTTTGTGTTCAATTCAGCATACATGATGTTTTCATAGATGTGCTGCATGATTGCCAATACGGCGTCGATGTTGTTTTCCATGTTTGGAACTTCTACATAAGAGATGGCTCCACCTGGAGAAAGTTTCTGGAACTGCGCTTCAAATGTTAATTTATCGAAAGCGTTGATTTCTTCCGTGACATGAACGTGATAACTGTTTGTGATATAGTTTTTATCCGTTACATGAGGAATGATCCCAAAGCGTTCCTGCAAACATTTAGAGAATTTGTATGTTGTAGATTCCATTGGTGTTCCATAGATACTGAAATCGATATTTTCTTCGGCTTTCCATTTAGCACATGCATCGTTTAGATACTGCATTACTTTTAAGCCAAAAGATGTTCCTGGTTCTTCTGTGTGTGGTCCGCCTGTCATGTAGTATACACATTCGCATAATCCGGCGTATCCTAATGAAATTGTAGAATATCCATTGAATAGTAATTTGTCGATTGGTTCACCTTTTTCAAGACGAGCTAAGGCACCGTTTTGCCAAAGGATTGGAGCTACATCGCTTGGTGTTCCTAACAAACGTTTATGACGGCACATCAAGGCTTCTTTACATAGCGCTAATCTTTCATCCATGATTTTCCAGAAGGCTTCTTCATCACCTTTTGAAGAACATGCTACGTCAACTAAGTTGATCGTAACTACACCTTGGTTGAAGCGTCCATAATATTTAGGTTTGCCGTTTTCATCAACGTATGGAGTAAGGAAAGAACGGCATCCCATGCAAGGGTAGCAGTTTCCGTTTCCGTTTTTATCTACTTTAAGTTCCAACATCTTCTTTTCAGAGATATAGTCAGGGACCATACGTTTTGCGGTGCATTGAGCTGCAAGTTTTGTAAGGTGCCAATATTGACTTCCTTCGCGGATATTGTTTTCTTCCAATACATAGATCAATTTAGGGAAGGCTGGTGTAATGAAAACGCCTTTTTCGTTTTTAACACCTTTGATGCGCTGTTTTAACATTTCTTCAATGATCAATGCCAAGTCATCGCGTGTCTGTCCTTCTGGTACTTCGTTTAGATACATGAACACTGTTACAAATGGAGCTTGTCCGTTTGTTGTCATCAAAGTAATGACTTGATATTGGATGACCTGTACACCTTTTTCGATTTCTTTGCGTACACGCATTTCAGCAATCTTGTTTACTGTCTCTTCGCTTGAATCAAGATTAGAAGCAATCAATTCTTCTTTAACTTCACGTCTTGCCTTTTCGCGACTTACCTGTACAAATGGGGCAAGGTGAGAAAGGGTGATGCTTTGTCCGCCGTATTGAGAACTTGCGACCTGAGCAATGATCTGTGTGGCAATATTACATGCTGTAGAGAAACTATGTGGTTTTTCAATCATCGTTTCAGAAATGACCGTACCATTTTGTAACATGTCTTCTAAGTTAACCAGGCAGCAATTGTGCATGTGCTGGGCAAAATAGTCTGAATCATGGAAGTGGATGATTCCTTGTTCGTGAGCTTCAATTACTTCTTGAGGTAACAGGAATCGTTTTGTGATGTCTTTTGAAACTTCGCCGGCCATGTAGTCACGCTGTACGCTGTTGACTAATGGGTTCTTATTTGAGTTTTCCTGTTTTACTTCTTCATTGTTTCTTTCCAACAAGCTTAAGATCTGCTTGTCTGTTGAATTGGCTTTGCGGACAAGTGCTCTTTCATAACGATATGTGATGTAATTATGCGCTACTGCGAAATATTTTTCTCGCATGATTTCTGTTTCGACCATATCCTGGATTTCTTCTACGCTTGTGCTTCGCTTTAATGATTCAACTTTGTCGGAAACGCGTTTTGATATTTTTAAAATCGTGGCTTCGCTCATTTGGGAATGAGAGGTAGCTTTGTTTGCTTTGCGGATGGCATTTTCGATCTTAGAAATATCAAAAGCGACTTCTTCACCGCTTCTTTTAATAACGTTCATACTAAATCTCCTTATCTTTGTACTACTACTTAAACACAAAATAGTTGACGGTTCAACTATTTTGACTGTGTACTTAGAGTATACATCGAAAATTTTAAAAAACAACCTTGTATTTTCTCTAAAAAAGTGCATTCCCTTTATATAAAGGGAGGTTGTAAAAAAAGAATTTTAGTTTGTTAAAATGTACAAAAACTATGGTTGAAAGCTTGTAGAAATGTTGCGGTATAAATCACAATACTGTTATAATCAATCTGAGGTAATAGCATGAAAAATGATGAAATTTATGTAATTGGACACAAAAAACCAGATTCAGATTCCATTGTCAGTGCAATAGCTTATGCATATTTATTAAATCAATGTGAAAAAAAAGCTGTTGCGGGACGTTTAGGGGATATAAATGAAGAAACAGCCTATCTTCTTGATCGCTTTGGGTATGAAGAACCTGTATTAATAGAAGATGCAAGAGTCCGTTTATCTGAAATTGAATTAAAACAGGCGGATCATATCTTGCCGGATACAACAATTTTTGAGGCCAAAGAAATCATGAACCAGAATCAGGCGCGTATTTTGGGCGTTTTAGATCAAGATCAAAAGTTATTAGGGGTTGTCACAAGAAGTGATTTAGCACTTTTAGGTATGGGAGATACAGCTTTAGGTATTGATTTATTAAAAGAGACACCGATTGAGTTGATGGCAAAGACAATTGAAGGAAAGATCATATATAAGGCAGATAAACACCATGTGAATGGTAAAGTCAGTATTATTGCGCTTTGCAAGACAAAACTGGAACGCTATGAAATACAAGATCGTATCGTTATTATTGGAGATGATCCACAGGGACAAAAAGAAAGCATTGAAAAAGGCGCGGGTATCTTGATTGCGGTCTGGACAGATCATATTGAAGAAGATGTCTTAAAGGCAGCTAGAGAACATAACTGTTCGATCATTATTTCGGGTATTGGAAGTATGAATACTTCACGTTACTTGTATTTCTCGATCCCGGTTAAATTGATCATGCAAAAGAAGATCACATATTTTAAAGAAGATGAGTTTGTTGAAGATGTAATGATCAAGATGCGAGATACGACTTTTAATACATATCCTGTTTTAGATAAAAAAGATTGTTTGATTGGTTATGTTTCCAGATACCATATCATGAATGCGCAAAATAAGAATATTATTATGGTCGATCATAATGAATTCTCTCAATCGGTAAACGGGATTGAAAAAGCCAACTTATTAGAAGTGATCGATCATCATAGGATCCATAATTTTTCTACGCTTTCGCCAATAGCGTTTCGCAATGAGATCATAGGAAGTACAGCTTCGATCATTACATCGATGTTTTTTGAGCGCCATATTGAAATTCCAGAGAATTTAGCGGGCTTACTTTTAGGGGCTATTATTTCTGATGGATTAAATTTTCAATCTCCGACAACGACAAAAAAAGATACAGAGCTTGCCCAACAGTTGGCGATGATATCGCATGAAGATGCAGATGCTCTAGCCTATAAAATGTTTTCGATCACGATGAATCTTCCTAAGAATATCTCTAAAGAAGAATTGATTCAGCGTATTGAAGCGGATATGAAGACTTTTGATATGAAGGGATCAAAAGTGTTGATCTCTCAAGTCTTTATATTGGATTTAAGTTCTGTCCGGTCTATTAAAGAAAAGGTGCAGGAAATCTTAGAAGAAATGACGATCAAATATAATGGCGATCTAGTGATCGTAGCTTTTACCAGTATCAAGAAAAAGGGTTCGATCTTATATGGGGCTGGATCGAAAGAAAATTTATTATGGCAGACATTTGGAAAGAAGAATGTATTTGTAAAGGATTTATTATCAAGAAAAAAACAAATCGTACCAGATTTGACGCAGACTTTTAATAAATTTTCATAGTAATAAATATTTGATAAGGTATAATGAAAGAAAGAAATGGAGAAAAATATGAATACATTACGAGAAGAATTGTTACAGGAACTTCCTGAATTTGAACGTAAGACCAAACAGTTTATCCAAAAAGAAATTTCTATGAAAGAGTATAAAGGATACAGCGGTGGGTTTGGTTCTTATGCGCAGCGTGGTGGAGAAGCCTTTATGTTACGACTTAGAATGAATCAGGGACGTATCACAAAAGAAAAATTGAAATTTATCATTGATCAATGTCAAGAACATGGAATTGTGCGTACGCATTGTACGACTTGTCAAACCGTTCAGCTGCATGATGTAAGACCGGAAGCTTTAACGCCGATCATGAAAGAAGCTTTAGAAAGAGATATCGTAACGCGAGGCGGCGGTGGAGATTATCCGCGTAATGTCATGTGTTCTGTATTATCCGGATTGGATCCAGAAGAAGCTTTTGATGTCTATCCTTATGCGAAGGCAGCTGGTGAGTATTTGTTAAGCATCGTAAACAAGTATTCTCTTCCTAGAAAGCTTAAAGTAGCTTTTTCAAATTCCAAAACCAATGAAGTACATGCCAACTTTAGAGATTTGGGATTTATTGCCAATACGGATCATACTTTTGATGTGTATTGTTGCGGAGGACTTGGAAACAATCCGATGATGGGTGTCAAGGTTGGAGATCATATCGATCCTAAAGATATTCTTTATTATATTAATACAATGGTCTTGATGTTCATGGAGCATGGGGATTATAAAAATCGTGCGAAAGCTCGTTCTAGATATCTTCAGATGAGTCTAGGAAAAGACAGGATCGTAGAGGAATTTCATGAAAAAGTCGAATTAGCCAAGAAGTATCTGGATCATGATGTACATGTAGAAGATGTAGTGATCCAAAAAGAAGGCAAGGAACTAGATGTGATTCCAGATCGTGTGATCAAACAAAAACAATCAGGTTTATATGCGGTGAAATATCATCCATTATGTGGAAATATGAGTCTGGATAAATGGAAAGAACTTTATGATGTGGTCCAGGATATGGATGAAGTAGAACTGCGTTTAACGCCACAGGAAGATATCTATATCGTAAATCTAAGTGGCGATGAAGTTCAAAAAGTATTAGAACATACGCAAGATGGGGCTCATACAACGTTTGAAACAAGTGTTTCCTGCATTGGAGCCAGCACATGTCAAGTTGGGCTTCGTGACTCTAATAATGTTTTAAAATCTTTGATCGAAGCTTTACGTCCTTATGAGTTTAAAGAAGGAGTTTTACCTCGTGTGTATATTTCTGGATGTCCAAGTTCTTGTGGAACCAATCAGATTGGAGCGATTGGATTACAGGGATTTACTAAGTTGGTAGATAAGAAACCGTATTCGGCATTTAAGATGAGTGTCAATGGATCTTCAGATCTAGAAGATACACAGTTTGGTAAAGAAGTAGGGTTGATCCTGGAAAGTGATATCAATGATTTCTTTATTGAACTTGGTACACTGGTTTCTAATGCTAATGCTACATTTGAAAACTGGCAAAAAGAAAACGCCGACCAGTGGCAGGCGTTACTTGATAAGTATCTGTAGAGTTTTTGCGACTTTGCAGGCAAGAAAACAGATTAATATATCTGGAATGATGGAAACCAAAAATCCGTTGGTTAAAGATAACCATAAAGGAATGCGGGTATTCATCAAGATGGGAAAGGAAAAATAGTAATAGATATTTCCTACTACATAAAAACTGATAAGTCCGGTGAGTCCGACAAGAAAGTATTCTTTCAGACTGACTGGACTTTTTCTTTTGTATACGATGGCACATAAAGTACTGCAGGCAAGAAAACCTAACACAAAGCCAAAGGTTGGTTTCATGATATACTGCAGGCCTCCACCGCTGGCAAAGACAGGAAATCCAAGAAGACCAACCAATATATATGTAAACATACACAAGAATGCATATCTATCGGGAAGACAAAAACCACATAGAATGGCAGTAAATAACTGCATGGTGATATGCATAGGCATAAATGGGGTTGGCAGCGTAATCTGAATATAGGCTGAAAGGATCATCAGTGCTAAAAAAAGAGCCATGCGACTAAAGAGCTGAATTGACTTCATAGAGTATCCTTTCTATGACTTTAGTATCATCTAGGCAACTAACAAAACGAGCATCAGGGTATTGTGATCGTAAAAATGGTGAATCCAACATGCTGACTAAAACGGCATTCTGTGTTTTGCTGGTTGGTTTTGTATGCATGATCAAAGTTTCGTTTTCTTTTATAAACTGATTTGGATCAATCTGTATATGTTGATGATCAAAGCCGAATCGATTGATTGTTTGTGTTCCCTGCATGACATATCGACCTTGTTGCCAAAACAAGAAGACAAAATGAGGTTTAATGTGAAACTCCTGCAGAAGCTTACAAAGTGTTTCTAAATCAATATCCTGGTATTTTTTAGCCAGAAAGAAAGTTGTGCTTGTATATTCTTCAAATTTAGCTTTAGAGTGTTGAATCAGATTTTGACATTGTATTCTTGCCTTTAAAGAAGAGTTTCCATGAAGCAGGTAGATAATGGCCTGCTTGGTTTGAAGGGCTTCTTGAAAAAAGCAGAGATGTTGATCATCCAGATTTACTAGATCATGACATAGTGCATGGTCTTGAAGATTGTTTCGCAAAGTTTCCAGGATTTCTAGACGAGCCTTCCAATCATTGACTATATTCTGATTGGCCACAGGAAAGCTTCCATTGGTATGGCATGACAAGACAAGATGTTTATCGCGTTTAGTCACAGTACTAAACGTATCTTGTTCCTGGTTTTTATTACAGGACATGGCAAGTACATGATGTTTTCGAGCTGTTTGAATAAATTCTTTGTTTACAGATTTATTGTTTGTACAGGCAATGGCTAACTTAGCTTTGGCTAATGTATGAATGAAAGTATCTTTGTCTACTTTGTTGATATGTAGTGTGTTAAATTCAGGTTCATATTGTATTGAATGTATATAAATCGTAGCGCCGGCTTCAAGAAATTGTTTGGTTTTCCGTAAGGCAACCTTCCCTCCTCCAAGGATGCACACGATCGCATCTTGAAATTCAATATCTAAACAGACTCTCATATGTTTCCTCCAAAGTATTCAAGGATATGCTTTACGATCTCTTGTTTTGAAGATGGCGTCGTATGAATATTTGTAAATCCAAGTTCCTTTGCCTTTTGGTATGTTTTATGCGCATAACAGAAAACTGGAGTTGTTTTATCAATGCCTTTTTGATCAAGGATTTCTAAAGCTTGTGGACAGCTGATGCCAATGGCATCCAGTTTTACTTCAGGTAAATCAAATTCTATCGGAGCAATTTGATAGGTGCTTAAAGAATCGATTGGGCAATCAACATCTTTTCCTTTTATATAAAGAGCGTTTTTATGATCCCTTATATATGTAAACATATCGGATGAATTGGATTCAACATGATCGACTTGTATGGCTCTTCGTTCTAATTCTTCTTGTGTTTTTTTACCAATGCAGAAGATCTTTTTTGAAAATAAGCTTCTTATATCAAAGTGATTATATGATAGATATTGAAAGAAACTTTTAACAGCGTGTTTAGAGCTGAAGATCAATGTATCATATAAGTTCAAATCGACAATTTCATCTGGTATATATATAACATTTGCGACCTGTCTAGAATAGGTAAAGATGCCATATCTTAAAAGCAGGTCTTCAACTGGCCAGGGATTTTCATCAATGCTGGCAAAAAGAACATTTTTGGCAAAAGCGGGTAACCTTTTTGTGTTATCCAGCAGTGATTGTTCTTTTACGACATTTCCTAATACGATCAACAATGGACTGGTGTAGCCGGTTAGATCTGTATTTAATATTTCTTTAAGAGTAGATGTATATACTTTTTGTTCAGGATAAGTTAGATGAGATCCAATTGCGATCGGAGTATCTTCGCTCATGCCATTGTCTATACATTTTTGAGCTAGTGTCTTGATCTTATGAGAACCCATGAAAAAAATCTGGGTATTTGTTTCCTGGGCAATCTTTTTATAGTCCAGGTGATCTTTGCCATCTTGATAATGCATCGTATGCACGATAAAACCAGTAGCAGTATGTCTTTGTGTTACAGGAATGCCAGCATAGCCTAAAGCGCCAATGGCGCTGCTGATTCCTGGGACATATTGACAATTGCATCCATTTTCCAATACATAATGCATTTCTTCGCTTCCTCTGGCAAAAAGATAAGGGTCACCGCCTTTTAAACGAACAACGTTTTTATATTGTTTGTCTTTTTGAACCAAAAGGGTAAAGATATCTTCCTGGGCGCATGATTTTTGATGTCCTCGTTTTCCTACGCAGATGCATTCACAGTTTTTGGAAGCATATTGAAGAAATTCTTTGTTTACAAGATGATCGTATAAAATACAGTCAGCTTGTTCTAATAATTTTTTAGCACCTATTGTTAACATGTCTGGATGATAGCATCCAGCTCCTACAAACCATATCATATATTTTCTTCCTTTATTTTCTTATATATAGAACTTGCTGCTTTGTTGTATTCGATTTTATCAAAAGCCATCGAAACAAATTTACAGTCTTCTATTGTTTTGCCTAGACAGGCATGAACTTGTAATTGATCATCTACAAACTTTGCGTAACATCCAATTGGATAATGGCAGCCTGCTTTAGATAAGCTTAAGAATTCTCTTTCTATCTTGGTTTCTAATGTTTGATTGGATGATTGAGATAGTTTTGAAAATAAATCTTTATCTTCTTTTCGTATTTCTAAGGCAATGGCTCCCTGTCCGCAGGCAGGAATGATCATAGATGGATCAAGATATTCATCGATCAAAGAATCAAGATGTAATCGTTTTAGCCCTGCTGCTGCAAGAACAATACCATCGATATCCATTTCTTTGAATTTTTGAATACGTGTCTCAATATTTCCTCTGATATTTACAAATTGAATATCGGGACGTATATGGTGGATGCAGGCTATTCGGCGAATGCTGCTGGTCGCAAGCACAGCGTTTTTTCTTAGATCTTTTAAGGTTGAGTGATCTTTTGTAATCAGTGCATCTCGTTTATCTTCAAATAAAAATGGTTCAATCAACATTAGACGATCATCTAAAGTAGAACTTACATCTTTTAAAGAGTGCACGGCAATATCAATGTCTTTATTGATCAAAGCTTTTTCAATTTCTTTGATGAAAACACCGGTTTGAGGCATGGCATAAAGCGGTGTTGTTTTATCTTTATCACCCTGGGTTGAAATGGGAATGATCTCTGTTTCAATTTCAGGCATACATTCCTGTATTTTATGAATGGCTAATTCTGTTTGAATTCTTGCCAGTTTTGATTTTCTGGTACCAATTTTAAGTTTCATTTTGTTCTCCGTTTTATCGAGTAAATTATAGGGATATTGCTAAGAATATGCAAGGATACGAGTTTAGGCGAAAAATTTCACGATAGAATAAAACGTGGACTTTTAATTAAGATAGAAGCACAAAAATATAAACGAGAAGAGCATAGCGCTTTAGATATAATGTTTAATTTATTTTGTGACTTATATCTCGAAAGTATTAAACTCTGATTAAAAAAAGAGGTATATGCTATGAAGTTAACTTTATAACAATTTTTTGAGTTTTAAGGTTTAATATACAATTTTAATTATGTCATCAAATGATTTAATTTAGTCATTTTCGCAAAAATGACTAAATTGAATTGAAAAATGACTAAATTGAATTTATAATGATGTTAAAAGATAAAGGGGGACATAATGAGACAATTTGAATACAAAGAAAGTTGGAAGAAATTATTAACTCCGAATATAGTTTCGCTCTTGACTTCTATTCATGAATATAAAGGAGAACAAAATTTATTTATTGAGTCTAATTCTGACAAACTAACTGAATTATTAGAGGTAGCTAAAATCCAAAGTACCGAAGCATCAAATAAGATTGAAGGAATTATTACTACAGATGAACGTTTGAGGAAACTTGTTATGGACAAGACAATGCCTAAAAGTAGAAATGAGAAGGAAATAGCAGGTTATCGTGATGTATTAAATACAATTCATGAAAATTATGAATATATTCCTGTAAATGAGAATTATTTTCTTCAGTTGCATGGAGATTTATATAAATATAATAGTTTAGGCTTTGGAGGAAAATTTAAATCTTCAGATAATATAATCGCAGAAGTTGATTCTTTTGGAAATCAAAAAATTAGATTTAAACCTATTGAAGCTTGGGCTACACCAGAAGCTATAGCTAATATGTGCAATGCATACAACGATGCCATTAATGATAATATTGATCCATTGATATTGATGCCAATGTGTATATTAGATTTCTTGTGTATTCATCCTTTTAATGATGGAAATGGAAGAATGAGTAGGCTTCTTACTTTGCTTCTTTTATATAAGTCAGGATATATAGTTGGAAAATACATAAGTATAGAAAAACTGATAGAGCAATCTAAAGAAACCTATTATGAAGTATTACAGGCTAGTTCTTATGGATGGCATGAGAATGAAAATGATTATGAACCATTTGTAGAATATTATCTTGGAGTAATTATTGCAGCATATAAAGAGTTTTCTGGTAGAGTGCAGACATTGATTGAATCTGGAATGAGCAAGCCGGAAAGAATTCGTGAAGTGATAAGAAAACATATAGGCAAAATCACAAAGAGTCAAATTATAGAGAAATGTCCTGATGTGAGTGAAACTACTATTCAAAGGACTCTCTCTAACTTATTAAAAAATAATGAAATTATTAAATTGAGTGGTGGAAGATATACTTCATATGTGTGGAATACAGAGAAAGAAAAATAATTATAGGCGAATTGAAAAATGAAATTCTTCATTTGCACGTAGGTGATGACTTCTGCTTTATTTGAGGTCAGATTTAGACATCACGATATTTCGTCCTTTCTGGCAAATTTATGGCTAATTCTATGAATTTCAATACTTGTCATATTTATTCTTTGGTTCATTGACTATGAACCAAAAAGATTTGTCCAATCTTGCAGATGTTTTCGGTCACTATAAAAATTGAATTATAGGGATATTGTCAAGGATATGTAAGATAACGAATTTGGCATTGGAAACAAAAAGCCCACTTATAAATGGGCCTGAAGTAAGATGGATTAAAAGTTTATTCTAGATACGAGTTGATCGTATTGATCCAACGATCGTTATCTGTGGAAAGGTATTCTAATAATAAATCAAAGTTTGAACTTCCAATCAAGGAATCATCGTTTTTCATGGAGCGTACTCGATTTAGCATAAACAAATAGTTTTCTTTGGTTATTTTATTCAAAATGATTTTTCTTTGGCTGGCTTTTCCTTTATAGTCATGGACTCCAGTGTATTGAAAAATAAGATGTGCATTCCTTTTCTTTGCTGGAGTGTTCAATGTAACATCAGCCCAATGAGATAAGATAATCTGCATAGTACAAGGATTACCGTAGAAAATGACGTGCTTGGCTGCATTGTAGGTTCCATGGAATGAATTTATCTCCCTTTTTATATCTTCAAATTGTTCATAAGGTTTTCTTTCTGTGTCACAGAAAATAAAAACAATTTCAAAAGAACCGCTCTGATAACGATCTTGATATCTGGCAGGAATATTACCATTTCCTTTTGCGTTGTCTAAGACAACTTCGTAATTATCATTCCAAACATTAAGACTTTTTAGACAGCTCAGGTAATCGAATTCTTCATCGCCTTCACAGATAATACGGATTTTATGCTTGTGTAAGACAATCGGTAGTTTTCTAAGAGGCATGTTTTGAACTTTCAGGGTTGTTTCCTTTCAGATCTAATAAAGAGTTGATAAGCTCAGGGTCTGGTAAAGCACCCAAAATACCTTTTCTGTATTTTTCTATGATATCTGTGGTGTCTCTTATACCTTGTTGTGCAGTGAAGTCAGCTAATGAATAAACATATACGCTTTCGCTATCTTTATGTACAAACCAAATCTGCTCTTTTCGAAACAATCTTTTACAATCCATCAAATTAATATCATGTACAGTAAATATCATTTGTGCATTTGTGTTTAATTCATTGTTGAATAAGGCCACGATGGCCCGTGTTAATTTAAAATGAATGCTGCTGTCTAATTCATCAATTATAAGAATTCTTCCTTTTTTCAATCCTTCAATAATATAGCTGGCTAATGCGGCAATTTTTTTTGTTCCAGTGGAGTCAAAGAGCATGCTAGGAACTTTTACACCTTTATATGAAGAAACCAGTCGCATTTGATCCATTATTTGTTCTTTTACATTCAGAACATTTTCATCGGGTACATTATTCTCAGAATGAACATCTATTTTGATTTGATTCATATCAACAAATTCAAAATTATCCATATATAGGTCAGCATTTTTTATAAATTGAACGATTTTTTCTTGGAGTTGATCTTTGTTTTTCATCAATTCTATAGTTTTTTGCATAGGAATATTATTCATGTTGATGATATCGATATTCTTTGCAAAATTGATGAGAATGTTTTTCATTTTTCCTAAATGTTCAAATTGGTTTTCATCAATTGTATAGCAAAGGATATTATTAGATGAAATTAGAGGAATCATTTGTATTACGTTTTCATCAATGCAATAGTATTCTTTATTTCCTTTGTCTTTCTTTAGCCAAAGGAGAGATTTTTCGTTTCCGTATTGATCTTTTTGAATTTCCAAAAATTTTTCATATAAAAAATCGTGCTTGGTTGTATCGTAACGAATATCGTATGAATATTCTCTTCCTTTGAATAAGAACGTTATACCAAGTTCACAAATAGGATCATGACTGAAAAGATTTGGAATTAGATTTGGGGTTTTATCTAATAAAATTTGTTTCATTGAATGAATACATTTGATTAGACAAGTTTTTCCAGAATTATTAGGTCCATAAATTCCTGCTGTTTTTAGTACATTAAAATTATTTTCTTGATGCACATTTGTTGAAAATTTTTTGTTTCGCATATCTGCTTTCATTGAGAACGAAATTGGTTCTTGAAACGCAAAACAGTTTTTAGATCGTAGTTCAATTAACATAGATATCGTTTGAATCCTTTCATCATCATAAGTATAACATTGTATTATTTTTTATGCAATTTTTATGCATAAAAAATAATATGGAATCGTATATCTATGTTATCTTATTAAATGGTATTTATGTGTTTTAACCTTCTAGTGTAGGGCGAACGAATGCACCAATCTTGAATACTTGTGCTCATGTACAATATTATGTGGCTTGTCTGTATACTGAAAAAGAAAGATATAAAAAGTTGTTTAAGAGTATGAGGGAACAGGAACCTTTCTTTATCGGTGTATTTAAATAAGTAACTTTAAAAAAAGTGCAAAAACACATAAAAATACATGTAAAAAAATGCATAATTGCACATTTTTAAGGTAAATTATATAATAAACACAAAGGAGGTGCTTTATGGAACGTCATATTATGAAGAAACTTATACAATGGAAAAACAGCAAAAAGAAAAAACCTCTTATAATTAAAGGAGCCAGACAAGTTGGAAAAACGTATATTATCCGCCAATTTGGTAAAGAAAATTATCGAAATGTATTAGAAATCAATTTTGAAAGAGATTTGAAAATCCGAGATGTTTTTAAAAATACACATGATCCTAAAGAATTACTTGAGTATTTTTCTATAGAAGAAAGAATCGATCAAAATACACTTTTATTTTTAGATGAAATACAAGCTTGCCCAGATGCTTTGACGGCATTGAAATTTATGGGCGAAGAATTTCCATGCGATATTATTTGTTCTGGAAGCTTGTTAGGAGTTGCGATTTCAAAATCATCTTCATATCCTGTTCGTTATGTTGATACGGTTGAAATGTTTCCATTGTCCTTTATTGAGTTTCTAAGAGCAATGAATGTCAATGATTCAATATTAAAAAGAGTGTTGGATTGTGTAAACGATTTAAAACCTATTCCATCATTATTGCATGATAAAATGAATGAATATTTCTCGCTATATATGATGATTGGTGGTATGCCGGAAGTTGTACAAGAATATATTGATTCAAAAGATAAAAGAGAATGCTTACGGATACAACGGGCTATTGTAAATGACTATTTAGTTGATATGGTAAAGTATTCAGATGCATCTCAAGCAATTAAAATCCGAGAATGTTTTGAATCAATTCCTTTACAACTTGCCAAAGAGAATCATAAGTTTCAATATTCTTTGATAAAGAAAGGGTATAATGCGCGTTATTTTGATAATAGTCTTCAATGGTTAAAAGATGCGGGAATCATTATACAGATAAATCGATTGGCACATATTGATTATCCATTGAAAAAGGAAATTGAGTTATCTATATTTAAAATCTATATGGCTGACACAGGTTTGTTGATATCATGCTTTGATGACCGGGATGTGCTAAGGGTTATGCGTCAAGAAATCAATATCTATAAAGGCGCAATTTATGAAAATATTGTGGCACAGATGTTAAGAAGATTATCTATAGATTCTTATTATTATGAACCAAATCAATATAGCGAAATTGATTTTATAATTGATACCTTGGATGGAATAACGCCAATTGAAGTAAAAGCGGGGAATCATACAATATCAAAGTCATTTAAAAACTTTGTGACAAAATATACGCCTCAATATGCATTTCGCTTGTCGGCTAAAAATATTGGGAAAGATGAAGAGAATGGTATATATTATTTTCCTTTATATGCATTGGAATTTAAATTAGATAAAGAAGAGAATATATTGGATAAATAAAATCAATAATAGAAATCCATTTGATTCAAAAAAAGGTTATTGAATTTATTATGATTCAATAACCTTTTTAAAAGTGTTTTCGTTGATCTTTGGTTGGAATATTTAATATAGAACGGTATTTTTGGATAGTTCTTCTTGAACAGATGATATCTTCATCTTTGAGTATATTTGAGATTTGTTGGTCACTATAAGGATTTAATGGGTCTTCTTGTTGAATGATATGTTTGATTTTCTCTAATACTTTATGATTGTCTTCAGATGGAAAAAACATCGATAATGAATAAATTTGATTGTTGAATTCAATATATTTTGAAGAGATACAACGTGAAATGGTAGATTCATGAACTTCTAATTTATTCGCAACATCTTTTAGCTGCAAGGGTTTTAATGGGAGATTATAGAAGAAAAAATTTTTTTGATAGTTTATGATATATGATAAAATTTTATATAATGTTTGATTTCGCTTGTCTATATTATTGATCAAAGTTTGAAAAAACAGATCATAATACAGTGATTGTTACAATGGAAAGTAATATCAAACTAGTTAAACCAGATGCTGGTGATATTGGCGCGCCTAATCCTAACAGATGGTTACATTTTGCAAAAGATGGAAAACATTACTATGATAAAGAATTCACACAAAATGGAACATATACTGAATATTGTGAAGATACATTGGGCAATAAGATGGTAGTGACGTTTGTAATTGATCAATTAGGTGTTACAACAAATGAAGCGCCTGTTATTAATGCTACGGATAAGACTCTAACTGTAGGAGATAAGTTTGATCCTAAAAAAGATGTAACAGCGATTGATAAAGAAGATGGCGATATTACTAAATTAATGACTATCAAGAGTAATGTTGATACACGAAAAGTTGGTGAATATGAAGTAACATATACAGATTCACAAGGTACTACATCTACTAAGACTATTAAAGTTACTGTAAAAGCCAAAGCAAAAGAAACAAAGAAAGATAAAGATAAAGACAAAGTTAATACAGCTGTTGGAGTATCCACAGGTTTATTTGCAAGTATGACTGTTCTTTCTGCATTAGGTATGACAGTGTTAAAATCAATGAAAAAACGCGATGAATAAATAGAAATATAGTTGATCGAAGAAAGCCGATTGGAAGAGATTCCAGTCGGTTTTTTTTGTGATGTGAAAAAAATTTAAAAAAATTGAAATTTTTTAAAACCAAAATAAAACTTCCCTTGTCTTAATAGTGAAGGAGGTAAGAAATATATGGATTTAGTGCAAAAAACACTAAAGCGAATGATGGAAGAAGAGACAGTGAAAAATCCTAGAGTTTCACATATCGTATATCGAGTGATGTACAAATTAGGACATATTAGTTGGATTCAAAGAAAAATGAAAAAGTAAAAAATTAGGAGGAGAAAGAATATGAATCGATTAGGGTTAATTTATTTAAATGTATTTTTAGGAGTAGTTTCAATACTATGGAAAATTTGTAAGGCATTGGCTAAACCACTTTGGTCTTTAATTAAAATTGTTTTACGTAAATTATCTAATGCTGCAAGTCAAAGAGTTTAAAAATATGGAAGAAAAGGAAGGGATCAGTAATGGAAAATTTAAAGAAATATATAACAGATAAAAACCTATTGATTGTTCAAGCGGTATCAATGGGAGTTACAGTAATTTTGAGTGTTTTGATTTTAAATTTAATAGGAAATATCAATAAAGTAGTTGAAAGTTTTGATTTTAGTGGCCTATCTTCTCTTGTAGGATCAATATCAACGGCTTGTTTATTGTTTTATCTTGCGTTTTTTCTGGTTTTGATTTTGGTGGTAGCTATTGGAATCAAAGTCTTTATAATGAATGATAAAAGAAAAGAATGCATGGCAAATTTGATTACAAATGGAATTTGTTTGATTATTGGATTTATTAGTTTAGGTACTATCAACCAAGTTTCACAGATTGCATCAAGTTTTTCTCAAGGTGCTGATAGCTTCATGAGTTCACTTTTTGGAATGTCAAGTCAAGATGTATCTGAGTTATCTAATTTGCTAAATTTAAAGGTTCCAATGATTTTATTTATTTTGTTACAAATCGTAAGTTGTGTGATTGCATATTTTCTTTATAAAAATAAATCGTCTGAAGCAGAAAATGCAGATATCAAAGTATATAAGGAAAAGTTTGATAATTATATCAAAGATGAAAAGAAAAAAAGAAATTTGATCATTGCTGCAGTAATAGCTGGTGTACTTATTGTTGGAATTGGTGGATTTAGTGTATATCAGGCAAATAAAAAGACTCCTGTAGATTTGGTTTCTGCTTGTAATGTTACTTTTGATGGATATGACGGATATGGAACGGCTGAATTTTCTTGTGAAAATCAAGATGATTTAGAAGATAATTCATCATTAAATGAGTTTTTAGATTCTGTGTCTTATTCTTTGTCTAAAGATTCTGATTTATCAAATGGCGATAAAGTAAAACTTGAAGCAGAATATTCACAAGAATATGCAGATGAAATGAAAGTCGAAGTTACAAATTATTCAAAATCTTATGAAGTAGAAGGCTTGAATAAAGTTTATTCATCTTGGGATATGATCGATGAAGAAGATCAAACAATGTTATTGGATGCAATGGAACCAGCAATTTATGATTATTTTGAAGAGTTAACAGGAACTTCATTTACATATACAGTTAATTCTGTGACAAGAATCGCTGATTTATATAAATTTGATACTCATGATAAATCAGGAGAACTGCGCACTGTATTTAAAGTTGAGTTTACTAAAACAGGTAACATTTTAGATAATTCAACAGATTTTACTGAATATTTTACTGTAAATACAAGTAGTGTATCTCCTGGCGAAGATGGAAAAGGTGTTGCAGATGGATGGGAAGAATTAAATGTAAGTACGATGTATACAGTTGATAATGATACAAAAGCTAAAGAATATTATTTAGATGATTATTTTGATTATGAAGAAGTTAAGTAGGAGAATTGAAAATGAAGAAAAGTAAATTGATAATTAATACAATATTGAGTGCAGCTTTATTAAGTGGGTGTGCTTCATCTGGTTCACAAGGACAAGTAACAAAATTGGAAGTAAAAGATAAAATGGATGTTACAAAAGCATCTTTTACTTCAGAATATTCACCATATAAAATTGAAGATGATTATTTGATTTTAACGACAGGAGATTCATTTAGCAAATATCTTTTGGATCTAAATGGAGAACTATCTGAAGAGGCCGTTTTTAATGCAGATGAAGTAGGAAATATTGTAAAAAATAAAGATAAAACATATTTTTCTAGAGATGGAATGCGTGGTGCTGAATTATTTGAAAGAGATGATTTCATTAAAGGAGAAGGTAATAATCTTTTAAGCAGTGAAGATCGAGGGACTGTTTACGGCACTGGTACGGGTTTCTTAGTTTATAGAAATGGTCGTTGTTATGTGGATGAAAATTTGAATACCATAAAAGAACTTGATGATGACTATAGTATGTTATGGAATGATCAATACTTGATTAAAGGTGGACTGTATGAAGAAGATGAATTATATGATTACAATGATCAGTATTATTACCCTCGTGTTTTTGATGCAAGTACAGACTCCTATGAAGCTCCAAATGATTATGGAGAAATTTACGATTTAGATGAAAATCTATTGGTTCATATTGATGAAGATAGTATTCCTTGCACAAATGCAAATTATTATTTGATTGGAGAAAATCTACTTTTAGAAGGAACAACTTCAGAAAATTTGGAATATGATGATCCAGCTAGTATAAGACTTCTTGATTTTGAAATGAATGAAGTTAAGAAAATTGCGGGAGCTTATGACTATTCTTATATCAAAGATGTTTCGTATTTATACATCAATATTATGCCAGGAGAAGATGCAAAAGCTGCTAGACAAGGAACGGCAACTGAAGACTTTGAACCAGGACTATATGTTTACGATGTTGAAAAACAAGATTTTGTAAGAGATGAGCCAATTCAAAGATTATATGACATTGATTGTGAAGATGGTGTATGTACTTTCTTTGATAATAAGGAAGAAAAAATGTATGCCGATGTGATTGATGATTATCTTTATTTAGGAAATGGGTACTATTTGATCAAGTGCAACGATGAATGTGCTATTGTGAATATGTTAGGAACTTTTGTTGAAGAATTTTCTGATTTAATTGATTTTGATAGTGCTCAAGATGATGAAGGCTTCTATTATGATGGTTTATATGTTGAATTAGATGATGTAAAGACTAAAAGCTCATATCCTGGAACAATAGGTTATTTGATTTTTGAATCGGATGTAGATTCATTGACTTCAACAACTATTTATAGAGTTATATAAATAATTAGAACTTATAAATTTGCTGTAATTATCTTATACGATGATTACGGCTTTTATTTTCATTTATCATAACTAATGATATAAACCGTAAAGAAATATATCAAATAAATATAATGAGTACATTGTGATATAAAAAGAATAGTGATATATTAGTACGTGTAGTTCTTAAAAAAAGAATATAGTATCTTAAATAAACGGTTAAAGTAAAAATATGAGCAATTAAAAAAATCATAGAATATAAAACCGTTTTTATTTTGCCACTGTCTATATAGTGAGGAGGTAAAAAAGGGCTATGTTAGAGAAATGCATGAAGGTTACGTATGTATGAGATTTACAAAGGGGGATTAGAACAGAACTAAAAAAATGAGTTTTCAAAATTAAAACAAGTGAAATATTAGGAGGAGTATATTATGTTGATCAATTGTAAAGAATGTGGAAAAGTGTTTAGTGATAAGGCGGCATGTTGCCCAAATTGTGGTTGTCCAAATGAAATAAAAGAACTTGAACAAATCAAAGAAGAAATTGCGCTCACAAAAGAGGAGCTTAAAGGAAAATTGACTAAATCTGTTGTTGTATTGCTTGGTTTGATTGTTGTAAGTGGTGGAATCTCATTATCGACAGTTCAAAGAATTGATATTGGTGCAATACTTCTATTAACTGCCTTAGCATTCTATGTGTATTTTTTAAATGATAAAAATAATTATGCATACGGTATAATTGGAGCAGCTATTTGGGCATTTATATATATGCTTGCTTTAGTAACTGTTACAGATGTGATTCTTAATTTACCGATAACAATTACTTATATTATTGATTTTATCTTTTTAATGTATCCAGTTTATAGATTGATCATCGAACCAGCATTGATTTTATTACAAGATGATCCTGAATAGAGAATTTAGAGGTATTTTATGCAGTGTAAAAATTGTCAAAAAGATTTAGAAGTAACAGAGTATGTTTGTACAAATTGTGGAAACATTATTTGGGAAAATATCATAGCTGATGCCAAAGAGAAAAAAGAAGATGCGATTGCTTGCTTGATGGAAAAAACACAGAACAAATTGTATTATACTGTTTATCGCTATGTTAAAAATCAAGGTTTGGCTGAAGATATCGTTCAAGAAACATATATCAAAGCTCTTGATAGTTTGGATTCTTTAAGTGATGCCAATAAATTTGAAAGTTGGATCACAACAATTGCCGTAAATCGTAGTAAGAACTATTTAGGTGTAAAAAAGAATACGGAATTTGTTGACTTTACTTCGATGGAAGAAGAGGATTCGGATCTTTTATTTGAAGAGAGTATCGAAAATGAAACGATGTCTTTTGAACCAGAAGCAAATTTTAATTACAGTGAATTAAAAGATGGCTTGAATTCTGTATTAGATGAATTACCAGATAATCAAAGAATGGCAATTCTTCTATATTATTTGGATGAGTTCAAAGTTAAAGAGATTTCAGAGATCATGGATATACCACAGGGAAGTGTAAAGAGTTTATTGAATTATGGAAGAACGGCAATCAAAAAGAAGATTGAAGAATTACGGAAACAAAATAAATCATTTTATTCGATTGCCGCATTTCCGTTCCTTGGATGGATGTTAAAGGATCAAGTCAAGAGCATCAAGATATCTGCGAAGATGACAGATGCGATCATGAAAAGTGTAGGAGTAAATCAAGGAATAAATGCAGCCCAGACAGCGACAAGTGCAAAAGCAATCACGACAGCTGCAGCAAAAGGGATATCGACAAAGGTGGTAGCTGGTGTTGTTGCAGGTGTAGTCACAGCAGGAGCGATTGGAGGCTATGTAGTAGCAAATCAGTCTTCACAGCCAGAAGAACCAAAAGAAGAAGTTGCAGTTGAAGAAGATGATAATACGACAAAGTATAGTGTATTGGATGTAGAAGTTCCTGATTTTGAATTTGCTCCGATTGATAATGATGGAGAAAATGGTTATTTAGTAAAAGTTGATGGTTTATATGGCTTTATCGATAGTAACGGGGAATTTATTTTAGATCCAACATATGAGGGTGTTATGTTCTCTGACTTAGATGGAACTTATGGTTCTGGTTTTGATGTTTGTTTATTTCCAAGTGCAGATCAAACTGGTGTTCAGGATGGTACAAGTATAGATGGAATGTTAGGTGATGGATATAGTTCCACTTGTGGCCATGGCTTTGGGGGAATGGGTTCTAGTAATTATTTAAGTGTTGATAATCGTGTGATTGGAACAGATATGAGTGGTATGATATTCGATGCTAAATTTGATGAGCCAATTATCGTTCAAAAATTAACTCGTGAATTTACGGATGGAGCCGAATTATATGCCAATGCTTCAACGAGTATAGATACAGATCATTATTATATCGTTACTCCAGAACTTAATGTATTTGGTCCTTATGATAATTCAGAATCCGCAGTTTTTAGTATGAATGAAAATACGAATCAAACACAGGATATAGAGAAAATATCTGGATTGTTTAATTCTTATGTAAAAGGAATGTTCTATGAAAAAGTCGAAGATGGTTATGTGGTTTGGAATAAAGAAGGTACTGATTCGTATGAAGAAGTAGTGGATTATGCTATGCCAATTTCCAATAATGCGATGAAGGTAAAAATAGATGGTAAATTAGGAATTATCAATGAAGATCTTGAATTGGTTTTACTTGGTGATTTTGATGATGTTTCAAATGTGATGGATGGAAATGCTTATGTCAAAATTGATGATGAATGGAAATTAATTCAATTGGATGAAGTTAAGGATACAAATAATATAGATTATTCTGAATTGATTAGTGCATATCAAGCAAAAGTAACAGAAATCTATAGTAGCGGTGATAATGAAAATTATTATACCGATTATTCTTTATATGATATCGATCAAAATGGTATTCCAGAATTAATGGTTAAGTATGGTCACTGTGAAGCTGATTACATGTATGATTTCTATACGTATGAAGATGGAATGTGTGTACTATTAACATCGCTTAGTGGAGGTCATTCTATGTTGGAAGTAGATCCAGATCAAAATGGAATCTTATTGTCAACGGGTCATATGGGTGGTCAAAGAATCAAGCGCATTACTTTAAAAGGAAATGTTATCAGTGAAGAGGATATTTTTGATTCAGGTTCACAAGAAATGGAAGAGTATATTTATCATGAAGCAATTCCATATTATTCTTGGGATGATATGACAGGATTTGAAGAACTAGAAGGATAATTAACCTGAATTATTCATGAAAAAATAAAAACTCGTAGAAATCACTGTATTTATCAGCATTCTGCGAGTTTTTGCTCTTCACCCATTGGGTGAAGTTTTTCATATAAGAAAAAGCTCCATTATACTGTTATAATAGTGTTGAAAACCCACAATATAAGGAGCCATGACTATGATACATTCGAATTCCATTTTTGACAATATAAACTTTAACGGAGGTCAGCTTTCCAGTGATGGTGGTTCTATCCTGCTGTCTCAGTTTTTGAAACAAATCCATCTGGATTCCATTTTAAAAGACATCTCTTTTTGGGATTCCCGAACTCTTCCAGTTTACTCAAATACAACCATCTTGAAGCAATTGATTCAAAGATGTCTTCTTGGATATCATAATCAGTCCGATCAAAGGCTTCTGCTAAACGATCCTCTCTTGTCTTCAGATTCCTTGATCTGTTCACAACCCACTGTTAGCCGATTCTTTGATCGGTAACACCTGCTACCAATCAAACGTTTAGAGAAATCCTGACCCATATGGCTTGTCGATTTATCAATGAAAAGATTTCATCACCGATTCTGGATGCCGATTCTACTTTGATCACAACCTGTGGTAAACAGGAGGCAAGTGCTTATATTCATCATTATCAGGAAAATGGTTATCATCCTTTCGTCATCAACGAATATCAGTCGAAACTTCTGGTCTCTTCTGTTTTAAGAACCGGATCCTCTTATTCTTCAAATGGAGTTTTAGAAGAACTTCAGACCGTATTTTCCTGTTTGGAACATTTGGAAAATCTTCGATTCCGAGCAGACAGTGCTTTTTATAGAAACGACCTATTCCAGTTTTTAGAAGACAATCAGGTAACATACTATATACGAACCAAAGGATTTAAAGCGCTGAAGTGAGAAGCACTGGAGAATATGGTATTGAATGAAATTGACTGGAATCAATTTGATCATGCGCATCCATATTATGGAGATTTCTCCATCAAAGCAAAAGGAAACAGAACTCGACGGATCATCTATAAAGTTTTTTATCTGGAAGAAAACGGGATGCAGAGCCTGATCCCAAGTATCTACTGTATCATCACCAATGATAGGAAAAGCAGTCCAAAAGAAGTGATGAAATTTTATGAAGCCCGAGGGAACAGTGAAAACTTTACCAAGGAACTGAAAGATGATTTTGATGGCGGCACATTGTCGCATAAGAGTTTCAATAAGAATGAGATGGAATTTTTGATATCAAGTTTCGCTTATAATCTGTTCCATATATTCCAGCAAACGATATTAGAATCAAACGATCAAAAGATGCGAATGAATACATATCGAATGAAATATCAAAAAATAGCAGTCAAAGTGATTCGCCATGCCAGAGAGATCACATTAAGCTTTAGCAGTGCCTATAAACATCAACACAGTTTCAAGAATTATTGGAACAAAGTATTACGGATATAAAGAGAAGGATCCATTGGACAAAAAATCAGCGAAGTCTGATATCTTTTCATATGCCCAATTTCAAAAGAAACAGTAAAAATGAGATTCATTCTAACAGAAACAGTCCAAAGAATAGAATGAATCTAACAATTTTGATTTCCATGAATAATTTGGGATTAATATGAGAAATTTTGTTTCAAACAAATCATTATTGTTAGTGCATATAATAAGCGTAGTCATTTCGAAGATTTGACGGAGCGATGA
>ULYX01018383.1_pt1 | contig 29712 bp, 32 predicted proteins | sample 1962591 | NCBI WGS metagenome assembly ULYX01 (sample SAMEA4835874, study PRJEB28245) | human gut metagenome | biome: gut microbiome; material: fecal sample | place: Denmark | collected 2008
GTCTTGTCCGCCTCCAGGCGGCAGGCGGCGATACTGGACTCCGCCTTCAGGATCCGGTTTCTGAGTTCCAGGCATTTCTTTTCCTGCGCCGCCCGCTCGTTTTCCCTGCCTGCCGAAAAATCCGCCAGTCTGGCATCCAGGGCAGCGAGTTCCTTGTCCCGGGCCATCCGGATTTCCTTGCCCATGCCTTCCCTTACCGCATCATCGAGAGCGGAAAAGGAACCGGCCAGCACAAAGATGGTGTTCTTCGTGGTGATAGTGGGATGGCATTCGCAGGTAATGCCCAGCTCCTCTGTGCTGTAGGTGCCGCCCTCCAACAGTTTCAAGAGGGATCCCTGGCTCAGGGTGTGATAGTTGGAGATATCGGTACCCTTCACCGGCTCGATGGCCTTGTCAAATTCATCGAGAATGACCACGGAGCCCATATTGAACTGTTCCACCAGCCTGTCCACCGGCTCATCGGGGTAGACGGACTGCATCTGGCTGACGGCATCGGAAATGACGGTAAGCCAGCTCTGCCCCTTAAATCCGGTGGGCACCTTGGAGGAGGCATCGATGCGGCTTACGGGGATTTCCATATTCCGGCAGATACATTCCACCGTGGCCGTCTTGCCGCAGCCGGAAGGGCCGGTGATCATCAGGCTCTTCAGCGACACTTCCTGGAAGAAGCTGTCTCCCTTATGCCTGCGGTTGTAGTTCAGCTTGCAGAGCTGGATGACAAGGAAGGAGCATATCTGCTTCACTGCCTCATCCTGCCCTACGATTTCCTCTTTGACCAGATCTGCCAGGTCACCGACCATGTCCTCCGGAAAACGGTCCTTCAAGAGGCGGTACGGCGCATCGGCGTTGAATTTTGCGTAAGTGAAATCCTTCTTCTTGCCTTTTGTATCCATGATAGTCTCCTTTATATAAGATAAAATAAATAGACCCAGGGAGATTTCTCCTCCCCGCTGCCTGCATGGCTCATCAGCTCCTGCTGAGATGCATGCGGTAAATCTGCTCCAGCCGTTTACCTGCAGCCCGGTCACATTCCAGGGCACCCCGGATAAAAGGACTCACTTCGGCCATGATTTCCCTCTCATGGTCAGTCACCCCGGGAGAGCGGTATAGTTCAAAAAGCTCTGAATCCGTCATATGGCTGAATCGCGCCCTTAATTCCAGATCATTTTTATCGTCCATATCCCTATCCGTCAGCCTCCATGAGCCGGTCACTAGCCATGAGCCCCGCCTCGTAATCCAGGCAGGCCTTCACCTTCGAATTCACCAGCCCCAGAAGATAGCTGTCACGCTCACCCAGACGGCCGGAGAGATAGAGCTCCCACTGCAGCGACTTCGGCACGTGCTCAAAAAGCACCACCTTTCGCCGGTCACCCTCTGAGAAGCCGGGATCCAGATTGATTTTGTTTTTATCTATTTTCTTTGTCATATTTTGTACTCCCTTTCCTAAATTGGAATTTTCAGCCTTCTAAAATCATTTATTGTAGTCACTGTCTATTCTGTATTCCATGAACTCCTTTTCATTTCTGTTGTCATCTCCTTCTTCTATTCAAAACTTCTAAATTTAATGAATATCTTTTAAGGTCGGCGTTTAGACGCCGAACCCTCTCCTTTTGCCTTTGGCATCCTTATGAAAGAAACGGTAATCCTGACGTACTTGAAAAAACCAGTACCAGGTGCAAAGGTAAATTCTGGAAGTCTTTTTGTCAATTTTGATATATTTTAAAGAGTTAAATTTCACATGGATACATATGATCTATTATTTATTGACTAGTTATTTTTATGATATATATTTTCACGATTACGGAACTTGAGTCTGCTGTGTTAATCAACGTTTAATTCTGAACCGATGTTCTTTCGCATATGCTCACATCCCCTCAGTCAAAGCTGTGGGTAAATGAAAAAGCGGCAACTGCCAGGATGACAGCTGCTGCCTTAAAATTTAGTCAATATATAACATTTTTATGAAATAAAAATATTTTCTACCTCAAAACCACCGCTGCGGCCAAGGCACAAAGTCCCCTGCCGCCCCTGCCTTTTCACAGGAAATGGTGAAAAATCCGAAAAATCTGGATTCATCGTTTATAATAGAACCCCGGCGGAAAGAAGGGCTGAAAGGAGATGGCACATATCCACAATGTAAGAGATACCGCCCATGCCGGGATACGGTAAACCGAAAGGAGGCACTATGATACATAAAAGAAAAAAACAGCTCTCCCGCATCTTGAAAGAGCCGAAAATGTCGGGCCGTGATATGTGGAACCTCTATGGGAAGCTGGCCGCCCATAACTGCGCCGGCATCCGGAAGCTGCTGGACACCATGGACGAAACCAGCTCCGCCCCTATGGAAGACCATGAGGAATGGAAGAATATTTTAAGAGCCATGCTCTATTCCTTTGAAGAAATCAGGCTGGACTTTCCCGACGACCCCTACGCCGTCTGGTTTAACAGGGAAGCCGGGAAGCTGGAAGAAAAGGGCGTGCCCCTCTACTCCGAAAAGCCATTGCCGGAAAATCCAAGGGGCACCGAAATGGTATTCAATACGCCTGACATTCCACCTTCAGTCCTGCATGCATATGAAGCATACCGGCAGAAAATAAAGAAAGGCCTTAATTTCTACGCCCAATATTTTTTAGCCCTGCATGACTAAGGAGCCGCCTATGAAAAGAATACGAAAACCGGAATGTAAAAGAAATCATCCCTATGTGTCCGAAAGGGACGCCCGGAATCTGGACGAATTCTTCTCCCCCATCCTCTGCGCCGGCCTCCGCCGGTTCCTTACCCTGAAACTCGAGCACATTCCTGCCGATTTCAAAACCGAGAAAGAATGGAAAGACACCATCCGACAGATGCTCTGGGCCTTCGAGCAGCACCATCTGGACTTACCCGATGATCCCTACAGCATCTGGTACGACAGAGAAGAGAGAAAGTTGACAGAAGCAGGAATCGCCACGTACATATTTGATGAGGATCCGATTCATCCGGGGATGATCAGACAGCTGTCCAATCTTCCCGAAATGCCCCCAAAAATAGAGAATGCAATGGTGAAATATAACATAAAAGTACAAAAAGGCATCCGTCTTTTTGCCAAATATTACAGAGACCTTTATACAGTGATTACACCCCAGCCCGCCGCCCGCAGAAAACCGGGAGAAAAGCCGGCGAGAAAACGGATGCTGGCAAAAGCAAGGAAAGAACCTCTCATCTCCGAAAGAGAAGCAGCCGATCTGGTGACATTATTTACACCCCTCATCTGCGCGGGGCTCAGCCGTTTCCTTACCCTGGACCTCACCGGCTGCATCGATGTGATTGAGGGTGTAGAAGGCTGGAAGGAAAACGTAGCAGCCATGCTCTGGTCTTTTGAACAGATCCGACAGGGATACCCCGACAACCCCATGGAGAACTGGCTGGATTATGAATGCAGGAAACGGGAAGAAGAGGGCCTTCCCGTCACCACGGCAGCAGAAGATCCGAACCCCGAAGGATGGAGCGTCATCAGCTTCAATGTCCCCGATGTGCCCATTCAAGTGAAAATAGCACAGAAAATATATTCAAAAGAACTGCAGGACGGCCTGAACCTCTTCGGGAAACACTTTAAGAATATCTGGGACTGAAAAGGAGAGCCTATGAGAAAAATACGGAAACCGGAATACAAGAAAAATCACCCCTACATCGGCAAAAGAAATGCTTGGAGCCTGTACTCCTACCTCTCCCCCAACCTCTGCGCCGGACTCCGCCGGTTCCTTACCCTGGAACTTGCCCCCGTCCCCGCGGATTTCAAGACGGAAGAAGAATGGAAAGACGCCATCCGGCAGATGCTCCGATCCTTCGAAGAAGTCCATATGGACTACCCCGACGACCCCCGCAGCAACTGGCTTACCAAGGAATGTCAGAAACTGGAAGCGGCAGGGCTTACAGTGATCACTACCAAAAAGGACCCGAACTGTCCGGGACTTTGGCAGTTGACTTATAATACTCCGGAAGAGCCGGAAGAATTAATAGATGAAATGTTGGCATACAACAGCGAAATACAGAAAGGCATCCGCCTTTTCGCCAAATATTACAGAGAACTTCATACAGATATCACGCCGCCGCCCATGGTCCACAGGAAACAGGGAGAAATGCCTGTAAGAAAACGGCAGCTGGCCAGATTAAGGAAAGAACCCCTCGTCTCCGAAACTGACGCAGCCAACCTGGCTGCCCTCTTCACCCCCTTCCTCTGCGCAGGACTCCGCCGTTTCTACACCATGAACCGCTTCGGCTATATGGACGAAGCCGGCGAACCGGAAGAATGGAACGAAATCATAGGAAAAATGCTCTATTCCTTCGAGCAGATCCGCCGGGATTACTGCAGCAGCCCCACGGAGAACCAGCCGCCTGTTGTGAATAGCTCAGAAGAAGAGAAAAAAGTGCTGGAAGGCCTGGATCTTTTCGGGAAATACTATAGAAACCTCTGGGATTGAAAGAAGAATAGAAACAGCCGTAAAAGCGGGACTCGCTTTTACGGCTGTTAATGCAAGAATACAATTTTAGTTTCTCTATTATGGCATCATATCTAAAAGAGAAATTTATACTTAAAAATACTGTAATTTTCTAAAAAATGATGAGAGCCAAATAACCTAATCAGTGGGTAACTACCCTTAATGAATATGGAAATAATATTCTCAATATTTTCATGATATAATAAAAACAGTAATAATCGCAAGGGAGCTACTGCTATGATTAATGATTATAAAAAATTTTGTGCACAAGATTTTAATAAGATTTATGACAGGTTATATGAAAAGCAATTAAAAAAGACGAGAGCTAAAAACCCAAAACTAGTTGCGGAGCGGTATGCACAAAAGGAAGCTATAAAAGAATCATTCAAAAATTCCCTAAATAAATATAGTAAAGAAATCGAAGCGGCTGATTTATGGCGCGCTATTTATGTAGCTTATTTAAAAAAGAAGTCCAAACTTTCTGGTATGATAAACATGGATGACGCTAAAGAAGAAATAATCGAAAAAGTAGTATCTGCAGCTCAAAGCTGGAAAACTGCAAGTGGTCATGCATTTGAATCCGTAATTTGTGACTCTATAAATCCAATATTTGAAAAAACTGATGAACAGTATGGAATTAAGTTCATACTACAAAAAGAACTAAACGACTGGTTTAATAAAGGCCTGATTGGAAACAATCCAAAACACAAAGAATGGCTTAGAAAATGCATAAAATCTTCAGATTTTGATGTCTATGCAATAACGGAATATGCTGGCAAGTTTTATGTTTTTGGTTGTATTCAAGCAAAAACAAGTATACGGGAGCGTGTCTCCCGTGACAGGGAACCTTCCCAAGAAGCAATGAATCTTGAATTTTGGTCTATTGCAATAGTTTTAGATGATGAATTTTTATCAAATCCAAAATACATAGACATGGTAAACGGTGGACAATCATATAAACAGAATGGATGGCACGGTATGTATACCTTTTCATCTCACAACGCAAATGATCGGATTTATCCCGTTGGAGAAGGGTTTAAAATACTTATTTCTCACGCTATACAAGCCGCTGATCAATTTATGTCAAGAGGGAATCTTAAAAATGACTGGAAGGCAAAAATCTAAAAAACAAATAAGGAATCTACTGGATCCCCATCTTTTCCTTTAGTAATTCAAAAACACTCTTAAAAGTATTCAGGCCTATTAGAGGGACAAATATACATCATTATCTGAGCCAAACAAGTGTCAAGATCCTTTTCCACATCTGAGGCCCAGAACCGCAAAACGATCCAACCCATTTCCGTCAGCAGTTCATTAATATACTGATCTCTTTCCATGTTTTTCTGCAGCTTTTCAACCCAATATTTTTTATTAACGTCTAATCGTTTTTCAATATATTCAAAGTCTCTTCCATGCCAAAAGTCACCATCAACAAATACAGCAATATGATACCTGGTAATAGCAATATCAGGCTTACCAGGCAAAAGTTTATAATTTTTTCTATATCGTACCCCCAAGTGCCATAGCGCTTTTTGCAGCTTAATTTCAGCTTTTGTGCCTTTTCCCCTAATATGAGACATATTTTTATGTCTTTGGTCAGGTGTTAATACATCCATAATTATCACTTCCAATGATATTATATTAATTATTAAGAAGCTACAGTTTCACGATAGTTTGAATAATAAGAATAGCAAGTTTATAAAAGGAGGATTATATATATGTCCACTAATAATGAAATAAAAGACGACAATAAATCCAAAAACAAACATGGCGATAACGCCCAAAATTCATTTGAACATTACCTTGATTCATGCAAAGAAAGAGGGTTAATAAAAGATTACACCAAGTACACCAGACCACTTTCTATAAAGAATTATAGAGTATACGCACCATTTATAATTATCATCTCCTCTACAGAGTACTGGGCTGTATTTTCAACAACATCAATCCGAGACCGCATAAAAAGTAATTTATGGGATAGCTTACTTTTAAAAAATCTGTATGATAAAGACAGTACCCCCATCATTAAGAAATGTTATCTTGTTTGCCCAGATTCATTAAGCAGCAAAGAGCAGGAAAATTACAAAAGAGCCAGTGAATATATTCAAAAAATCAATGAGAAAGGCACAAAGATTTTCGATACCCTAGATGCAATAATAACCCAGACGGGATTTAGAAAATTGATGGAATCCCGAAAAATTTCAGCCATGTCTAAAGGAGCAGCCAACGATTTTCAGGGCAATAACTTTGAAAAAGAAATGGCAGATATATTACAAGAAAAAACAAATATAGACCATTGGAATGGAATACCGCTTACTACAGGTAATTCATACCATATATTCAAAAAGATACTAGAAAAATTTGGACTATCAGAGCATCACACAATTATTGAATCTATACATACCAAAACAGGTAATGACGTCCCAAGATTACCGTCAGGGGGAAAAGCTAAAACAGACATAATCGTATATATTACAACTAGCAGTGAAAGTCATGCTAATGCAACGCAAATTTATACCATTAGCTGTAAATACTATTCAGGTAAATCGGTCACTGCACATGAATATTCTGCGCAAAGTTTTATTGACACTCTTCACATAGAAGAAAAGAACGTCCAACAAGCATTGATAAATTTACAAAAAGTAGGCGGATATACATCTCTAAACAAAGAAGATATAAATGCATTCGAAACAGATTTCCAAAAGTATAAAACTGCGCTCTGCGAATGGGTAATAGGGGGTATACATGGAGAAGGAAATCCTAAAACTCAAATGGCACAATATGTATTAACCGCAAATAAGGGGACCTCAAATGACTATGATATAGAAATACATACATTAAGCGAATACGTAAAAATACTAATAGCATTAGAGCAGGACAACTTGATTCCTGGACAACTAAAGACACCATTTATATGGACATATGCAGCTGGAACTCGTGGTACTAAAATCCAGCTCAAAATGCCAGTTCTAACAGAGAAACTAATAAATGAACTAAAAAATAAGAATCAATCAAGCAAGAACATCATTGGAGTTAAATAAATGTATTCTCAAAAAGCTACCTAAAACATATTGTTATAGGCAGCTTTTTGAATTATACCAGAAAATAAGTTCTTATGGGTAGTTGTTAATCCCGCAAAACCAATGTGTTAAGTGTATCATAAATTTGATTTCCAATGGCATAAGCCAGCAAAGGAGGAATAGCATCACCGATTTGTTCATACTTATCTTGTACAAAAGCCCCATGAAATTCTACATAAGGACCTTCAAAAATATACCAATCGGGGAATGATTGCAGTCTAGCTGCCTCTCTAGGCGTAAGTGCCCGGTTAAGATATGGATGAATCATTTCGTCCAAGCAGTGTGATGTTACCGTAAAGCTGGGCTTAGATGGGTCAAGCCTGCGGTTTCTGGCTGCATATATCTTTTTAGGAAAATTAGCATTCACATAATCTCTTCTACCTTCTTCGATAAGTCTAAGAGATGCAGTTTTCATGTTCTCCCCTATCCGGATTTCCTTGATTCTATTCATCATTTTGCGAATATGTCCAGGGCCCTTCTGAATGCTCAGCCCATGTTCAATATCAAAATCAGCAACCTCTGGTGGCAAGGTTCTTCCTCTCATTTTATCCAGGAAATCATCCCGTTCAGGTGTAAGAAAATCATGATAAGGAGATTCAGGATTTTCATATTGCCCAACAAAATTATAATAATTATTTTCCTCTTTACTCTCAACCTGGGGCAAATCCATAATCGCATCTTCCACAGTAACATATGGCAACAAACCTTGCGCATTTCCATGAGTAGGCGCAGGATATTCAAAGTGGCCATTGTATTTATTATTGATTCCAACCAGGATTATACGTTCCCTTGCCTGTGGAACCCCGTAATCAATAGCATGCATTAGAACTATATTCTTATCCTTTGAAGCCAATGTATAAGAAGGCAGTTCATTGCCGTTCTCGTCATATCTAACAGATTCAAAGTCCTGGCATATAAAGTGAAACATTCCCAACGGATCGTCTTTGGCCTGTTTTGAGAATAAACCTTTTACATTTTCAAATAAGAACATTTTTGAATTAACTGCCCTTGCTATCCTAAGTACATTAGTGTAAAGGACATTTCTGTAATCATCGATATTTCTGTCTCCGGCCATACTAAAACTCTCACAAGGAGCTCCGCCCGTAACTATATCGACTGATTCGCAGTCAAATCTCTCGCGTAAAATTTTTAAGATAAGATCCCTACTTACATTTCGAATATCGCCATGAATCATTAAGGTCCTATCGCTACGTTCAAAATGAAATGCAGGATCTGCAGATTTACGAATTAAATCATCTAATTCAAATGGTTGTGCATCATGTGACGCACAATATGTCTGAACAGTCGTTGGAGACCATTCTATTGCAATAAGAGCATGAATCCCTGCCCACTTAAGACCTGTTGCCAATCCGCCAGGACCAGAAAATAAATCAATACTTGTCATTTTAATTACCTCAGTATCTAAAAATATATATGTGATAATAATTATAACATAAAGGAACGTTCATTCTCCATCATCAGTTTCTTTCTTTTATATCATTTTACCACAAATTATTGCGTTTGCAAGTATTTTCTTTTATTCGCAATGATAGAATTGCAAATACAATAATTTCCTGTATACTTTAGAGAGATTATGCGATATTTTGTAACCGAAATGAGGTATTTATTATGAAAATTTGTTATAAGAGACTCTTCCAGCTGTTAGTTGAAAGAAATATACGAAAAGGAGAATTAGCCTCACGGGCCCAAATATCACTATCCTCTATTACCAAAATGACTCACGATGAACCAGTACGGATAGATATCATTATAAAGATCTGTGAAACTTTACGAGTTGATTTAGCAGATATAATGGAGTTACGTAATGATGACGGTTCGGCAATTGACTGGGGAAAAGTAAAAAGTGATAAATAAAAAAAGAAGCTCTTTGTCATATGGCAGAGCCCCTTTTTATTATAGTACAGTATAAATAATAGTTATAGTTTATTTTTCCTCTATTGTTGTAATGATCTGATCTATAATTTGCTGCTTTGGAAAAAGCCAAATTTTATCACGTGATAAGCTTTCTGTATTATCTAACAATATAAAACCATCTGGACGCATTGTATTTGGATGTCTCCTAGTCCATTTCAGCTCCAACTCACTTAAGGAATTTTTTGAGTTCATACAGAGTGCAAATCTATAACTTTGTGTATTTTGGGTGACAGTCAAATCAGTCCCATTATAATCATCTATCGTGTTATATTCTACGCGATCAAAATTGCCAGAATCTGAACAAACCAAAAAAGCATGGAAGTCTCTTACTAGAGAAGGATACGTTTTAGTAAGCCTCCCCGTAATAGCGTTTTTGGGGAATGGAAGAGTCAAGTTAAAGGACTTACACGCCTTTGCCATTTCAAAATAGCGGTTGATGAAAAGACTCTCACCAGGCACCTTCATATTCTCGTATATATAACTATAAAATGCATTGATAAACGGATACGCATAATTTTTATATGTTCCTGGTTTAACATAATAGGATGCGTTTCCGACACTTTTCTCGAATAACGGAAGATTAATATCTTTTACTTTTGTTGATGAAGCACCATTCTTATAAAAAACTTTAAACTTATGATTTTCGCCAACCATAGAAATATCAAGAAGAAGACTTCTTAAATCAAACCTTGATTCCTTATATGACATTATTACCACACTTCCCACTAAATTTAAAAGAAATGCTTTCATACAAATGAAATTTAAAAAGTAATCAGCTAGACTCTAATTAGCCGCTTAATCTTATAAAAATAAATGCGCCTTTAATTTTTTATATCTTTATTTTAAAAATTTATGATTATAATCTGGCTTCTTCATATCCGGATACTGTTTCTCTTGTTCCTTGAGCCATTTTCGTACCTGGCCAAAATTATCAACAGAGTCAGCAGTCACTTCTATTGGTTTTTCGTAAAGTACGGGATGGTCATCCTGAAATACGGCTTTTGCAATAAGATAGCGCCCATAGCCATCAGCTCCCGGCCCCGTGAGTTTTAATGCCATAATTCTCACCGCCTGTCCGGTATGAGAGTCAATAGCATCATAATAGCCCAGAGTGCTGTACTCATTCATATAAGCTCCTATAGAGGCATATAGCCCAAAAATTGCTATCCATCCTGCCAATTGTGCCGAAGTCACTCTTTCACCTCTTTTCTATTTACTTACAATATGATTTCTTTCTTATATAGAGTAATAGATACCTTTTTATATATTACTATTCAAAGAAACAATAGTCAAAAAAAAGGGACGATAAGCAGCTAAGAGCTTGATAGCCGCTTATCGTCCCTGGTCGTCAGTTTTTCAGAAGATATCCAAGTTTCACGCAGTAAGTATCACATCTTCCGATAAACGACAGTCTCATACCCCTCTGCCCCAAACCGGAGCCCCGGCATCCAGTCCGGTGTTCGTTCCATGATCCCTGTAATCTCTTTCACCGCCGTCCACTCTTTGCATTCCACAATCGCTTCGTCATGGATATGCATAGAAAAGGACAGAGTATCCCGAAAGATGACCTGGCTAGTATTTTCTACCTGAGTACATTTCCAATAATTAGAAAGAGTCACTGGATCCAACAAGATAGTCTAAGGAACAGCCATAGTACCTGGCTAGTTTTATCAAATAATAGGATGGCATATTATAGGGCTTCTTTTCATAAACTCCATATGTTAAATATGAAATACCAAGAACAGCTGCAATTTCCTTCTGTGTAAGACCTCTTTCTTTTCTTATTGATTTCAAGCGGAAATGTTCAGCGCAATACATTTGCATCTCTTCTGTATAGATACTGTTTTTAGCCACTTTGGAAACGCCCAGTTTCTTGCGGATCTTAATTATTTCCTTCATCGAAAGGCTGATACGATTATGCTGGCCTCTACTTCTTGGCTGGAAAACGTCCGTAACATGAAGAAGATAATCTACTGATGTTCTAAAGAGATATGCCAGAAGAATTAAGTCCTGAATTGTAAATCCCAGCTTATCCGGATGCAGCTCCTTCATACTATATGCAGAGGGAGAAATATTTAAGGCCTCGGCTACTGCTTTGCCTGTCATATCATAGTAAATCCGGGTTTCGCGAACACGCTTTGTATCTACTGCAATTGGTATTTCTCGGCTTTTCCTATATGCTTCAGGCACATCTGTAAGCCCCAGCATGTAATCAATGGAGAGTCCTGACATTAAAGACAGCCTAATAAACGGCTCCATGTTCATTTCGGTGGTTACACCTTTTTCGTAGTAAATATAAGTAACTTTAGGAACCTGAAGAATACGCCCCATCGCCGCCATATCAATATCCAAGTCCACGCGAATATCTTTTAATCTGATGCGATAATCCGGCTTTTCAGGAAACCTTGTGGATATGATTTTTCTTTGAAACCATCTTGGCACAGTCTCTCATCTCCATTCAAAATCACTTCTACCTGATCATATTATATAAAACTTTATGCATGAAGTGTTGTGCCGGTTTTAAAATGGCCAGCACTTCATCTATCGACATAAAATAGCGCTCTACTGCTATAGAGCGCTATTAAAATACATATCAGCTTAGCTTACATTTTCATATACCACCTCGTCTCATACCCATCGGCCCTCAGCAGCAGTCCCGGCATCCAGTCCGGTGTTCTTTCCATGATTCCTGTAATTTCTTCCACCGGAGTCCCCTCTCTGCATTCCACGATCACTTCGTCATGGACGTGGCCGCAGATGAAGTCGTCCCTGAGGTTATGCATGGCGTAGGCCAGTATGTCCCGGGAGATGGCCTGGATGATGTTTTCCACAAATTTTGGGCCGTAGGATTCGATGCGGTCCCATTTTCGTTTGGTATCAAGGCCCATGTAGGTGATGGCTGTTTTTCCGTAGGCGCTTCCTTTCAGGGCGGCGCCGGGATAGGCAAGGCGCCGTCCTGAGGGGAGGGCGATGAAGAGGGTGCCTTTTTTCATGTAGAAGGTGAGGGCTCCCACTCTGGTGATTCGGAGCTGCTCTATAGCTTCTCTCACGGCCCTGTCGATCTGCCACCAGTAGGAGGCGATGTGGGGATTGGCATGGCGCCAGGATTTCACAAGATTTGGCAGTTCTTCCTTTGTCAGTCCCATGTCCAGGGCGCCCATGGCCATGAGGGCTCCTTCTCCCCCGCCGTAGCCTAAAGCCAGTTCGGCGATTTTCCCTTTCTGCCGGAGGTCGCTGTTGATCCCTCCTTTTACGACCGGTTTACTGAACATTTTTGACGCCGACTGGGCGTAGATATCCAGATTTCCGGCGAAAACTTCCAGACGCCACTTTTCCCTTGCCATGTAGGAAAGGACCCTGGCTTCGATGGATGAGAAATCGGAGACCATGAAGGTATAGCCTTTTCTTGCCACGAAGGCGGTGCGGATGAGCTGGGAGAGGGTGTCTGGAACGGAGCCATAGAGGAAATCCATTTTCTCATAGTCCCCCTCCATCACCAGGGAACGGGCCAGCAGAAGATCTTCCAGATGGTTCTGGGGAAGGTTCTGGAGCTGGATGTGTCTTCCTGCCCAGCGGCCGCTTCTGGCGGCGCCGTAGAAGCGGAACATGCCCCTTGCCCTTCCGTCATCACAGACTGTGTCAATCATGGCGCCGTACTTGGCAAGGGATGATTTCTGCACCTGTCCATAGAGCATGAGGGCCTCTTTGACTGCGCCTGTAGAAGAAGCAAGGAGCTTTGCCGTTTCCTTTTTCGTGAGGGAGTCCGCTTTCTGGCCCTTGGCTGAAAGCCATGCTTTCATCTGGCAGGGGGATTTGGGATTGATAAGCCCTGTCAGGTGCTTCAGCCGCGAAAGTAAATCCATGCCCGCCTTTTCGCCCATGGAAAGGGCCGCTTTCACAAAGGGAATGTCCACCGGAATACCCCGGTCATTGATCCGCTGGTCTTCATGGTACTCTTCCCAAAGCGATGCAGGTGTCCGGAAAGAGGCAAAGGCTTTGCGCACTTTTATTTCCACTTCCACGTCCCGGCGGTTGTATTTCTTGAAAAGTTCCCACTCTTCAGGATAGTCTTCCGGCTTCCTTCTCCCTTCCGGCCCGGGCAGGGAGAAGAGCCCTATGAGGCGGCTCCCCTCGTCCATCTTCTTCTCTGAAAGCCCCAGCGCCTCGCCCAGATCCTTCAGGGAGAGCGGAAATCCCAGAGATGAGGCAAGGACCTGTGAACACTTCCAGCCCAGGGGATCCAGATACTTTCCCACCGTGTCACTTTGCTTTCCGTAGGAAAGGAAATGGGACGGACAGTGTTCCCGAAGATACCTGGACAGGCAGACTCTTTCAAAGGCGGCGTTGAAGGCCCACTTCGTCACAAGGGGATCTGTGAGGGCTAAAAGAATCTCCTCGGGGATGCGCTCCCCCTTTGCCAGATCCACCACCTTCACTTCCCCGTCGTCCACGGCGTAGCCAAAGAGAAGAATGGTAAAATCCGGGTGCTCTGCATATTTGTATACCCCGCAGCAGGCAAGATCTATGGGACTGTAGGTTTCGATGTCTATGGATAGCTCTTTCATTTGTGCTCCTCGAAATTTCCTGTCATTGTTTATCCGAATATTTCATCCCCAAAATCTTCTTCCGGCGTGCTCCAGTTTCCCAGCGCCGGTCCGTCTGCCAGTTTCTGCAGATTATTCAATCCGCAGGCGATGCCCATTTTACCATCATAGCTGAAGGCATAGAAGTGAATGGAGGCTCTGCCGTAGCAGCCGGAGTAGAAGCCGGATTTTTCGGTAATGCGGTTCAGGTTTTTGTCTACTATGCCCGGCGGTATGTCGCTTCTGGCGTTGAGGTAGTAGGCATGGCGATAAACGGTATCTTCCCTTTTGTCCATATCGCCGTCACGAAGCGGGAGGGTGAGGCTGGAAAGGGGCACAACCCTGCCATCGGCTCCTTTCAGTTTTTCCTCCCCCTGCCGGTAGGCCTCTGCTATGGCCTGCTCCACTTTGGAAAGAGTCTCTCCGTCCTCTTTGGGGATAATGAGGCATATGGAGTATTTCGCCCTGTCTCCCTTGAACTTTCTGGGTTCCCACACGTTGGCATAGGAAAATCTTGTGTTCGGTCCTGTCACCACTTTCGTTAAGTCTTTCATCCATTCTTCTCCTTTTCATAATGCTTCTATCTTTCCTGCCAGCTCTTCATAGTGCTTCGGCGATACTTCCGTCAGCTTTTTGGCTCCATACTCTGCCAGCAGGGATCTCACCTCGTCCCTTTTCCCCAGGTTCCATTTCTCCGCCATGAGCCGGCGCACATGGGCCATGGTGACTGGCGGCTTTTCTTCCTCTTTTGGGGTCATCATTTGGCGGATTTCCTTTTCCAGCTCGTCAAGCTGCACGCGGATGACTGCAAGCTGGTCTATGAGATTATCCATTTTGTCTCCTTTCTCCTTTATTTCCCTGCTGCCAATGCCACTGCCAGAAGTCCTGCCAGCCCTATAGCTGCATTTCTCTCCCGTCTAAGGCTCTTCTGCTTTTTCCGCTCCTCTTCGGCGTACTCTTCGAAGGATTTCCTTACCGTCTCTAAGGCTTTCTTCCTCTCTTCCGATTGATTCTCCAATGTCCCGAGCTGTTTCCTGAGTCTCTCTGATTGTTCTTTCTGTTTCCCCTTCTCTTCCAAGGCTCTGTCCAAGTCCGATTCCAGCCTGGAAAGCTCTGTTTCCGTGATCCGGTACGTTTTCTCCGAGGAAAATGGTGAGGCCGCATCCACCGGCAAAGCCCAGAAGAAAAGTAAGAAGAAGAGGCAGAAGGCGGCGGCACAGTGTTTCATCATTCATCACCATCCGTCTTCTCCAGGATCCTGTTTCCGTCAAAGATATGCCCTGCCACTTCCAGATGGTCCGTAAACTGCCAGATTCCCGCTTCCTTTACGGTGCATTCCTTCCACCACTGGGCCGCCCAGAGGGTATGGCCGCCGAATTCCGACGCCCTGATGTGGCTTGAAAGCCAGCTGGCGCTGGCGTAGATGCCTGCCCGATAGCCCGCAGCCGCCGTTCCTTCACAGAAGGCGTGGCACATCCGGTTAATCACCCCCGGCCTTGGAAACTCCCTTCCCCGATAAGAATCTTCTTCCACATCCCAGAAGACACCCAGGGGAAGATGTTTGGGCATGAGACCGCAGTCCTTGAGGATGGAGAGGAGGAAATTTCTTTCCACCTCCAGCTCTCCCCCATGACGAGCATAGCCGAAATGGTAAATCCCCAGTTTCAGTCCCGCTTCATGGGCTCCATTCACGTTCTCATAAAACCGGCTGTCAAGATATGCGCTTCCGTAGCCTGCCCGGATGATGGCAAACCTTATGCCCTCTTCCGAAACTTTCTTCCAGTCGATTTCTCCATTGTGCTCTGATACATCTATTCCGAGTTGAGTCATTTGTGCTCCTTTGCTTTTGAGTCAATTACGTTGATAGGGTTGACGGCCCTACGGGCCGAAGGTTCTTAAGGTTCTAAAGTTTGACGGCCTTTCAGGCCGAGGGTTGTGGATTGCCCTTTGGGCAATAATTATAAAGTCAGCGTCACGGGCTTTCCTCTTGTGCTGCAAATTTGCGCTGAACATTCTGCTGATTTAGCCACCTCCGGTGGCTTCTCCCCCTTTGGTGCCTGCGGCACTACCTTTCCCCCGCTGTGCGGGGGCACAACAACCCGTGCTTTACTTAGAGCCACTTATGAGATTACAGCCTCGCGGAGCTTTGTTCTGCCACCGCTTGCGGGGGAAGTCCCGCGCAGCGAGCAAGGGGGGGAGCTCTTTTCCCACGCCCGCCAGGGCGGTTGTACGGTTTTATCATACTGGCGGCGAAGCCGCCCACCACAACCCTCACAGCCGCAGGCTGTGTCAAACCTGAGAACCCTCAGGGCGTCAGCCCTGTCAAACTTCGGCCCCGCAGGGGCCGTTAAACCTTTTTGCGCAGCTTGTCTGCAAGATGCGCAAAATCCCCGACTCCCGCTTCTGACAAATTTTCAATAATGGACAGGATTTCCGTTACGCTCATGTAACCTACGATAAAACTGGTCATCCAGGCCGGTGTGCCAAGGACACCGAAAATCATATCGCAGGATGAGGCGGCCAGTGTGCAGAGAAGGTAGAGAAGAAGTTTATCCATCCCCTTTCTCATGTCGAAACTCCGTATCAGCCCTTTCCTCCTGGCTGAGGGTATGCCCCAGAGAGCTGCCGCCAGCGTCGCTTTTCCATTCCTTTCCGCCAGGCTTTTGAAGCTGATGGCTGTCCATCTTGTGAGGCAGTCAATCACCACCAGCAGGGCAAAACAGAGGAAGAGGACTGTTCTTGCATCCATGAGGAAAATCAGCAGCACCGTGCTTACGGTTTTCAAAGGGTATAAATCAATCAGTTTTTCAATGTGATCCATATCGGCTCCTTTCGTACTATCTTTATCAGCGTGAAGAGAAGATCCTTATGGAGGATGAAAGCACAAGGGCATGACTCTTAACAGCACCGGCCCATGGAACAAGCTCCTCGCGCGCGTATATATATATCGTACATATGCCATTTACACCCCTCTTTTCTCTTGTATATCTCTATAGGTAATATCTTGTTCCACTTGTTCCATTGGCCTGTTTTACACGATGGTGACTGGGAAATCCGGTGGAACAAGCGGTGGAACAAGATGGGACAAGCTGGAACAACTTCATAAAATCACATAGGTGAAAATCTGTTCCTGTGGAACAAGCTGGAACGAGTTGGAACAAGCTGGAACAAGAATATATGTTGTCTTGTTCCACTTGATTCAGTAAACAATTATTCCTTACTCCTTTGCATAAAATCTCTGCCTCCCATAGGGTGTGCACTTCTTGCTGGCTGCTTTCTTCCATCCCTCCATTTTGCTCATGATGGAAGAAATGTCGTAGCTGTCCTGTTTCCTCATACGGGCAGGATCGAGCCCGAAGCATTCCGCGTAGATTTCCATATGGGTGACGGTATCCCTCATGACGGCGCCCGGTTCTTCCGGCAGTCCTTCTGCGCCGGAAAGGTAAATCCTCCTTTCCGTTAAATCCATGGTGTCCCATTTTCTGGGCAGTTTGGTTTCCAGATATTTTTTGACCAGTCCTTCCCTGTCGTCTGTTTCCATGGCGGCCTGCTGCTGTTTTCTGGCAGCGGAAAGGAGTTCATTTTCAAGATACAGCGGTTCCCTGGCTTTCCATATGGTTATGGCCTCGGCCCAGATCTGGCAGATTTCATTCATCGTCAAATGCCAAGGCTTCTTCATGGTCGCTCCGCTGACCGCCACGGGCCAGAAGCGCCGGTTTCCTGTGACGTCACGCAAAAAGCCGTTTTCAGCGTTGGTGGTGCCCACAATGACGCACTGCCTTGGATGGCTTTCCACGGTAATGCCGTAGCTGGCCCGGTACTTGTCATCTCTTCTGGAAATAAAGGATTTCACCGTTTCAATATCCGCTTTTTTCATGCCCGCCAGTTCTCCCAGTTCCAGGATAAAATAGCCCTGCAGCTTTTCCGCCGCGGCTTTATCCCTCATGTCCGTCAGAGTGAGGCTGTCTGAAAACCATTGTCCCCCAAGGCGTGAAAAGAGGGTGGATTTACCGATCCCCTGGCTTCCGTTGATGATGAGGACGGAGTCAAATTTCACCCCCGGCTCATACACCCTTGCCACGGCGGCGGCCAGAGTTTTCTTTGTAACCGCCCTTGTGTATTCGCTGTCCTCTGCGCCCAGATAGTCCACCAGCAGCGTTTCCACCCGCTTGACTCCATCCCAGGGCGGCAGGGATGCGAAAAATTCCCTGATGGGATGAAACTGGCGCTCGCTGGCCACGGTAATGAGGGCGTCTTTGGATTTCATGGGCGCATAAATGCCATAATGGCTGGAAATATAGGAATTGAGCTGGGCCATGTCATTGTCCGACCAGCCCGGTTTGATCCGGGGCCATGGAAGGGAGCCTCTCACGTCTACGGAGTCCGTCAGAAGATTGTAGGAAATGGGCCACAGCTTCTCATCCATGCGGAGGATGGTCAGAAAATTGGTAAGGCAGTTGTCCACAGTGCCGTCAGACCGGAATTTCAGCCTTGCCGTAAGGCTCTTCACTGTCCCTGCTTTCGCTGCTATGGGCACAGGCACCTTGAAATCCTCTTCCGCTTCCCGGGCCTTCTCTTTCAAAATCTCTTCCCGAACCCTCTCATCCTTTTTAGCGAAATCGATCATGGCCCTGTACGACGGCAGACGATCCACCTGAGTGCCGGCGTCGGTATCGGCATCGAGATGTCCGAAACGGGTGAGCCGCACGGCGTCAAAGGCATTCAGAAGCCTTCCCGAAAGAGGATCCGTGGCGTGGAAGGAATACATGAATTTCCCGTCATACACCACCAGCCCCGCCGACGAATCGGCGGGCTTATAGTCATAGCGTCCCGGAATGACTGATGGCTCATAGAGTTCTGAAAGAAATGTACGGATTACATCGTCCATGGGCCAGGCACGGCAGAAAGCGCCCACCAGTCCCCTCTTCCCATATGGGTCCTCTGCTTTGGCCAGGGTAGCGGCTGCTTCTTTTCCCTCTACACATGGCCACGATGAAACGTCCGTCCAGTCCCTGTACTCCTTCAGCACAGTATCCGGATCCAGCAGCTCCCTTTCCTGCCCTTCCGCCACATACTCCCCGTCCTTTGAAACGGATCCCCAGTACATGAGACGCTCCGGCTCAAAGGTGGTGGGGTCGAAAAGCGCCATGCCCAGTTTCTCCGCCACCTTCCGTGAAATGGCCCCGTATTCCGCAGCGCTCACATCACGAGAAAGAGGAATCACCAGACGAAGCCTTGGCTTCTCAGGACTGCTCTTATGGGTAGAATAAAGGAAACAGGTACAGGAAAGTTTTCCTAATACATCCTCCACAACACCGGGATACCCGTAGTCCATGTCAAGAGTCAGAAGGGATCTTAAAAGCACATGGCTCTTCTTCCGAAGCCCGTCCTTCAGCGCCCCACCTACAAATCCGCCAACATCCTTCACATCCGCCTGCCGGGCCCTCGGCATCTGCCGGTACTCCGCCGCCGTTTCCCCTGTCCTCACAGGGCGGCTCATCCGCTCCACCAGCTCATGCCAGGTCATAGACCGGTTTTCCCAAATTCTCACTTTACGGTTCGAAGCTAAGGCAATTTGATAGGATCTTTCCATGGTGATAACCTTTCGTTGTAATACAGGAATCATTGAGAAATAAATAGAATATGAAAGGTAACATGCAGCAGGCAGAAACTGGAATCCAGCGGCATAGGACAGCAGCCGGATCCAATCACTCCCCATTCATTGTGTCAGATGATATGACTACCTATCCCCCTTCCTTAACTCCCGCAGGAAAATCCTGCAAGTAACTGCAAGAAGAAGGAGAAGCAGAATCTGTCTTCGCCATTTACCAACAAATCTGCTGAAGCAACCGAAGCATTTTGTACTGAATGTGTACATAGACCATCTCCTTTTCTGTTTTGTTGGAAAACATAACGGAAGCCTGAGGCGGCAGATCATTCCACAAAGCCTGAACTTTAAACCGCTCCGGCATTCCAAATACAATACAATGGAAGCAAAAATAACACGAAAAAAGGCCGGGCATTAGTAGCCCAGCCTTTTAAACACTAGATAGCCAGGCATGCAAAAGAACGTTTCTGGTTGCAGCCAGCAAACATTATGCATGCGCAAATGTTAAATGTTAGTAAGACAGATATATTAGCTTCTATTCCCCACTTATGGCAGCTGATGCCGGAAATGGCGAAAACCGACAGTCTTCAGTGCATGGGGTATGAAACATTGTATTTATTTTAGCATATACATAAATGTTATGCAATAATAAAATTGAATTTATCAAATAGATTTTTCGTATAAATAAATACCATTTCCTCATTGAAAGTCGACTATTAATTTATACTTTAAGCTGGTTAATGATATGAAATATATTTGAAATAAATCTCTATCCATTTACCTACTAACTCACAGATTGATACAAATACGGATATCATAAAATGGAATAACAAAAATTACCTTATTAAAAAACAGAACTGCCTTGAAATCTCTATCGGACGTCAGCAAATCTGGAAAGGTTTTATCTAAATGGCACCATTTAAAATTTAGGTTCCCTCCAAGCTCTTTGCTCCTATAAAATCCAAAAGCCGTCCCATCAAGGGACGGCCTTTGGGATCACCTCCTTAACCGTTATCACTCATATCATTAGTCAGTACACAGCGGATTCCAGCCAGCGGGTAATTGGTCATACCCACAATCGCCTTACCTGCATCCATCAGCTCCTGGTCAGTGGCATCCAGTTTGATATTGGAATAGCTCAGGCTTTTGATTTTTGCTGCTCCTGCAGATGTAGTGCCATCTGCTACACGAATCTGGAGTTTCAGATCCGTAGGTTCCTTTGCAACAGCCATAGGTTACCTCCTTTCTTTGTTGTAATACATGTAAGCATCATTTTGCTTTAAACGCTGCTTACTCTAATTCCTCTTCCGTGGTGCTCACGATGACTGCTTTCTTAAAGCCGGTCAGCGCCGCGCCGGAGCGGGTCACCATGATGGGCTGGATTTTTGCCACAGCCGCTTTCACTTCATCCAGTGTCAGCCCGTCTTTCGGATTGGCAATGGTGAGAGTAGAAGTGGCATTGGATCCTGCCGCAAACACAAGCTGCAGTGTCTTCATTCACATTCCTCCTTCCAGGGCACTTCGGATTTTTCATCCCGGGCCCTGGGATGTTCCGTTCATTTCACCCTCTACTATATAAATAACGGCGGGTTCCATTTTTTGAAAATCAGGCAAAAAAACTTTCTCGAAATTCCTGATTTCCTGCACATATAGACTGGATCCTTCCCATGTGGTAGTAGATATTACGCAAAGATTCCCTGTTTTCAGCAGCCATATCCTTATAGCTTTTTCCGGAAAGGCGCTGTCTCACCATATGTCTCTGTTTATTTGAAAGGCTGCATTTCTCCAGCACTGACTCCGTTTCTCTTTCTGTCAGCTCCTCTCCCCTTTCCAGCCGGCTTGACCGGCAGGGCAGTTCTGTAAACTCACTGGTATACTTTTCATCCAACTTTCTGGAACGGTAAAAATTCAGCAGTTTCCATCTCAAATATTTCAGTGCATAGTAACGGAAATGGATTTTCCTTTCTTTCCGGTACGCCAAAAGGCATTCCAAAAAGCAAACCCATAAATCCTGCTCCGCGTCTTCCGCATCCCAGCCCTGCTGGTAGGAGCGGGACAGGTTATGGATATACTTTCTGAAATGCCTGCATAAAACTTCTTTCGCTTCCGGATTTCCTTTTCCGGCCTGCACTGCCAAATCATCAAAACAGCTATTCATGTCAATTTTCTGCATAAGGAACACCCTTTTCCCCGATAAGTATCGGAAAAACACCGGTGGTCCGCTTTTTTCATCTAATCAGCAGTGTCTCTATTCATCTCAAGCGTACCGGTATTCAGTTGTATTTAAATTTATTGTATACGATAATACAAGAAATTGGCAAGAGCCAAGCAGCTTGGCTCCCACCACCACAAAGAAACCCGGTGCCTTCCCATCCCCTATGCCCAATGAGTTCGGTGTCTGCATGGTCTACGGCCGCTGCTGTACGAGGTACGACGGCGCGCGCCATACATGAGTCTCCCGTCATTTCTGCCGAGATAGATGATGAAGTCCTGGATTTCTCTGCTATTTATCAGTTTTCACTGAGTTTTTACCATTTTCCGGAAATGGTGAGGGAGAAAAGCGGTACCATTTTCTTCTTTCCATCACTCCATAGAATCATTTCTTATGGCCAACTGGGAAACATATGGAGTGATATCCGGTAGAACCGCGGGCTTTTCGTGCCCCTCTACTATATAAATAACGGGAGGTCCTCATTTTTGAAAAGAGTAGAAAGATTTTTTGAAGATTATTTTATAGGACAAAAAAGAGCTGTGAAAAAATGATTTGCATTTTTCACGGCTCTTTTTTCGTTCAGTCATCTATATCCACTTCCACCAGTCTCACGAAGCCGTCTGTGCTTTCAACGTGGATATCCTTACTATCGCACGGTGCGGGAACCGGTTTCCCTTCTTCCATTTCATCCATTATCCAGCCCGCTGCAGCGTCGGCGGCCATGGCCATGGCGTCTTCCAGGCTGTCTCCTTCGCTGATGCATCCGGGCAGATCCGGAACGATTACCGTATAGGCTCCCCGCTTTTCTTCACAGGGATAGAAGCATGCAGGATATAAAAGTTTTTTCATAGGTTTCACCTCTATTTCATCGCAGGAAGTTGAGATATAAAATATCTTTGATTTCTTAAAAGCCCCTTTCCGCCGGAAATCTCCTGTTACGGATAGTATTTTCTGGCCAGACCGCAGATGTCAAGGCTGTTCCACAGGTGTACCCTTTTATGAGAACCGTCCATTTCTATGCGGAAGCAGGTCACAATATCCGTCACCAGCAGGCGGTTAAAAAGAACCATGGCAGCCGGTATGCCGTTGTATACTTTTTCCTCTTTCCACTGCTTTCTGATTTCCTCTATCATACTATCAGAAACAGTCCCCGTCTGCAGGTTTTTCTCAGTTCCTTTCTCCGCACACCTGCTCCAGAGGGTGCCTGTCATGTCCGTGCGCCTGGAATTCCGCTGAAAATCCAGTTCCATTTCTTCCCCTAAAGGGAGCTTTTCGTAAATATAGGCCTGGAGCTCCTTCCTGTCATCGGCATTCCTGTTCCTGTCTCCCTCAAAGCCGAAAGGAAATCCTGCCATGGCGGTCCGGTCATCATAGGGCTTGTATCGGTAGTAGTAAAAGTTTCTTGCGCCGCTGTAGCGTCGTTTACAGCCGAACTTTTTCTTTTCTTCTCCCAGAAAATAGGAAGCCGTATCCAGTTCCTCATTATGAATAATCCGCTCTACTTTCTCGCCATGATTTTTTTCTTTTTTCTTCTTAAGGCGCATTTTCTTCAGCGTTTCCGCGTTGATTTCGATGACTTTTGTTTCTTCTTTCTTCTTTTTCTTCCTTTCCTCTGCCACGGACCGGGTGGAGTAGAAATAGATGGCTTTCCTTGCGCGGGTAAGAGCCACATAGGATACGCGGCATTCTTCAGAGAGACGGCTCTTTACAGGATCTTCCAGCATGCTCCCCTTTCCGGCATGCTTTCGGGGAGAAAATACCTCACTGTTCACATAGACTTCGTCAAAATCCAGTCCCTTGGCCTGATGGATGCTGCAGATCACCGGACGGTGGCAGAAGGAGCCGGGAATCAGGCTGTCCCGAAGACCCGGACTGCTCCAGCCTGTTTCGCAGACTGCAAGAAAAAATTCATTGACGTCGTAGCTCTCCTTTTTCTTTTCCTGGCACTGTTCCAGTGCTTCCCAGCAGGACTGCCAGTCCGCATTCAGGCGCAGGCGCCCCTTTCTTTCATCAGTGAAAACAGACTGGAAATGGTTTTTGAAAGCGTCCCTGTCAATGGTCTTTTTTTTATATTTATAAAAGAAGAGCCCTATCCAGCCTGCCAGCCTTGGTGTATCCTCTCCCATTCCGCCCTGGGTGCGGAGTCTTAAAAAAGGCATGAGGGAGCGGTAGGAAAGGTGCTTATGGAACCACCAGAGAAGAAGAAAGGAGTCCGAATTATACCGCGTCAGAATCGCCCTGTTTGAATCGCCGTACACCATGCGATAGGCCATCTTGTAAAATGGTTCCTTCAGCATTCTTTTTTTCGCCCGGGATTGAATGTCACTCAGGTTCTGCATGGCCCAGTGGGACTCATGATACCGAAGCGGATTTCTCAAGTCCGCAAGATAGGGCTCCATCCAGGCAAGGCTTTTCTCAGCCCGGTGATTTGGTTCGTCCAGCTCACAGCAGGACATGGAAGGCAGGGCCATCAGCTTTTTAAAAAAGACAGTCGCGCTTTCCGGCAGCTTTTTCTCCTCTTCCTCATCTGGCTCATCGGCGTTGAAGTCGTAAATGGCCTGGCACTGGTCTCCCAGATAGATAAAGGAGCTGTCCTTCATCGTCTCCTGCATGGAAAGGAGCATACGGGCCCTCCATCCCTTGATATCCTGCACCTCGTCCACAATGACATACCGGAAGTAAAGAAGCGCCGCTTTCCATATATCTTCCGCCATCCTCAGGGCAGAACTCTTCGTTTCATTTCCTTCTTCCTGAAAGACGGAGTCCAGATGCTCAATGAAATGACGGATATTATACTCATAGGTAGGCGCATGGAACGCAAGCAGCCGGTCTATTTCATCATCCGCAATGCTGTCCAGCACATCACTGCTCACCATGGAATCTTCTGCCGTCATTTCCTCTGCATCATCTTCGGCTTTATCCTTTTTCTTTCTTTCGGCCTCCATGAGTTTCTTTGCCATCTTATCTTTGAACCGCTGGTATTTTCCGTTCCACTGTCCGCAGAAGGAGTCCAGTGTGCAGATATGCAGGTCGGTCATTGAGAGACCCAGTCTTTTTTTAATGCGGTTCCACACCGCATTCACTGCCGCATGGGAAAAGCAGATGATGAGGATCCGGGAAGGGCTGATTCTCCTTTCTTCTATAAAGAGCTGGAAAATCTTCGTCACCATTTCCGTTTTGCCCCTGCCGGGCGGCGCGTTCACCAGAAAATCCGCCTTCCCCTGCCGGTTCCTGATCATATCCAGAAAATCTTCCGTGGAAACCTGCCGGAAGCGTGAAGATCCGTAGAGCTTTCTCAGTTCCATAGACTCCTCATCGTGCAGATCCACAAAGGCTGCCGGTCCCATGCCCGTGGCTCTGCATATCTTAAGGAGCTGTCCGGAGCGGAAATTCCTTCTCTTCGAGGGATATTTCAGCTTATCCAGAATTCCCTTCGACAGCCGGGCCCTTTTTTCCAACGTTTCCTCGTCCAGCCCTTTTCTTCTCATCAGCTGGAAGAGACGGTCATAAAATAATTCCATCCGTGCCTCCCCGGCCGGCGCTCTACCGCCTCAGCCTCTTTTATTCTATAATATAGCAAAATCATTGCTCTGTGAAAAGGAAGCGCCCATGAAACTCACCTTTGAAAAAATGTTCAACCTGATGAAAAAGAGAAAAATCACGGCGGATGAGCTCTGCCGCAAGGCGGGTATTTCCCATGCCCTGATTTCAAAAATGAAAAAAGATACGGAAATCTACAAAAGTGCCCATGAATACAGCATGAACACGCTGGCGCAGATTGCCGAAGCTCTGGGCGTCATTCCGGGCTCCATCATGGACCTGTCCGATGACGATGATCTGAAAGCCCGACCTGATGAAAAGTCAACTGTCATCATCCTGCCTAAAGGGCTCTCCGGCATCCCCTATGCCGGAGAGGGAGAAAACCCCTTCATTCCCGATGGAAAAAGTCTGGAGGAATGCCACCGGGGGCTTCCCTTCCTCAAGGTCTACGGAAACGCCCTGCCCCTTCTGGAGAAACTCACAGCTTCGGAGCGCTATGCGTTCCGTCTCCTCTTCCGGAAAATGCTCCTGCCGGATAAATTCAACAACCGTGGATTTTCCCTGTCCCATTACGACAGGAACCTTCCGACAGTAAAGGGAAAGGAAAAATCAGCCCAGTCCCTGGAACGCGGCCGCAGGGGACTCATCAGTAAGGGCTTCCTCTTCCCTGCCCGAACCCGCACAGGGCTGAATACAGCCCAAAATGAAAGAAAGACAGTACAAAAATACTATCCCAATCCCGCCCTGCTTTTCACAGGAAACAGGAAAGCCTTCTTCCATTCCCGCCCTGCAGAACTCATGGAAAAGGACCTGGAGCGGGAGAGCGACCGGAAAGCTCTCCGCAGACTGAAAAAAAGCCTTCTGACAAGGGACGGCAAGCCGGTGGATATAGAGGATCGGGAATCCTTCATAAAAATCTACAAAGGCCCCGCCGTAGACCGCCTCATGACCCTTACCCCCGCAGGCCTCAAAATCATGTTCCTTGCCATGCATAAAATACTGGAAAAGCAGGACACCACCCTCATCGAAATAAAGCCTGATGCAACCGGCCTTAAAGAAACAACCTTCCAAAAAGCCATACTCTCCTGCCGGAAAGCGGAGCTTCTCTCTGCAACAAGAACAGAGGGAAGATACTTCATCAATCCTCTCTTCATGTATAACGGAGATACGAAGGGGAAGTAGGGTTTCCCCGTATTTTATTGTGCCCCGCTTGCGGGGTGGCAAAGGAACTGGAGTCACTCCAGCGAACTGGATTCGTAGGGGAGCGTGAGCGACCTGAGAATCCAGTGAGTCGGTGATAGCCGTGCTGTAGGGAGTCGCAGACGCCTGAGAATCCAGTGACATGCTTCCCTTTGGGTAAAGATGGTGGCGCCAGCCACCAAAGGGGGTGCCTCTTTTCCCCCGCCCGCCAGGGCGGCTCCCTGGTTTTATTATAAGAGGCGTCCCCTTTATTATTTTAAGGACGCCCATCAAGGCCTCCGTCCCCGCCGCGTCAGCGGCCACAACCCTTGGCCCGTGCGTTAGCACAGGGCCATATTCCCCTCTGCCGCGCAGCAGAAGGAGCCTGCGTTACGCGCTTTCCTTCCCGCCTCTGATTCCCCCTGCCTATCGTAAAAAAACTCCCCGCCTGAATCGGCAGGGAGTTTTTCTTACTGAATGAAATAATATTTCTTCATCAGCTTTTCACGGTACGCTGAATCCTTCGCAGCCCGAAGAAGCTCATCCATCTGCCGGGTTTCCAGAAGAACTTTTGCCAGCCCGTTGGCCAGGTTCATACCCCTTCTGTACCCGTTTCCATATACTTTTCTCAGCCATTTCTTCCGGTCAGCCGTTCTTTTTTCTGAATCCCGGTAGGCTTTGATCGTATCCTGCTGTTCCACATATTTCCCCATGGAGCCGTAGTCTTTGATGATTTTTTCCACCATGCTGTCAGTGAGTCTGGTATCATAGCACATAAGCCGACTTCCCTCCCTTACTGTTCCTGAAGCCGCTCAGGCAGAACCATGGAGATATGGTATTTTTCCATAAGCTCGTCACGGTACCTTTCATCTTCCACTGCCCGGGCAAGCTCTTCGGTCCTGTGATTTTCAATGAGTATCTTCATCAATGCAAAGAAACTGTCCATGCCGGCCTTGAGCCCTTCCGCATCATTGTCTTCTATAAGGGTGGCTTCATCATGGCTGTCCATTTCAGCAGCCAGTTCATTAAAATGATCGGCCTGTCTTTTTTTCTTAAATTCATCCTTGAAAAAATCGGCCAGCGTATCAGTTTCCTTTTCTTCAGGAATGCTGTATTCCTTCAAAAGCATTTCGCGGTATTTTTTATTTTTTACAGTATATCTTATATCGTACCAGTTGTGGTTATCAATCCATGTATCAAGTAAAGCACAGTATGTATCAATACCTTCTTCAAAGGCTTTCTTAAAAATTTTTTCAAATGTTTCATGATTTGCCATATTTCCGTCTCCCGTAAGAGCGGAAATATCATTTTTCACGTGCTGCCGGTTTTCTTCATTCCGGAAATCTTCCATCATCTTCACCTCTTTCATCCAGTTTCAAATCAATTGCTAATTTAATGCATCAGCGTCATGTACAGGTTAATCCCCGCCAGTATCATGAAGCCTGCGGAAAGAACAAGGTTAATCACATCCGGATTTTCACGGAACAGATGCATTCCCCTTCACCTCTTTCCCTTTTTTATCTTTCTTCACCTCCCTTCTTTGATGTCTATTCGTATTATACTAAAATCTGCAGCGGTCGCGCTATGACATCATCTGTCATTATCTGTTATTATATGTCAACACCTGTTTAAAGTTTCTAACATGCTTAAAGAAAAAATCACCACCCTGTGGGGACTCCCGGGCCTTCATGGCGCCGGGAAAATAGAAATCAGAATAAAAAGCCCTGGGTATAAAACTTTGATTAATTTTTCATAGGCTGACTTTCATAAAATACTTATTTTCTTCATTCTCCATCCCCATGATATACTATAGAAAAATAATATGTTTTACCAGTCAAAGGAGGGATCTTGATGAAGAGAAAGATGATTTCCATCAGCTTCCCCCATACTGCCTTCCGGTGTGTTTTTTGCACACTCCCTCTTGAGCTTGTTGAGCAAAGATCCGGCACATACCTCCCAGTCCCCAGAATTCCTGCACGCCTTACCTTGTCCATCATGTTCCCTCCGCCTTTTTGTAAGCTAGAGTCTTTTGCTTTTGTTGACATATTATTTTTTTAGTATATCCGGGTTAACCGGAGAGAGTCAATATAAACATGTATTCAACAGAAAAAGGACTTTGCACTCGTAAGTGCCAAAGTCCTTTTTCTGGTTTTCATAGGGCGCTATAGTGATGAATGAATTCACAGCCCTTAGATTACTGATTTTCAAATTTCTCTATTTCTTCCATCAAGGCAGGAATCAGTTCTTCTTCCGGCACGCTCCTCAGGATTTTTCCTTTTCTGAAGAGGAGGCCGCTGCCTTTTCCACCGGCTATGCCGAAGTCTGCTTCTCTGGCTTCGCCGGGACCATTGACAGCGCAGCCCATGACGGCTACGCGGATGGGTTTCTTGAATTTCTGGATTTTCTCTTCCACTTCCTGAGCCATATGGATGAGATCCACCTGAGTGCGGCCGCAGGTGGGGCAGGAAACGAGGACGGGACCGTACTGCTGCATGCCCACGGAGCTCAGGATCTCTCTGGCGGCCTTCACTTCTTTCAACGGGTCATCGGTGAGGGAGACACGGATGGTATCACCAATGCCGTCCAGAAGGAGGCTGCCGATGCCGATGGCCGATTTAATGGTGCCGCGGTAGAGGGTCCCTGCTTCGGTGACGCCCAGATGAAGGGGGTAGTTCACCTGTTCATGAAGGAGGCGGTTAGCCCTCACCATCATGGGAACGTCAGTAGATTTGACGGAAATGACGATATCGTGGAAGTTTTCTTCTTCCAGGATTTTCACATGTTCCATGGCGCCGGCCACCATGCCTTCCGCCGTGGGATGGCCGCCGTATGCGTCGAGAATATGCTGAGGCAGGGAGCCGGCATTAATACCGATACGGATGGGAATCTGTTTTTCCCTGGCCATGTCCACCACTTTCACTACATTGTCCCGGCTGCCGATGTTTCCCGGGTTAATACGGAGGGCATCAATGCCCTGTTCCATGGCGGTCAGGGCAAGGCGGTAGTCGAAATGGATATCCGCCACCAGCGGCACGTCCACTTTTTCCCGAAGGGCCCCCAGGGATTCGGCGGCCTTTCTATCGGGCACCGCCACCCG
>ULYX01046365.1_pt1 | contig 29188 bp, 30 predicted proteins | sample 1962591 | NCBI WGS metagenome assembly ULYX01 (sample SAMEA4835874, study PRJEB28245) | human gut metagenome | biome: gut microbiome; material: fecal sample | place: Denmark | collected 2008
CCCGGATGGACAGCCCTTTTTCTGTTTCTATTTTTTTCTATTCGATTCTTATTTTACCTCAATTACATGAAGCATATTGGTAACATTCTGTTCATTTACAGAACTGTTTGTTGCCGGGTCACCGGCAGTTAAGACTACTAACTGACCTTTTTTCACCAGACGTTTGCGTTTTACTGTTTCCATTGAGTTAAGCAAAATATTTTCTGTTGAGTCTTTTGTATAACCTTTTAATGGTTTTACACCCCAGTAAAGCTGCATCTTATGCTGTACAGATTCGTTTGGTGTAATCGCATAAATCGGCATTGGAGGTCTGAAACTGGATACCAGACGTGCCGTCTTACCTGACATTGTCGGTGTAATAATGCAGGCTGCCTCCAGATTTCTTGCTGTACGCACAGAAGAGATTCCAATTGCACTTGAAATTTTTGTCTTCCGATACATGCTTCTGTGTGTAACATATTTATCATAATCTACATACTGTTCGGTGCTTTCTGCAACTTCTGCCATCATCTTTAAGGCTTCTACCGGATATTTTCCTGCTGCGGTTTCTCCGGAAAGCATAACAGCGTCTGTTCCGTCATAAATTGCATTTGCTACATCGCCAACTTCTGCACGGGTTGGACGTGGATTACGAATCATGGAATCCAGCATCTGAGTCGCAGTAATAACCGGTACATATTTTTCATTACATTTCTGAATGATTGTTTTCTGAATATGTGGAACTTCCTGTGGCGGAATTTCTACACCAAGGTCGCCTCGTGCTACCATAATTCCATCAGCCGCTTTGATGATTTCATCGATATTATCAACACCTTCACGGTTCTCAATTTTGGCAATGATTGCAATATGCTCTGCATGATGCTCAGTCAAAATCTTACGAATTTCATTGACACCTGCTGCATTTCTGATAAAAGAAGCGGCAATAAAATCAATATCCTGAGAAATTCCAAAGATAATATCATTTTTATCTTTTTCTGTAATTGCCGGAAGTTTAATTTTTACATTCGGCACATTGATTCCTTTTTTCTCTCCAAGTTCTCCGCCATTTTCAATCAGACAGACAATCGAATCTTTCTTTGTTGCCTGTACTTCGAGTTCAATCAGACCATCATCAATCAGAATCTTGTCACCTTTTTTTACATCTTTCGCAAGACCAGGATAGGTAATAGAACATCCTTTTTCATTTCCCACGCACTCTTCTATATAAAGAGTAAAGGTTTCTCCCTCTTTTAATGTAACTTTCTGTCCGCCTTCTAAAACTCCGGTTCTGATTTCCGGACCTTTCGTATCAAGAAGAATGGCAACCGGTCGGTCTAATTCCTCTCTTACGTTTTTCAGCAGATTCATACGATTTTTCTGTTCCTCATAGTCACCATGCGAAAAGTTAAATCTTGCCACATCCATTCCATTTTTTACGAGTGCACGCATTATCGTTTTTTTATCGGTATTTGGTCCCATCGTACATACAATCTTTGTCCTGCGCATAATATCATATCCTCCTGATTATTTGATATGTGTATGTGTAAATAAATGTTCCTGACAATATTCATAGTTTCCATTGCATTTGGAACAGAAACGAAATTCCAAATCGTCCCCGTCATTTTCTGTTCTGCCACAAATTGCACATTTATGTTTTGTTATATTTGGTGTCATCTTTGGATGAACCGCCTTCTTAAACTGCTGTTTTCTGTGTATTTCACGTGGCGAAATCGTTTTATAATTTCTTGTCATAAAGAAGAAAATAATAAAATTCAGTAACGACACAAGAATCATCATACGGACAGCCCATGCACCATATCCGGATACACGAATAAAGTTATAAGCCAGATATGCAATATCAAGATATGCCATCCATTTAATCTTAATCGGTATTACAAAATATAACAGTACCTGCATATCCGGATAATTTGCCGCAAATGCAAGGAATATTGACAAGTTAATATAATATGTCGAAATTATGCTTGCTCCATAAAGGGAAATCTGAAGTCCGCCAATGAAATACAGCAAGAAAGCTCCAATCACAGTGAATAAAATTCCACTGAAAATGTACACGTTATAACGGAACTCTCCCCATGTTCTTTCAAGCGCTGTTCCCAGTGAATAATAAAAGAGCAGCATAATAATTGTAAAAATATCCAGTCCTGAAGGCGGAATTAACACCCAGCTCACCAGTCTCCAAATCTGTCCATGCAGTATATGGTACGGACTCAAAGCCAGATAGCCCATAATACCTACTCCAGTCATGTTTTGAAAAACCTCCAGGGCATATCCAATCACATAACACAAAATAATATATTTCGTCAATTCCGGTATTGCATACCTGCCAAATTTCCGTTCCATTTTATTTAAAAAATTCATTTCATTTCCTCATTTCCGGTTTATTCCCGCCCTCAAGAAATTTTCTGATTTCACTTTAAATTAAAGGAATGAACCCTAAAACAGGTCTTTCTTTGAAAAAATAATTGCCACAATCAGACTTAGTATCAAAGACAGCACAATTACAATAGCAAATCCATACGGACTGTCTGCAAATGGCATCCCGAATGATTTTACATTCATTCCATAGGCACTGAAAATCATCGTCGGAATGGACATTACAATCGTAACTGTTGCCAAAAATTTCATGACAATATTTAAGTTGTTTGAAATAACAGACGCAAACGCATCGGTCATTCCACTTAAAATTCCACTGTAAATATTTGCCATCTCAATCGCCTGCTTGTTCTCGACGATAACATCCTCAAGCAGGTCTGTATCGTCGGGATATTTTTTAATCCGGTCTACCTTTAAAAGCTTTTCCAGCACCACTTCGTTAGAACGAAGGGAAGTAATAAAGTAGACCAGTGATTTTTCCAGTTCAAGAAGTTCTATCAGCTCCTGATTTCTGGTCGAAGCATGCAGCTTCTCTTCCACTTCTTCACTTTTCTTATCTATAATACGCAGATAATGCAGGAACATGCTTGCATTATTATACAGAATCTGTAAAATAAACCGCGTTTTCATATAAGTATAAAAATTGCGTACACGCCCGTCCATGAATTTTCCAAGAACCGATGTATCTTCCAGACAAACTGTAAAAATCATTTCATTTGTGATTATAATAGAAAGAGGAATGGTTCCAAACCAGTCCTTGTCTCCTCTTTCCTCTATAATCGGAGTATCCACCAAAATCAAGGTATAATTTTCTTCAACTTCTATACGGGAGCGTTCTTCTTCATCCAGAGGTGCACGTAAATCATCTACTTCTATCTGAAACCGATTACAGATTTCAAAAATTTCCGTAGCAGTCGGATTTGTCAGGGCAACCCAGCAACCTTCACATGCTTCCTCCATCTGATGCATTTTTCCATCAATGGTTTTAAAAATTCGAATCATGGTATCTCCCTTCGTCTGCCATGAATATTATTCTGCGTAATCACATTTATGGAAAATAATACTGTTTGGAGTTTCTACCTTAAGCGGTTTTCCTTTCATAATCAACAGCTTTTTCTCATAATCAATTGAAAATGTTGTGATAGAGTTTGATTCATGATTGACAACAGCCAGATGACGACCGTCCGGGAATACATCAAGGTCTTTTGGATATTCTCCACTGATTGGCAGTACGAACTGTCTTTCAATGTGACCTGTCTCTTCATCTACTTTATACATTGCAACCGTATTTTCTCCGGCTGTAGAAGTAAACAGATATTTTCCATCTTCAGAAAGACACATTCCAGAAGTTGCATCATGTGCCTCATCTTCATGGGAAGCCAAAGTGCTTTCTGTCTGAAGCAGTTCAAATTTCGGATTTTTACCGCTTCCATCATAACTGTAAACCTGAATTTCATTTTTTAATTCATAGTTTACAAAGGCAAACTTTCCATTCGGGCTGAATTTAATCAGTCTCGGACCAGATTCTCTGACACAACGAAGAACGTCAACCAAATCCAGCTTACTGGTTCTCTCTGTCGGACGATAAATCTTAATCTGATCAATTCCATTATCAACTGCACACAGATATTTTCCATCCGGAGTCGGACGCACACAACTGACATGAGGACGGAAGTTTCTTTCTGCAACACTGCCAAGACCTTTATGGAAGACACCATCCATAACACTTCCAAGTCGTCCGTCTCTATGTGTGTGTACTACGGTAACTTTTCCGTCATGATAGCCTGCAACATACAGATATTTTCCTTTTGTATCGGTGGAAAGGTGACAGCCTCTCATTCCATCAATACCAACTTTATTAATAAAGGTTAAATCCCCATCCGGCTCGATTGCAAATACTGCCACACCTTCATCCGCGATAGAGTACAGATATTTTCCGTTTACAGAGATAGCCAGATGGGAAGAATTATTTACAGGAACTACTTTTCTCTCTGTCATAGTTCCCTCTTCCACATTTACGTCATATAAATGAATTCCAATACTGCTTCCGTGAGTATAAGTTCCAACATAAGCAACATACTTTTCTTTCATTATAGTAATACCCTCCTGTCTGTTTTTTATTCGTTCCGTTGTCCGGTCTACCGACATTCTACCACAAAGTTTTTTTTTATACAATGCAATTTCCCCCGATTTTACAAACATTTATCTCGTCCCTCTATTGACAGGATTTTCGGTTCTAGTATAATGAAATTTAAAAGCCTGGTAGGAATCATTCCGTTTCTGCCGGCATTTTATTTACTATACTTTATTTAAGGAGACTGCCATGAAAAAAACACTGGTGGATTTTATCCATATCTCAAAAGGGTTTGGGGAACAGCTTGTTTTAGATGATTTAAATCTGTCGGTTCATGAAAATGAATTTCTCACTCTGCTTGGTCCAAGTGGATGCGGAAAAACAACCACTCTTCGTATCTTAGGAGGATTTGAATCCCCGGACAAGGGACAGGTCATTTTTGACGGTCAGGACATTACGCCTCTTCCCCCAAATAAGCGGAATTTAAACACTGTCTTCCAGAAATATGCTCTTTTTTCTCACATGAGTGTATCCGAAAATATTGCTTTTGGCTTGAAAATTTCCGGAAAATCTGATGCCTATATTAAAGATAAAATCCGATATGCCCTGAAACTTGTAAATCTGGAGGGGTATGAAAACAGACTTCCGGATTCATTAAGCGGCGGTCAGCAACAGAGAATTGCAATTGCCCGCGCAATCGTAAATGAACCACGTTTACTGCTCCTAGATGAACCACTTGGTGCTCTTGACTTAAAACTTCGTCAGGACATGCAGTATGAACTGATTCGTTTAAAAAATGAACTTGGTATTACCTTCATCTACGTCACTCACGATCAGGAAGAAGCCCTTACCATGTCCGATACGATTGTTGTTATGAATCAAGGCTATATTCAACAGATGGGTTCTCCGGAAGATATCTACAATGAGCCACAAAATGCTTTTGTAGCAGACTTTATCGGAGAGAGTAATATCATCGAAGGAGTTATGATACAAGACCGCCTGGTACAGATTCTTGGTGCAAAATTTGATTGTGTCGATACCGGATTTGGACAGAATAAACCGGTCGATGTAGTCATCCGTCCAGAGGATGTTGACCTTGTAGAACCGGAAAAAGGCACAATTACCGGTGTAGTCACACATTTAATTTTTAAAGGTGTTCACTACGAGATGGAAGTGCAGGCAAATGGATTTGAATGGCTTGTTCACAGCACAGATATGTTTCCGGTCGGACAAAAAGTCGGCATTCATGTAGACCCGTTCGATATCCAGATTATGAATAAACCGGAATCGGAAGATGAGGAGGCGATAGGAGTTAATGAATAAGAAAAAATTGCTTGCCGGACCTTATCTTTTCTGGGCTCTGGCATTTATTCTCATCCCGCTTGCTATGATTGTCTACTATGGTCTTACTGATGCAAATGGTCATCTGACCTTTGAAAATCTTCTGGCTATCGGAACGGTTGAGAATTTTAAGGCACTCTGTCTTTCCCTCCTGCTTTCTCTCATCAGCACCGCCATCTGTCTGCTCCTCGCCTATCCTCTGGCAATCATTCTTTCCAATATGAAAGTTGGTCAAAATGGATTTATTGTGCTCATTTTTATTATCCCTATGTGGATGAATTTTCTTCTGCGCACACTGGCATGGCAGACCCTGTTGGAGAAAAACGGAGTCATCAATCAGGTGTTACACTTTTTCCATCTGCCCACACTCCAGCTAATCAATACGCCTTATGCGATTGTTCTGGGTATGGTTTACAACTTTTTACCGTTTATGGTTCTTCCGCTTTACAACGTTCTCTCCAAAATTGACAAAGATGTCATTTCTGCCGCAAGAGACTTAGGGGCAACAGAACTTTATACGTTCCGTAAAATTATCTTTCCTTTAAGTATTCCCGGTGTTGTAAGCGGTATTATTATGGTTTTTGTTCCTGCACTTACCACCTTTGTTATTTCTGATTTACTTGGTGGAAGCAAAATTTTGTTAATCGGAAACGTCATCGAACAAAAATTCAAACAAGGAAGCAACTGGAATGTCGGAAGTGGTCTTTCTCTGGTGCTGATGGTCTTTATTTTGATCAGTATGGTGATTACAACCAAATATGATAAAAATGGAGAAGGAGGCATGTTCTAATGAAAAAAACAGCACGTAATATCTACCTTGGATTCATTTTATTTTTAATGTATGCCCCGATTGCGACTTTGGTTGTACTCTCTTTTAACTCATCCAAATCCCGTTCAAAATGGGGTGGATTTACGCTCAAATGGTATTCTTCCCTGTTTCAGGACGACGCCATTATGAGTGCCCTTTATAATACCCTTGCAATTGCGTTTCTTTCTGCCTTAATTGCAACCATTATCGGCACTTGTGCCTCACTTGGCATCACCGCAATGAAAGCAAAATGGCGCACCGTTATCATGGGAATTACCAATATTCCGGTTTTAAATTCTGATATCGTAACCGGAATTTCCTTAATGCTGCTTTTTATTGCGTTTCGTTTTACTTTAGGCTTTTCTACAATCCTGATTGCACACATTACTTTTAATATTCCTTATGCAATCTTAAGCGTCATGCCAAAACTAAAACAGACCAATAAAAGCACTTACGAAGCCGCCCGCGACTTAGGTGCGGGACCATTTCAGGCATTTATGAAAGTCGTATTTCCAGATATCCTCCCGGGTGTATTGTCCGGATTTTTAATGACTTTTACCATGTCACTCGATGATTTTATCATCACCCACTTTACAAAAGGTCCCGGAGTTGATACACTTTCTACAAAGATTTATTCTGAAGTACGAAAAGGAATCCGTCCGGAAATGTATGCACTTTCCACTCTTTTATTCTTATCGGTTATGGTAATTATGATTTTAATGAACACCTCACCAAAAGAAACGGATTCTAAAAAGGCTGGTTCAACCTCAAAAGATTTTAAACGAAAGCGAAAAATCCCGTGGCATCAGGTGATTCCTGCCGGATTTATCTTATTAATCGCAGTAACCGGATTAGTTCATCATGTAAGAACAACCGGAAGTGTCTCCGAAGAACAGGTAATTGTTTACAACTGGGGAGAATACATCGACCCTGATGTGCTTGACATCTTTGAAGAAGAAACCGGAATTCAGGTTATCTATGAAGAATACGAAACCAATGAAATCATGTATCCTAAAATTCTTTCCGGTGCTATTGCTTATGATGTAGTATGTCCTTCGGATTATATGATTCAACGTATGCGTGAAAATGGACTGTTAAGCAAATTAAACCTTGATAACATTCCAAATCTGCAAAATATTGACCCTGCCTATTTAACCCAGAGCCAAAGTTTCGACCCTGATAATGAATATTCCGTTCCATATTGTGTTGGAACAGTCGGTATTCTCTACAATAAAAATATGATAGATGAGCCGGTTGACAGCTGGAATATTTTATGGGATAAAAAATATAAGGATCGTATCTTAATGCAGGATTCTGTACGTGATGCGTTTGCCGTTGCCTTAAAACGCAAAGGTTATTCCTTAAACTCAGTTGAAGTTGATGAACTTATTCAGGCAAAAGATGATTTAGTTGCCCAGAAACCGCTTGTACAGGCTTATGTGGTAGACCAGGTCCGCGATAAAATGATTGGAAATGAAGCCGCTCTCGGTGTTATTTATTCCGGTGAAGCGCTTTATACACAAAGAGAAAATCCGGCACTTGAGTATGTCATTCCAAAAGAAGGTTCCAATATATGGATTGACTCCTGGGTGATTCCGTCCAACGCCAAAAATAAAGAAAATGCTGAGAAATTTATTAATTTCTTATGCCGTCCTGACATAGCTCTTATGAACTTTGAGTATATCACTTATGCAACTCCTAATGCAGCTGCAAGAGCTTTAATCGAAGATGAAAGTATCCGAAACAGTGAAACTCTGTTCCCTTCAGATGAAGATTTGGCACGCTGTGAAACATTCCGTTTTCTTGGCGACGAGGCAGATTCTTATTACAACGAACTTTGGAATAAAGTAAAATCAAATTAGGAGTGATACCTTGAACCGAACCTTTACTTATCTTATTACTCAAAAGGATTCCCCTTGCACAGTGGAATCCTATTTAAAAAAACGAGGTTATTCTCATCCAATTTTGGTTCAGTTAAAAAAGACCCAAAACGGAATTTTAGTCAATCAAAAATGGGCTTATGTCAAAACAATTCTAAATCCCGATGATAAACTTGAAATTCATCTGGAAGAGACCGCTTCTTCTGAACATATTGTTCCGGTTGAGCTTCCCTTCTCTATTGTTTATGAAGATGAAGATATCCTTGTTGTAAATAAGCCGGCAGATATGCCAATTCATCCCTCAATTAATAATTATGAAAATACTCTGGCAAACGCAGTTGCCTACTATTATAAAAAACAGGGAGAAACTTTTATTTTCCGCTGTATCAACCGCTTAGACCGGGATACAACCGGACTTTTAATCATTGCAAAGCACGCTTTAAGTGCCTCAATTCTTTCAAAACAGATGAAAGCGCGTGAAATCCGCCGGACTTATCTTGCAGTCTGCAAAGGTCAGCTTCCGACCGAAGTCGGCATTATCAATGCTCCCATTGCCAGAAAGGCAGATTCTGCGATTGAACGCTGTGTTGATTTTTCTAATGGAGAAAGCGCAGTAACCCATTATCGGGTTCGGTATTACCAGGATGGCTATTCCCTTGTGGAACTTCATTTAGAGACTGGACGCACCCATCAAATCCGGATTCATATGCAATATCTTGGAAATCCACTTCCGGGGGATTATCTTTACTGTCCGGATTACTCTAAAATCTCACGCACTGCCTTACATTCTTACCGGCTTGCATTTTGTCATCCGATTACCGGAAAGCGAATGGATTTTTACGCACCGCTTCCCACGGATATGGCAGCATTTTTTCAGTAAATAAAAAAGTACCGCGTATTTCTTTCAAATCACGAAATACACGGTACTTTTTTATTGCTCTTTATTATTTTTTCTGGCTGCTCATACAGATAAGCCTATGGGGGTTCTCCACCAATTTATAATGCCCGAATTCTCGGCACTTCATCTACATGCAGATATTTTCCAATTGTTTTTACAATAATATCATGGTTGATAAATGGATTCTGATTTGTCACGACAATTGCTCCAATGACTCCCACTTCCTCTACACGAATCGGAAATCCTCCACCCATGCAGGAAAACTCTTTTTCATCAAGTCCAATATCTTCTAAGGTTTCTTCATTTTGCTTTAATTCACTGTATAAAAGCAGACTGCTTTTTTCCATTATTTTTACGGTATTGAAGGTCCGGTCTGTAAAACGGTCACTGTTTAATGTAGTCGTATTTCCGGCATACTTAAATACCGTGCTGCCATTATTCTTTCGAATTGTAATCGAACAATCCAATCCACGTTTTTTACTCTCTGCCACCAGCATAATTCCTAACTGCCATGCATCCTCATTTGTAAAATGATTGAACTGTAAAATCTCTTCCTGCAGACTTAAAACATTAATTACTTCATCCATTGTCATACGCCATTCCTCCTGTCTGACTTTATGTGAAATACTTTTTATATTTAACGGATTCTGTCTGGAAAACCTACTTTTCGCTGTACTTTGCGGAGTGTTTTATTTGCATAATAACTGGCTTTTTCTCCATTTTCTTTGATAATAGAATCTAAGTAAGCTTTATCTTTTTCCAGTCTGGCAACTTCATCCTGAAGTGGTTTTAACACACTTACTACAGCTTCACCGACTGCCATTTTCAGTTCTCCATAACCTCTTCCTTCAAATTCTTTCACCGCTTCATCCGGTGTTTTTCCGACACATGCGCAGTAGATATCAATCAGGTTTTTCAGTCCCGGCTGCTCGTCTCTATAAGCGATATTTGCCTCGGAGTCTGTCACTGCACGTTTACATTTACGGATAATTGTATCCGGATCATCCATCAGATAAATACTTCCGTTTGGATTTTCATCGGATTTCGACATCTTCTTAGATGGGTCCTGAAGGCTCATGATTTTTGCTCCGACTTTTCCAATATAAGCTTCCGGAATGGTAAACACATCCCCATAAATATTGTTAAAACGAGTAGCAATATCTCTGGTTAATTCCAGATGCTGCATCTGGTCAATTCCTACCGGAACAACATCTGCCTGATATAACAAAATATCAGCAGCCATCAGTACCGGATAGGTAAATAACCCTGCATTGATATTATCTGCATGTTTTGCTGATTTATCTTTAAACTGCGTCATACGATTGAGCTCGCCCATATAGGTAAAACAGTTCAAAATCCATGCCAGTTCTGCATGCCCGGATACATGGGACTGATAATAGATACAATTCTTTTTCGGGTCTAACCCCGCTGCAATGTAAAGAGTCAGAAGTGCTCTTGCTCTTTTTCTAAGTGTGGCCGGATCCTGACGCACCGTAATAGAGTGCATATCTACAACACTGTAGAAACATTCATATTCATCACTTAACGTAACCCAGTTTTTTAATGCCCCAAGATAATTTCCAAGAGTCAGATTTCCAGTTGCCTGCATACCACTAAACAACACTTTTTTATCATTAATCATCTTTTTGTCCTCCAAGTTTTGCTAAAATAAATTGTAACATTGTGCCACTGTAAAGTCAAATATACTTGCACGAAAATTTAATTCGATTTATAATAAATTTTGAAAAAACAAACCCTGAAAGGAGAATTCGTTACATGGAAAAAATTGCAAGCTTTACCATTGACCATATAAAATTACAGCCTGGAGTTTATGTTTCCAGAAAAGATCACATTGGAGACGAAGTAATTACCACTTTTGATTTAAGAATGACTTCCCCAAACGAAGAACCTGCTATGAATACTGCTGAGATGCACACAATTGAACATCTCGCTGCTACTTTTCTTCGCAACCATAAAGAGTATGGCACAAAAACCGTTTACTTTGGACCTATGGGATGCCGTACCGGATTTTATCTGCTTTTAGCAGGTGACTACGAATCCCTCGATATCGTTGATTTAATGGTGGAAATGTTTACTTTCATCCGTGACTTTAAGGGCGAAGTGCCTGGGGCTTCCGCAAAAGACTGTGGAAACTATCTTGATATGAATCTCGGCATGGCAAACTATCTTGCTAAAAAATATCTGGATGAAGTCTTAATCGATATCAAACCGGAACGTCTGGTTTATCCAGAATAATTCCAAGTTCAAATCAGACAATATAAAAATATAAAAACACCAAAAAGAGGAAGCAAAGTTTACTTTTCTGCTTCCTCTTCTGGTTTATAATCATAATCTTTTAATTCTGTTTTCTCTTCTGCTTCACAAAGATACACATCTTCCAGATGACGTTTTAATACCCGTTTTCCTCCGGTATCTCCCTCTAATGCCAGCAATTCTTCTCGGTATTTCTCATGAAAAATTACCGGATTTCCAATCTGCTCATTCCATACTACTGCTCCGATTCCCTTTTCACTTCTTTGAAAGCCTTCCAACAGACGAAGAATGGTCTCTTGCTTTAAATGTGGCTGGTCTGCCACAACAAAGCAGTAACATTCTCCTTTTGGATTTTCTTTATGAACCGCCCGAATTCCTTTTTTTATTGAGGCAGAAATTCCATGACTGCTGTCTGGATTATCCACTGCCAAAAATCCATACTGTTCTGCTGATTTTTGAATTCGCTCATACTGAGATACCACGCACACTCCTGCCACATATTCTGAATGTTGTCTCACCCAGTCTAATTTTTCCATTAGAATCTGATACATTGGTGTTTTTTCCATCGAATACATCAGCTTATTTCCACCGAACCGTCTTGAAAAACCAGATGCCAGCATAATCAGAAAAAACTCTTTTTTTTCCGGCATTTTCAATTTTTTCTCATAAATAACGGGAACAGATAATTTCTCTTCAAAGATTTGTGAATCCTGCTGATTAAAAATTACTCCAATTTTTCTTTTTGGACTTGATAAGGAACCGGATAATTTTTCAAGATACCCTTTTTCTAACAGCTTTGCCACAATTTTCGGTGTCAACTGTTTTTCTCTGCAATCCGCCTGATTTAAGATTTCCTGTGCTTTCTCCAGTCGGAAGCAGACTTCTGATAATGGTCGATTAAATGCCTGCATGCTCTCTACAATTAAAATATGAGTTGTTATCTGATAAATCACCGGCTCATGTTCTGCCGGCACTTTAAAGGGATAATGTTTCGCTCCATCTGCTTCAATAACCACTGCATCATAACTTTCTAACACTTCTTCTAACTGTGTTTCCAAGAGTCCTGCAATTTTCTTTTCCTGCTCCAGTTTTCGCCCTGCAATTACAACTTTTCCGGGTACTCCTGCCTCTTTTATGGTCTTCGTATCTGCATCAAGAAGACCTGTCCTTCCAAGATAAAATGGATGCTGAATATGAGTACTTGTTGTTACCAATACTTTCATTCCCAGACCTGCCAGCTCATCTGCCAGCTTTAATACACAAGTGGTTTTTCCTCCTGCTCCCACAAAAGAAAACACTGGTTTTTCTGGCAGTTCACCCATTGTTTTTTTTATTTTTTCCAACAGACTCATAGACAGCCTTTCTCATAGGCACAGACTAATTCTAACACGCTTCCTGCCAGACATCTCGCCTTATCTGAAATCAGGGCGCAATGTTTCTGCGATTCTTTTCTTGGGTCAACATCTGCACTCTTAAACCCTTTTGTCACTGGAAAACCATCTGGTAAAATTCCACGAATCACACCCGTAATTTCTGTTTTTACTTCTATTACTTCTCCTGTGTCTGTTTGAACTTCTCCAATACAGGTTTTCGCTTCTACCCAGTCTCCAATATCAAACTTTTTAAAAAACACACCCTCTGCCGGTGCATGAATGACTCGCTCTTTTCCGTATCCGCCAATGACTCCGGGAATTCCCGTATTTTCAATTGCACTTCCTTTGTCTAAAATTCTCCCAAGGTAATGCCCTCTTTTGGTTTCCACTACATAATCCACATCTTTTCCTGCTTCAAATCCAGGACCAAGTGCAATCGTAAGAGGTGCCATTTTTCTTGTTGTTCCAAGATTTTTTTTCGCAATAATTGCATCAATTAAAATTTCCGGTTTTAATAGAGGAATACTTTCTCCTTTCGGGTCAACCAAAAGCACCGGATGCAGAGGTTTTGCCTCTTTAAGTGCCTCTTTTACACTATTCACGCAAACGCAGGTTATCCCTTCTACACATGCACTGCCATTTTCTACAGCTTCCGAAAATGCAACCAGACGCCGGATAGCTGACGGCTTATCTGTCTCTAAAACAATCACAGAATATCCGCTTTTTGAAAGACGGTGAATCACTCCTGTTGCCAAATCTCCGCCGCCTCTTACTACGATTGGCTTCATTATCCTATCCTCCTGTTTTTTCATTTCTTTAAGGACGGATGACCTTCGTAGCTCCCGCCATTTTCTGTGCAATTTCATACATATTTGTCACATTTCCAACTGCAAGTTTGGACTGCATTTGATAATGATTTAAGCAAGTTCCACAGGCTAAGATTTCCACACCATTTTTTTCTAATGTTTTTAAATCTTCCAGACTTTCTGAACCTTCACATGCAAGGAAAATTCCGCTGTTATACATTAAGACTGTCTTTGGAAGCTCATCTAACTGGGTTAAGGCATAGATATATCCCTTGATTAAAATTTTTCCAAGTGCTTCATCGCCCTCTCCCATCTTATTTGAACACAGTACCACCACTGTCCCCTGCCCTGCCGGTTTTACTTCCTGTGGCTGTTCTTCTTCCATTTTTGCTGACGAGAGTTTTGTCTTGTCAGTCGGAACAATGTGTACCTCATATTTCTTTTCCTCTAATCTGGTATAGGCAAATTCACAATTTTGAGAAGACGCAAACTTTCTCAGATTATCTACAGCAATCTGATTGTCAACCAAAATCTGAAATCCTTCTTTCTTTCCTTCTTCTAATTCTTTTTTTGCTGCCACAACCGGTCCTGGGCATGCAACTCCAAGTGCATCAATTACTTTCATCTCTAATTTCTCCTAAAATATTTTATATTAAAGCATTACATGGTAAATTTGGTCAAATTCTATCTTCTTACTTTTCATTTTCGTTTCTAAGACTTTTTCTTTTTCCGGTGAAGTACACCAACATAAGCCACAGCCTGCCGATACTACACCCGGCAGAGGAATCAGACGTCCCGGAAGTTCTTCTTTTTGGCAGAATGCCTCCATTGCAATTGCCTGCGTGGTTGTATGAAAGGTAATCACCAGTTTCATCGTCTTTTCTCTCATGTTTTCATCCCCTTATGCTTTTCCCCTTTATTCTAATAGAAATCAACAAAAAAAACAAGAATAGAAACATCCTATCCTTGTTTTTTGTCCTGCACATTATCTTGCTTTTTTTAATGCTGCACGAAGCGCTGTTCCCACAATCATTGCTACTGCAATTTTAACTAAATCTCCTGGAATATACGGAATCACTCCTGCTGCAAGACCAGCTGCTGCACTCATATGTGCCTGGAAGCACAGCCATGCAGTTCCAAATGCATAGCAGACTGCTGTTCCTAATACCAGTCCAACTGCTTCCATCACTTTATTCCCCGGAAACAGTTTCATCAAAAGCCCTGCAATTAAGGTCAAGAAAATAAATCCAATCAAATATCCGCCAGTCGGACCTGCCAGTTTCCCAAATCCACCAGAAAATCCGGAAAATACCGGAACCCCGACCATTCCGATTAATAAGTAAACCAGATAACTAATTGTTGCTCCATTCAGACCCAACACATAAAGACTTAAATAAATTGCCAAGTTGGTAAAACTGATTGGAACCGGGCTAAATGGAAGCGGAATTGATAATGGACCTAAAATACAGGTTACCGCTGTCATCAGTGCAATAAATGTCATCTGTCTGGTTGACATTTTCTTTGTTGTATGTTCTTTGTTCGCTGTTGCCGTATTCATGTTTTTTTCCTCTCTTCTCTTTGTTTGACTTCCTTAGTATATAGAATTACGTCCTCAATGTCAACCTTTTTATTTATTATTAGTTAACATTTGTTTCAAAAAGAAAACATGGATAACAATCCCATGCTTTCTTTCCAGATTACTTTTTTCTTCTTAGGTTAATTTTTTGTTTTCATTTCCGAAGCTTTAGATAATCCAAAATCAACTCCACCGTTTGGTCGATTCCAAGCACCCCTGTATCAATGCACAAGTCATAATGCTCTGCTCTTCCCCAGGTTTCTCCGGTATAATACTTATGGAAATCTGCCCTCTCCTGCTCAATTTTTTCAATTCTTGCCTCCGCTTTTGCCGGACTGATTCCATCTCTTTTGGTCACCATATTCACTTTATCCGGTTTTTGTGCATACAGAAAAATTCTCGTACAGTCTGCATCGTCTTTGAACACATAATTTCCGCATCTTCCAACCAAAACACAGGATTGGTTTTCACATAGCTTACGAATCCTGTCAAAGGCACGTTTTCCTCTGCATTCTTCTTCCTGATTCATCGCAATCGCATAAAGCAGGCTGTTAATTGGCTGTTCTTCATAAAAACAGCTTACTTCTTCATATCCGGATTTTTCCTTTGCAAGTTTCATCAATTCTTCTTTTCCGTAAAACGGTATTGCAAGACGTTTCGCAAGCTTTTTCCCAATTTCCTTTCCACCGCTTCCATACTGTCTGCCAATGGTAATAATTAATCTACTCATGCCTTACACACTCCTTTTTTACATAAATCCGGCAAATACACTTGCTCCTACTACTGTAAGAAGTCCTGCTACTGCAATTGCAAGACTGCTCATTGCCCCTTCAACCGGTCCCATTTCCATAGCTCTTGCTGTTCCGATTGCATGGGAAGCTGCGCCAAGAGCCAGTCCCTTTGCAACCGGCTCTTCAATGTGGAACACCTTACAAACTGTCTCACCAATCATATTTCCAAGGATTCCTGTAACAATGATAACAGCCACGGTAATCGTTACAATTCCGCCAAGTTCTTCTGATACCCCCATTCCAATTGCTGTTGTAATGGATTTTGGAAGCATGGTTACATACTGTTCATGAGAAAGTCCAAATACTTTTGCAAGTATCAATACTCCGACAAGACTTGCAAGCACCCCTGAAATCAATCCTGCGGCAACTGCTTTTAAATTCTTCTTTAATAATTCTAACTGCTCATACAACGGCACTGCGAGGCAGACAGTAGCCGGTGTTAAAAGATAACTGATGTATTTTCCACTCTGATTATAAGACTCATAACTGATATTTCCAACTACCAGTACTGCAATAACACAAATCACACCGATTAAAAGCGGATTAAACACTGCCATCTTAAATTTTTTCTTTAAAATCAATCCGATTTCATAAGCTACAAGACTTAAGACTGCTCCTCCAAATAAAGAAACATCTAAAAACTCTTTCATTTACTCTTCCCCTTTCTGATAATTCCCTGTGTCACAAGTCCGGTTACCACCATAACAAATACGGTTGTCACAACAGTAATAATTCCAAGCGGAATAATCACCGGCTGTAAGATTCCCCAGGAATCAATCAGACCTGCTGCTGCCGGAATAAACATAACCGGCATAATCTCTATCAAAAAAGCAGATGTCTCCTTTACCTGATGCAGTTTTAATACTCCTGTCATAAGTGCTGCCAGCATAAATACCAGTCCGTACACACTTGCCGGAATCGGAAGCGGTAACACCTGATGAAGCACTTCTCCTAAAAAGGAAAAGGCTAAAATGACCATAAATTGCTTTAAGTACTTCATAATCTTCTTTTCCTGTTCTCCTCTCTTTTTGTGTTTACCAATTTAATTTTCGTCTTTACCAATTATACTCTCGAACCAAAAAAAGTCAATGCAGGAATGTAAAACATTCTTAAAATCTCTGCATTGACCTCTTGCTTTAAAGTTTTAAAAAATCTTTTGACACTCACATCATGCTATAATTACACAGCTTTTTACTGACGAATATAAATCCCCTGTTCTTCAATGAAATTTTCCAAATCCTGAAGAGCATCCTGCGCCCAGGTTTCTGATAAAGATAAATCTGCCGATTTTGGGAAAAACATCGTTTCTGCCATTTCTTTTCCGGTTTTTGTCTTAAAAATCTTCTCTACTGATTTTTGAATAGTATCAGCAGAACTTCCATTTTCAAAATAATTGACCAGAAAATCCGCTTCTACCAAAATCTGATAATCCATCCCATCTATATTTGTATACGTATGATGATGTCCCACCAGATACGAAACTCTTTCAATCACAGTCTCCTCAAACCCAAGCACACGCATCATCTTCTCTGCCTCAGCCGGTCCTTCCTGCTCCTGAAATTTCCCATCGCTCTTTCCATATTTTGCTTCTGCCGGCTTGATTCCAATGTCATGCACTAAAGCTGCACACTCTAAAATAAACTGGACTTCTTCCTCTAATTTTTCTGCTTTTCCTATCGCCTGTGCAAAACTGTGTACTTTTACAAAATGCTGGATTCTTGCCGGGTCTCCTGCATCATAAGCCATCATTTCCCGATACAGTGTCTCTTTTAGTTTTTCTTTTGCATCTTGATTCATACGCCATCCAACCTTTCCCTCATTATCGTAAAGAAAATCAAAAAAAGCAGACAAAAACCTTCAAAAAGACTTCTTTGTCTGCTTTTTTTTTCATTATATCACTCTTTTTTGTATGTGTCTATTGCTTTTGTTTTCTTAAAATCACTGTGCCAAATCCTGCAATTGTCCCATCATAACTGCCCTGCCATACCTCAAATCCATCTTTCGGAAATTCTATTTCTATCCGGTTACAATTGAAATTTTGCACAATCCGATAAACTGCTTTTTCATTTTCCCGGCTGGTGACTTCCACACCATAAGGGATTTCTTTCATTGGAACAGTAATGTTGCTGTTTTTCACAAGCTTTTTATAGAAATCATCATAAAAATCCTGTTCAAAATCTGCACAGATTTCGTAACATTCGCCTGCAAAAATTCCTGTCAAGCGAATACCTACAATATGCTTTGATTAAATCCCCTTAAAGGAAAATTTAAATTCTTTTTTCTGGCTTACATCCAGCAGATATTCCGGATGTGTTTTTGCACCCCAACTGTCATCTCCGCCAACACCCATCTGCTGCATAGAAGCTCTTACTACGGTATAATGTACTTTTGGCAGTTCAAACGGATGTGCCGCATTTTCAATTTCATGCGGAGTGTAAGGAAGTGCGGAAAATTCCATCTTATCACCCTTAAAGAGCATACCTCTGCCCTTTCTATCCGTTACTTTTGCCCAGCGTACCCCTGTTTTATTTCCACATTCCTGCGGAACTAAATATTTTGCCATATTTTCTTCTACTTTATTTTGATAAATACCAAGTTTTGCACCTTTATTTCTGTCTACATAAGTCTCTTCCGGTCCCATTCCATACCAGGTTACCTGATTATAGTCTGCATCGAATTTGAAAATCACACCAAATTCCGGCATATCTCCTAAGTCTTTTACCGGTTCATAAGAAAGTACCGTCTCGATTGTTCCATCTGCAAATACTTCATAGGAAAGTTCACATTCTGCCTGTGGAGTTGTCGGCAGATAATAAGTAAAACTTACAATTGCAGAATGTCCTTTTACTTCCAGCTTTGGTTCATACATTCCCCCCTCTGGTTTTTTATGCGATAAATACAGGCTTGCCAGTTTCCACTGTCCATAACGCATTGGCATCAGATTTCCATAGTCATTGTCGGTTGGTGCTCTCCAGAAATTTGGTTTTGGGATGGCTTTTATCATTTCTTTTCCACCATACACATAGGATACCAATCCGCCATTTAAGTATGAGAACATCACTTTAAAACCGTCCCCATGAATTCCAATGTTATGTGTACTCTTAACGACCTCTAATTCTCCCTTTGGAATCTGTACCGGTTTTTCAACCTTATATACCCCCTGTCCAAAGGCAACTTCATGACCACGTTTTGCCCATACTGTATCCTCTTTTAACAGAAATGCTACTGTTATTACATACTCTCCTGACAGAGTCTGAACTTCAAACGGAAGCGGATATGTTTTTTTACTAAGTGGTGCTACATCTGTCTCAAGTTGTTTTCTTGCAAGTTCTTTTCCATCTTTTTCAAGCACTGCCACACAGTCAAACTGATTTGTATTCACAAATAAATTTTTATTTTCAACTATAACCTGTGTTTTTTCTACGACGGCGGTAATGTTCTGGTAATTGAATTTTACCTCCTGCATCTTTGGAGAGGGTTCTCTGTCTCCTCCATAAGCAATTCCATTTCCACTAAAATTATAGTCACACGGACGGTCATCAAAGTCTCCGCCATAAGCCTGAAATTCTTTTCCGTAACGGTCTTTTTTATAAATAGACTGGTCAATGTAATCCCAGATAAATCCACCCTGATATAACGGTTCTGTATCCGTTAAATCGGTATACTTATGCATTGCACCACAGGAATTTCCCATCGCATGTGTATACTCACAGCAGATAAATGGCTTGCTTCTATCCTTTTTCAGAAATTCCTTGATACTTTCCACAGACGGATACATCTGACTTTCCATGTCACTGGTATCATTATATCTTCTGTCATTAAATACACCTTCATAATGTACCAGACGGGTCGGGTCTTCCTTACGGTAAAACTCTGACATTTCATAAATCACACTTCCGCCAAAGGACTCATTTCCACAGGACCAGATAAGAATTGCCGGATGATTTTTATCTCTTTGATACATGGAATTGACACGGTCTAACAGCATGCCTTTCCATTCTTCTTTATCACACGGAACAACATTGGTATAATCCGGATGCTCTTTTCCTGCCTGAGTGTCCCAGCTTCCATGTGTTTCCATATTATTTTCAGCAATCATATAAATTCCGTATTCATCACATAACTCATAGATATCAGAACCATCCGGATAATGGCAGGTACGAATTGCATTGATGTTATTCTGTTTCATCGTCACCAGATCTTTGATTAATTCTTCCCTTGAAACATGACGTCCTGTTACAGAACTAAATTCATGACGGTTGACTCCTTTAAAGACAATTCGTTTGCCATTTAAGGTCATAATATTGCCTTTCATCTCAAATCTGCGGAATCCCACACGATATGGAATCACTTCCATAAGTTTCTGATTTCCATCAAACACTTGAATGAGTAAATCATATAATTCCGGTGCTTCTGCACTCCATAATTTAGGCTGTTCTACCAAAATTACAAACCTGCTTTCACTTCCAAGTGCCCCTTTTACATTCGCAATTACTTCTCCATCTTTACTCAGACAAATTTTAACGTTTCCGTTTCCCACTCCTTTTAAAACTAGTTCTAAATCTGCTTTTGTAAAAGTTTCGTCCAGTAAAGTACGCACTCTCATGTCACGGACATGTACTTCTGGAATCGTATACAGATATACATCCCTGTAAATTCCGGAAAAACGGAAGAAATCCTGATCTTCACACCAGCTGCTGCTTGTAAATTTAAATACCTGTACTGCAAGCTTGTTTTCTCCATCTTTAAGAGAATTCGTCAACTCAAACTCTGACGGGGTAAAGCTGTCTTCACTATAGCCCACAAAGACTCCATTTAACCAGACTGCAATCCCGCTTTCTGCTCCCTGGAAAGAAATAAAAACCCGTTTTCCCTTCATATTTTCCGGTACTTCAAAATATTTTACATAACTTGCCACTGGATTAAAACAAGTTGGAATTTCTCCTAATTTAACTTCTTCCCAGCCTTCCCAAGGGTACTGTACATTTGCATACTGAGGCTCTCCATATCCCTCCATCTGAATATGTGCCGGTACACGGATATCATCCCAGTTTTTACAATTATATTCTGTTTTTTCAAATCCTTTTATAGTGCTCTCATAATTTTTTGCATAATGAAATTTCCAAAGACCATTTAAATCATATTTATAATTTTCTTCTTTTTGCAACATCGCTTCCATGGATGCATAATATTTGTGGTCGGAATGTGCCTCTACTCTGTTTTCCTGAAAATACTCTGGATCTTTTACTTTGCCGTAATCAAAACTGCTCATACTATATCCTCCTAAAACCTGATTTTTTCTGATTTTAATCATACTTTTTTAGTATATCATATTTCCTTTGACTTCGTTGATTTTCTCAATAAAATCTCATAATCCATCATACTTTTTTGAGCGTATTTTTCTCCCTCTAAACAATGAATCATCTGTGTTCCCATTCGAACTCCCACCTGTCTTGCCGGAACACTAACCGCTGTAATCGACGGAGAAAAGCAGTTTAAAGCGGAGCTGCCAGTGATGGAAGCATAAATCCAACTGCTGAGTTTAATAACCCAAATTTGGAATACATCCGAAACAGCAGAACCTTCCTCTTTTTTGCTTGAGCCACAACCTGCCAGCAGGCTTACTGCCATTGTTGAGACCCAAATGCACGAAATTAACTTTTTCTTCATAATAAGCTCCTCCTCTTTTGCGCAATTTTTATCGTTCTATTTTGCGCAAAAAAAGAACCCTTATTGCAGGGTTCTTTTTCGAACATTAAAATCCTAATTTCTTTTCAAATTCTTTGGTCAGTTTTACACTTCCAATACTTTCCACACTTCCAGTCATTTTCAGATTCCAATTCTCATCAATCTGAATCCACAGCTTTCCACCCGGCATGTGCACCATCACATCCTGACCAATCCAACCTTTCTTATATGCAACAGCTGCGGCGGCACAACTGCAAGTTCCGGACGCCAGAATATAACCGGCTCCTCTTTCAAAGATTTCAATATTAAGATTATTTTTATCTTCTACTTGAAGCAACATAACATTAATTCCATTTTTAAACATATTAGATTCTGCAATCTTTTTTCCAAGCTTACAAACCTTTTCACGGTCGATTGTCTCTGCCGGAATCACACAATGCGGGTTTCCGATTGAAGTAGTAAATGCAGAATATCGTTCTTCCCCAAGCGTTACCGTTTTTTCCTCTCCAAAACTCATTTTTCCCATGTCTGCCTGAATCCGGCTTCCATCATCGTTCAAAAAACGAACCTTTACGCTTCCACCTGCGGTCTCCAGCGTTAGCCTCTCACTTAATGTATAACCGGCATCTTTTAAATACCTTGCAAAAATCCGAATTCCATTTCCAGCCCGCTCTGCTTCACTTCCATCTGAATTAAAGACACGCACTCTGATTTTTTTCTCTTCATCCAGATAAGGTCCTACTAAAATTCCATCTGCTCCAACTCCAAAATTCCGGTCACAGATTTTTTTTATCTGTTCTCTGGTCAGTACTTTTTCATTTTTTATAACATCATACACCAGATAATCATTTCCGATACCCTGATATTTTACAAACTCCATTTTATTTTCCCCCAATTTTCTATTCTTTTAATTTCAGAAGTCTATCTATTTCCTAGTGTATCAGACATCTTTATGTTATAATATAAATATTATGTCAAAAATGTTGCAAAAAATGTTCAATTTATCAAAAGAACCGAAAGGATTTAACACTTATGGAATCAGAAACATTCAATAAAGCCGGATATTTAAAAGACAATTTCCGCTTATTTCATTTAACAGATACAAACTCTCTTCCGATTTCCTATCATTACCATGATTTTTATAAAGTATTTCTTTTATTAAGAGGTGATGTCACTTACCATATCGAAGGAAAAACTTATGACTTAAAACCTTATGATTTGGTTTTAGTAAATGCCGGAGAAATTCATAAACCGGTTATTAACAGCACTTTTTATGAACGAATGATTCTATATATTTCCCCGGATTTTTTAGAACGTTATAAAGAATCCGGGGATTTGCTAGATTCCTGTTTTACCAATGCAGAAAATAATCATTCTCACGTACTCCGTGTCGAACTATTTGCTAAAAGCCGTCTTTATGAAACACTGGTTGAACTGGAAGGTTCTCTTGCACAGGATGACTTTGCTTCCGGTCTATACCAAAACACACTATTTCTTCAATTTTTGATATTATTAAATCGTGCTTCCATGGATTCTTATTCAAGTGCCTACGTTCCAAACAGCTATTATAACTCCAAGATTCTGCCGATTTTAGAATACATTGCAGAACATCTTGTGGAAGATTTAAGTATTGATACACTCTCTTCCAAATTTTATATGAGCCGTTATTACCTCATGCATTTATTTAAAAAAGAAACCGGATACAGCGTTGCCAATTACATTTCCACAAAGCGTCTGCTCCATGCCCGCGCTTTAATTCAAAGCGGAACCTCTGTCACAGAAGCGTGCTTTGCAAGTGGATTTAAAAATTATTCTACTTTTTCAAGGGCATATAAAAAGCTCTTTCTGATATCTGCACGTGAACACCGCTAATACAACATAAATCAGGTCTCTATACCGGTGCTGTACCAGTACTGTGCCGGTAACTGTCTGCACCTTTTTCGTACCTTCATCATACAATAAAGAAATGTTTTTTCTGACTGGAACAAACATGAATAAAAAAACATTTGATTTTACCATCATCGGAGGAGATATGCGTCAGGTCTGCCTTGCAAAATTACTCGCTTTAAAGGGATACTGCATCTGCCACTATGGTCTCTGCGAACCATTAAAAGCGCCCTGCATCCAGCCTTTGGATTCTCTTTTAGAAGCAGTCTCCTCTTCTTCTGTTTGTATTGCACCAATTCCGTTTTCCAAACTTCTCAATAAAACTCCTTATCTTGAATTTGCTGACCTGCTTTCTGATGGACACACCCTGTTTGCCGGCTGTATCCCAAAGACTTTTTTAGAACTCACTCAAGGAAAAAATATCTCTGCTTTTGACTTTATGGCTTCACCTGAATTTGCTTACTGGAATGCAAAAGCAACCGCAGAATCCACTCTTGCAGCTGCTATTCTTTTAAGTCCCCGCACACTTTTTGAAAGCCGTTGTCTTATCTTAGGATATGGAAAATGCGCCAAAGCTCTCGCCCGACTCCTTTCTATGCAGACACCCTATCTAAGTGTTGCTGCAAGAAACCCTGTTCAGCTTGCCGAAGCTTCTTTGACAGGCGCACAGACCATTTCCTTAGAACAGCTTTCCGATTGTGAATTATCTTCTTTTGATTTTATTTTTAATACCATCCCTGCACCAATCTTAACAAGTGCCCTTTTAGAACAGATTTCTCCTTCTGCCTTATTGCTTGACCTTGCTTCTGCTCCTGGCGGATTTAACCTCGAAGAAGCAAAAGCAATGGGTCGAAATGCGCATCTGCTCTTAGGACTCCCTGGAAAATACGCACCTCTTTCCTCTGCCGAAAAAATGATATCTTTCATTGTTCAGCACATCAAAATTTCATCCTAAATAAAAAAGGAGAGATTCTTTCTTATGTCATTATCTGGAAAAAAAATAGGCATTGCCTTTACCGGTTCTTTTTGCACCTACGCCCGAATTTTTGAAGAACTTGAAGCACTCCAAAAAGAGGGAGCTGTCATACAGACGATTTTTTCTGACTCTGCACAAAGTATCGACAGCCGTTTTGGAACGGCTGAAAGTTTCTTAAAAAGAGCAGAAGAAATTACAGGTATCCCTCCAATTCTTACCATCAAAGACGCCGAACCAATCGGTCCCAAAAGCCTGCTTGACCTGCTTGTCATCTTTCCATGCACCGGAAATACACTTGCAAAACTTGCAAACGGAATCACCGATACTCCGGTTTTAATGGCGGCAAAAGCCCATCTTAGAAATGATAAACCACTCTTATTATCCGTCTCCACAAACGATGCCCTTGGTTTGAATATGAAAAATATCGGGCTTTTAATTAACGCAAAAAATATTTTCTTTATTCCATTTGGACAGGACAATCCAGTCAAAAAACCAACTTCTCTGATTTCACATCCAGAACTTCTGATTCCATCTATTGAATCAGCCTTGAACAAACAACAGATTCAGCCTTTAATCAAAGCCTGGTAATCAACTCACCACTTATAGAATTGGAAAGGAGTATCTCTATGTGTGGAATTGCCGGATTTTGTAATCCAAGAAACGATTTTATGCAATCTCAAAACAAATGGATTTCTATTCTTGAAGCCATGAACCACACCCTTAAACGACGTGGTCCGGATGATGAGGGAACGTATCTTTCCTCTCACTGTGGTCTCTCTCATGTGCGACTTGAAATTATTGACTTATTAACCGGGCATCAGCCTATGATAAAACAATGCGCCTCCGGAAATTATTCGATTGTCTTTAATGGCGAAATTTATAACATGAAACCTTTGCGGGAAGAATTAAAAAAAGCTGGAACTGTTTTTATCACTAACAGTGACACCGAAGTAATTTTAAATGGTTTTATGCTTTATCGGGAAGCCTTTATCAAAAAATTAAACGGTATCTTTGCAATTGCAATTTATCATGCAGAAGAAAAACGACTCTGGCTTTTCCGCGACCGTATAGGGATTAAACCGTTATTTTTTACGATAACGGATAACACGCTTGTTTTTGCATCAGAAATCAAAGGACTCTTTATCTATCCGGGAATCAATCCTGTCGTTGATAAAAACGGTCTTTGCGAAATCTTTGCCCTTGGTCCTGCACGTACTTGTGGAAACGGTGTTTTTCAAAATATCTTTGAACTGCTTCCAGGTGAATTTTTAACTTTTTCCATAGACGGATTAAACAGACAGTTTTATTGGAAATTAGAAAGCCGTCCACACGAAGATTCTTTTTTGGAAACCATCGAAAAAACGGCATGGCTGATTGAAGATTCTGTAAAAATGCAGATGCTTTCTGACATTCCAATCTGTACTTTTTTATCCGGCGGCTTGGACAGTAGTCTTGTTACTGCTATTTGCGCAAAAGAATTGCAAAAACAGAACCGCCGATTAAATACGTTTTCTTTTGACTTTAAAGATAATGCAAAATATTTTCAGTCCAACTCTTTTCAGCCAAGTCAGGATACTCCCTGGGCGAAAAAAACGAGCCAATATCTTAATACCGCTCATCACCTTTTAGAATGCGATAACACAGCCCAGTTTGAGTGTCTGTTCCGTGCTGTAGATGCTGCCGACCTGCCATGTATGGCGGATGTGGAATCTTCTCTGTTATATTTTTGTTCCAAAGTAACCGCCTATAATAAAGTCACGTTAACCGGAGAATGTGCGGACGAAATTTTCGGCGGTTATCCATGGTTTCATCAGGAAAAAGCATTTCGTACTCCTGCTTTCCCGTGGTCCTCTGATTTTGCTCCTCGAAAGCTTCTCTTGTCCGCTGATGTTCTTGCCACACTTCCAATAGAAGAATACTCTGCCTCTGCTTATGAAGCAACCATTGCCGAGACTCCACGCCTTTTATCGGATTCCCCAACAGAAAAACGCAGACGAGAAATTTCTTATCTCAATCTGCGCTGGTTTATGATGACACTTTTAAATCGTATGGACCGCACCAGTATGTATTCCGGCTTAGAAGCGCGCGTTCCGCTTGCTGATTACCGCATTGTCGAATATGTTTTTAATGTTCCATGGTCCATGAAATGTCCCAATGGAATCGTGAAAGGTCTGCTTCGATATGCCGGTTCTGAATTTCTTCCCGAAGAAATTTTGTGGCGGAAAAAAAGCCCTTATCCGAAAACTTATGACCCTGCTTATGAAACCCTCCTCGCTGACCGTCTAAAAGAAGTGCTTGCTTCTCCAAATGCACCAATCCGTACCTTACTGGATACAAAAAAAGTTCATCAATTTTTAGAGACACCATCCGATTATACCAGACCATGGTATGGTCAGCTCATGGCCGGACCGCAGATGCTTGCTTATCTTTTGCAGGTTAATTACTGGCTGGAGCACTATAAGATTAAACTGGTGTGAACAAAAACACTTTACCCTATCCGTATTTTCCTAACAGGACTCTTGTTTTACTTCACAGACTGTCAGACAGTCGTCCTTTACCCTGAAGCGGATTTCCATTCCTGCAAACGGGAATCCATAAATCCGCTCGGGGTCTTGTTGATAAGCCGGTCTGGGATCTTGTTCTAATACTGCATAAAGCGCCGGTCTTTTTTCTTCTGGCACAAGTCTTTCTAACTCTTCTGGAATATCAACCTTTATCCTGTCATTTTGATGCACACTTGCAAAACTGCCTTCTGCTTCCGGATGACAATCCGAATACGGAATATAAGGTTTGATATCAAAAATTGGTGTTCCATTCATCAAATCTGCACCCTTTACATAAAGAATCGGTCTTTCTTTTTCATCAAATTCTATCTTCTCTAACCGAACACAGGATAATCCCATTCCATTTGGACGAAACGGAGAGCGGGTTGAAAATACTCCTTTTCTCGTATTTCCGCCTAATTTCGGTGGTCTGACCGTCAAGGAATAGTTTTCCCTTCTATTTTCGGAAAATCCCCAGATAAGCCAGATATGAGAAAATTCTTCGAGTCCTTTTACAGCTTCTTTCGTGCCATATTCCGGTTCAAATAAAATCTTTCCTTCCAATTCTTCGACCAGCCCGCTCTGTCTGGGAATTCCAAACTTGGAAGAAAAATCCGTAACAATGTGTGCAATTGCCTGAATTTCATACTGTTCTTTCATCTTATCTCCCCTCCTCGTCCAGCTTTCCAAATGCACCATTCGGTATTTCCGGATAATGTTTCAATAATTCTTCCACTGCCATTCTATACTCTTTGAGATTTTGGCAACGTTTGATTTTGGTGTTCCAGATGTCCATCTTTGGAAATGAATACCGAAGATAGCACCAGATTTCCTTTAATTTAAACAAGGCTTTCTCTTCATTGACTGCATTTTCGGTGAAATCCTGATAAAGACGCTCCAAAAATGCCCTCCAAACTTCAAGTGACGGCAATTCTTGTCCATGAATTACGGAAAGCAGACCTGGATTTGCAAGTACACCTCTTCCGAGCATCACGCCATCTATTTTCGGAAATCGCTTTACCACGTCTTCATAATCCTCTTTGGTAAAAATATCTCCATTATAGATTAACGGTTTTTCATTCTTTTGATATACACCTGCAAACGCATCGAATCGTGGACTCCCTTTATAATAATCAGTCTGAACTCTCGGATGAACAATTAATTCCTCATAAGGATAACTAGAAAAAAGTTCAAATAGTTCATCTATCTCTTCCTCATGATAACGACCAAGCCTTGTCTTAATTGAAATTTCGATTGGGCATTTATCAAAAATCTCATCTAAAAACTGCTTTAATTTTTCTTTCTTTTCTAAAAATCCCGAACCTCTTCCACCATTTACCACCGGTCTTGACGGACAGCCCAAATTTAAATTCACTTCTTGGTATCCATATTCCATTAATCCTTTTACGGTTCTTAAAAAATCTTCGCTCTGATTCGTCAATATCTGTGGAACAAGATACATATTTTGATTATTTTCCGGAAGAATATCCCGTTTTTCTCTATAATTAAACAGACGCCCCTTATTTGGCTTTGCAGAAATAAAAGGCGCAAAATATTTATCCATCGGAAAGAAAAATGCATGATAGGCATTTCTGTAAATCGCTTCTGTGACCTCCTCTAACGGAGCCATATAATACTTCATTTTTTTAGTTTCCTCTCACTTTTCTCTTCAAGTCGAACGCAGACATTATAGCAGAGCTGTCCGAAAAAGTATAGTTTCTGCTCTTCTTTTTCTATCATTTAAAATTTTTTCAAAAAATGCTTGCTTTTTTATTATTTTTATGCTATTATAAATCTCGGTTGTAACACTAACAACAATTAAATATTTGGCTCCATGGTCAAGCGGTTAAGACACCGCCCTTTCACGGCGGTAACAGGGGTTCAAATCCCCTTGGAGTCA
>ULYX01010493.1_pt1 | contig 24624 bp, 19 predicted proteins | sample 1962591 | NCBI WGS metagenome assembly ULYX01 (sample SAMEA4835874, study PRJEB28245) | human gut metagenome | biome: gut microbiome; material: fecal sample | place: Denmark | collected 2008
GTATCTCGGACTCCAATCTGCTTCAACATAGGTCTTAATCTGTCTCGGAATAAATTTAAAACAGCTTCTAAAAATTTTTCTATGCAGCCAGAATACCGCACAAAATTCACTACTTTTGCATAAAATGCGAGAATAGGTAACACCCGAATGTAATCAAGCAAATTTATTTTACCCTCGGTTCGCCCTATTTTCGCTGCACTTAAAACTGTATTTATGAATACGTCTTTGGCGGGTATCCGGAATTTATTATTCGATTTAGGTGGAGTTATTATAAATCTCGACCGGCAACGTTGTGTCGATGCTTTAACGGCACTAGGCGATGAAAAAGCCGACGAAATGCTGGACCTATCCGTCCAACGGGGAACACTCATGGATTTGGAAGAGGGAAAAATATCCCCAAGCGACTTTTTCAAGCGCATGCGCCAAAAGATAGGGAAAGCCGTCTCGGACGAGGAAATCGTCCATGCCCTTAACGAACTTTTAATCGGGATTCCCCTCGACCGTTTGACTCTATTACGGAAATTGAGACAGCGATTCAACGTTATGATGTTGAGCAACACGAATCCTATCATGTTCGATACCAAAATAGCCGAGTGCTTTGCACAAGAGGGATTATCGATTACCGATTATTTCGACGACGTTTATTTATCCTACCGATTAAAATCTTGTAAACCAGACATCGCTATTTTCAAAAAAGTGATCGAACTATCCCGTATTGTTCCGCAAGAGACTTTATTTTTCGATGATTCTCAAAAGAATTTAGATGCTGCGGCCAGCCTCGGATTCAAGACTTTTCTCGTAACACCCGACAGGGATATAGTAACATTTTTCAATACCCAATCGATAGATGACTTCTGAATATAAAGGTATCACAAACGATCAAGCCGCTTTTGCAGCACTCGGTGTATTCGACGGTGTACATACGGGGCATCGAGCCGTTATCGAAAAAGTAAAAGAAGAAGCGGCTATGAGAAACTTATCGTCGGCAGTCATCTCATTTCGCACACACCCGCAGCAGGTACTTCACCCCGAAATACCTTTTCGCATGCTGACATCGCCCGAAGAACGAGCCGAGCTGTTGCGAAAAACCGGGATAGATCGAACTATTTTTCTTGACTTCACACCCGAAATGTCCTTATTATCGGCGTACGATTTCTTGAAAATCCTGTCAAACCGATACTGTATAAAAGGGCTTATCATCGGCTATGACCATCGTTTCGGGCATAACCGGGCCGAGGGTTTCGAAGAGTACGTCAAATATGGCAAGGACTTAGGGATAGAAATAATCCATGCCCCTGAATTTGTGACCGACCTCGGGCCAGTAAGCTCTTCGATTATCCGAAAATATCTTTTGCAAGGCGATGTTTGCACCGCCAACCGATTACTTTCATATCCTTATACGTTGCACGGGAATGTGGTAAAGGGTTTTCAGGTCGGAAGGAAAATAGGATTTCCCACGGCTAATTTAAATATCGACTACCCGGACAAACTGATTCCTGCAAATGGAGTTTATGCCGTACGAATCGGGATACCAGACGGTAAACATTACGAAGGCATGCTTAATATAGGACATCGGCCGACTCTAAACCGACCGAACGATTATAGCATAGAGGTGAATATTTTTGATTTCTCGGAAGATCTATACGGCAAGACCTTATCTGTCGAACTTATCGAATATGTACGCACGGAGAAAACATTCGCCGATATAAAGGCTTTACAATCACAATTAGTCAAAGATAAAGAAACTATCCGCAAAATCTTATCCGAGTAATTTCCTCACTCACTTTCGTCGATTCGCGGCGCAGAGAATAAATTAACTTCTATCTATTTTATCTCGAAACCCGAAATCGCTATAACGAAACTTGATAATCTTGTTTATTCAGTTTAGGATCACAACACACTAAACCGACATTCTTCATATCAACAGTTACCCTCACACGCTCATCTTTAACGAGCTTTTCCCACCACGATTTCACTTCGCTATTACTGCGGATACCATCTATTATCAACAACGCATGCATATCCAAAACAGGGGCAAGCAAATCGGGCAATGCCCGATAATACGGCTTAGGCAAACGATTCACGACAATATACAGACGTTCGGGTGTTTGTCGAAAATAGTCCAAGAGAAACGTAGCATATTCTTCCCGAACGAAATCGGCCTTCTCTCCAACCTCGGCAAAAAGGCTCTCGGCAAAATCATGAACCTCGGGCAGCGGTTCTACAACCGTAATCTCAGATTGTCTTCCCGCCAACCTCAAATAGAGAGTAGAAATTCCCCATGAAGTTCCTATTTCGAGAATGTTATCCGGACGAAAGAAGTTGGTCAATCGAAAAAAAAGCCTTCCTCGGCTTGTCGAAATCCGCTTCCGCAAATGGTTCTGTCGATGCGAAAGACTATCGTCCACATGCTCGTGACAAATCGCCTCTATGTCATCATAGGCATAGTACCTCGCTTTCTCCCGTATGACCTTCGTAATGAGTCTAAACGCAAAAGGAGAATGGATACCGAATCCCCATGCTTGACGCATGCGACTCATCGGCGACGTATAATCCTTCCAGAACTTTTTTTGCATGACGGTATTCCTAATCTTCCACAGGCAAATTGTTACGCTTTTTCCACGCTCCAAGCCCCACCACTACAAATGCTCCCAAGATAAGGAACAAAGAAACATAGGCAACCGCTTCGGTCGTATGAACCGATTGCGGGTCGAAACGGAAAATGACTTCGTGGTCTCCGGCGGGAAGATTTACCGCCCGCAGCACATAATTCACCCTCACCATATCGACCGGTTTCCCATCGACTGTCACTTGCCAGCCCCACGGGAAATATATCTCTGAGAAAACAGCCAATCCACCATTTCGGGATTGGTAACGATAAGTCAACTCGTCTGGTTTGTATGCTGTCTCATATATCGTATCACCGGCAACCGGAGGAATGATTTTCTCACCGATTTCATTCTTGAATTTACGATCGGCCACCGCCGTAAACGACGGATCGAAATCGGTAATCGCCTCCATCTCGGCATCGGCATTATCAACCCATTTCACTTCCGAGACGAACCATGCGTTCCCCAAAGCTCCGGGATTGCGTACCACCGTCTCTTTTCCGTTTTCGAGAGGTTGGATAATATAACGGGTGTTCAACATATTCAATACCGCAGGATTGGCATTCACCAACTGATGCTCTATCAAGTCTTGATAACGACGCAACTTGGCAGCATGATATCCTCCCACCGATTTATGATAATACGAAGTACGAGGCTCGTTGAAACTTGCCGCCAAAGTTGGTCCCGCAGCAGCATTCAACACTCTGTAATTCATATCTTTGTCTTGCAAGATATAACGATCGGCCTCGGTCATGGGGAAAGGATTGGTTTTCCGGGCGGCAGTCACGAAATTACCGCTATTGAGATAACGTTTATTGACCGGATACATATCGCCGATAAGAATTACGACCAACGCAACCATTACCACAGTCGAACCTAACTTCTTCTCCCTCAAAAGCCACAAAGCGACAAAGCCCAATGCAACAATAACGAACGAACGCCATGCATCGGCCGTGAATATAGCTCGTCGAGCCTCGGCTATCCCGGCGAATAACTCTCCATAACCGGGTTGCTGTATAGCCTCCAATTCATAATCTTTCAAAAAATCATCGAACAAACCGGGGAACAAGGCCGCCAATAAGGCAATCCCCCCCACTATGCCGCCACTCAAATAGAACGACCATTTTTCTCTTTTAAGAATCGAGGGATCGTCGAATATCTTTTTCAATGCCAACACAGCGAGCAGAGGCATACAAAACTCGGCAACGACCAAAATACTCGAAACGGTACGGAACCGGTTATACATGGGGAAATAATCGATAAACCAGTCGGTAAACCACATCATATTCTTCCCCCATGACAGCATAACGGTCAATATAGTTACTACAAGCAAAGCCCATTTCAACGGAGTACGAACGATAAAACACCCCAATACGAACAAAAAGAAGATCAACGCACCCACGTAAACAGGCCCAGACGTGAAAGGCTGGTCACCCCAGTATCGGTCGACCTGAGACAGATAAGGACGGATTTGAGGATCGGCTGCTTTCGTCGCATTCTCGTTCTCGGAGAGCAGTCCACTGGCTCCTCCCTTACTGTCGGGAATAAGCAGGGTAAGCGTCTCCATCTTGCCATAACTCCATTGAGTAATATAATCCTTATCCAATCCGCTGCCCGTATTTTCTTGGGAATTGTCTTGCGATGTCAGCTCGGTATGTCCACCTCGCATGGATTCCTTCGAATATTTATAGGTATGATACAGATTCGAGGCATTCGCTCCGACAGCCAATAAAGCGGCGACAACCAATACTCCGGTGGCTTTGAAAAAGCGAGGCAACGTATGCGAACGATAATGTTCTACCGCATAGGCAATTACTACGGCAAAGATAACAAACAAAAAATAATAGGACATTTGCACATGGTTCGACATGATTTGCAATGCCCCGAACAGAGCAGCCAATGCTCCACCCAACAGATATTTACCCCGATAGGACAGCACGATACCGGCGATCGTCGGCGGGATATAAGCCAAAGTAATAAACTTCCAAATGTGCCCCGCCGCGATAATAATGAAAAAATAGGAAGAAAACGCATAGGCTATCGCCCCAAAGGCTGCTAAATACCAACGGACATTCAGCGACAACATAAGGATATAAAAGCCCAACATCATGATAAACAGCAAAGACACCGGCGAAACCAGCCACAAGTTGTAGATCTTTTGCAATCCCTTCAACGGTTCATTGCTCGCATAGCTCGGAGCTATTTGGAACGTGGGCATACCGGAGAATACCGTACCCGTCCAACGAGGCATTTCTCCGGTCTCTTCGGCATACGTTTTCGCCTCATGCCCGATAGCTAAACCTTGTTGGGTGTCATGTTGAAACAATATTTTCCCTTCGATTACATCGGGACAAAAATAAACGAACGATAATAATACAAACACCAATACCGGCAATAATGCCCAAAAATTCCTACGGTTTTTCATTTCTCCAAATGTGTAGTTTATTCTGTGCAAATGTACGAGTTTAACCGAAATAATCCCACTTCAAGAAGAACAATCTGAAACAAAAACGTTTATCTTCTATTCCTTTATACAAAAAAGCCGGAGCTGCACTGGGCAACTCCGGCTCTATTAATAAAGACTTATCTTCTATCTTATTTCACAAGCGAAGCGATATCGAATTTTGCAAATTCAAGATCGGTAGCAGCTTGTTGGGCTTTCGAAGAATCCATGCTGATAGATTTCTTCAAGTTGGAAACAACCATTTGTTCGTTGTTGGTACGAGCACCCAAAACAGCCATCAAATAGTATGTATTGGCATTAGGAGCTTCAACACCGGCCAAAGTAGCTTTTGCTTTGCTGTAATCTTTCGTCAAGATTTGAGCCAAAGCAGCATTGTTGGATTTAACATCGCCGAATGCTTTCACAGCTGCGTTATAGTCGCCTTTCTTCATGTAGAATACACCCAACGCTTCGTTCAATTCTTCTACACCGGCAGATTTGCCAAATGCTTGTTCTGCCTTAGCATAGTCGTTATTGACCAAGCTGATCAAGCCTTGATTCATAGCAACTTCGGGAGTATTGGGAGCAATGCGGGCAGCTTTTGCAAAGTTGTTTTGAGCAGCAGCCAAATCGCCTTCTTCGTATTGAACCATACCCAAGTTGTTGTATCCACGATAATCGTTAGGATAGATTTCAACTACTTTCGCATAAATAGCGGCTTTTTCTTTATTGGTCTTTACCAAAGTAGCGGCATAAAGCAATTCGTCAACAGAAAGAGCTTTGGCATCTTCCTTAGCCAATTTCGAAATTTCTTCGTCAGATTTACCGATAACGTTTACAGAAGCTGTGATTCTAGAATAACGCAATTGGGGAAGAATTTCTTCGGCCAACACTTTGAACACAGAAGACATGTTCTTGATTTCACGTTCGCGTTGTTCAGGATCGGAATACATTGAAAGAACATTCAAAATAAGTTCTTTGTCTTGGATATTCGATTTCGAAACCAATTCTTTGAAACCTTCCCAGTCTTGAGCTGTAAATTCGGCAGTCATATCGGCATCGATTTTACCTTTCTTCAAGCTCTTCTTCATATAGTTAACCGTATTTTTCTCACGGTTTTCGGCCAAAGTCGTATTCAACTTAACACCACCATCGGGAGAAGCGAAAGAAGCGACATTGATATTGGTCAATTCCTTATTAGGAGCTTCGGTAGCAGCTTTGATTTCATTGTGCAAAGCGTTCATTTGTTCCGATTTCAATTGCTCAGAACGCAAGTTGGCTTGTTGAATAAGGAACATAATGTCGGCAGAATATTTTTCTTCTATGATACGTTGGAACTTATCGGGCGTAATAGCAGGATTCAACTCTTGTGCGTTAGCGATCTCGGCCGTAGAAATAACGCCTTCTGCAACAGTTACACGAGGAAGGTCATACGTTTTTTTGCCTCTTTGTACCTTAAATGCCAATTGCAATTCCGATTTCCGCATAGCAGGAATGTATTTGAAATTAACCGGCATTGAAACAACGCCACCCATTTTATAAGAAATGGCTTGGTCGTTACCTTCTACTTTTTCACCTTGATAAACAAACGGAGTTCCGGCAGTTTCACCATCGGCATAAACCAAATACGGAGTTACGGTTACAACCGATTTCTTATCGAAATATTTTTCAGGGAAAGTTCCAGTAACCGTTGCAGGAACTTGACCGCCCACTACTTCAAGAGGAGAAGGGGTTACCGTAAAATAATCGGCCGATAACGGCTTCATGTCTTTGTTACACCCTACAAATGCTAGTGTCATGAGAAGCATTAGAGGAAGATAGATTTTCTTAATCATAATAATAATTGTTTGGTTACACTTATTTTTTGAAATATTACTTTTATAGTCAACTGTTTAAAAACAAAATACTCCTATTGCGGTTAATATTTAAGGCAAAAATAAACAAAAATAGAACACTCCCACTATTTTTATACAAATTTTTTTATCTAACCTTCATAATTTATAAGGTTTTCTTATTTCTGGGGTGGTGTTGCAATATCTCTTGTCGTAAAAACTGCCGGTCGAGATGAGTATATATTTCTGTCGTAGTGATACTTTCATGGCCCAACATCTGTTGTATTGCCCGTAAATTGGCTCCTCCTTCCAACAGATGGGTAGCAAATGTATGCCGCAACGTGTGCGGACTGACTTTTTTACGAATACCACATCTTTCACAAGCTCTCTTGATAATATAGAAGATCATTACTCTGGTGAGTTGTGTCCCCCGGCGATTCAGAAACAAAATATTCTCGTTGCCCCGCTTTATATCAAGGGATAGCCGATCATCTATATAAGGACGAATTTCTTTAATCGCTTTCTCTGAAATAGGAACCAACCTCTGCTTTTTACCCTTACCTTCCACGATGATATAACCGTCGTTAAAATAGAGGTTGGACATACGAAGCCCCACCAATTCGGAAACACGAAGGCCACAACTATACAATGTTTCTACAATCGCTCGATTGCGGCGTTCTTCCGGTTTCGACAGGTCGAACGAATTGACTAGCTCGTCCACCTCCTCTACTGTCAACACGTCGGGCAATTTCATACCCAATTTAGGAGTCTCTATCAATTCCGAAGGATTCGTATCGATGCATTTCTCCATTCTCAAAAAATTGAAAAAAGATTTTATCCCCGAAATAATACGAGCCTGCGACCGTGCACCGATACCCAAATCTTGTAATGTAGCGACAAACTGATGCAAATCGGCTCCTGTAACGGTTCTCCAATCCAAATTTTCCGAGTCGATAAAGTCAACCAGCTTTTCTACATCGGACATATAACCGGCTATCGTATTCTCCGAAAGCCCTCGTTCCAGTCTCAAATAACGACTAAAACGTTTTAACAAATTATCCGTATCAACTAATGCCATTTTCTTTTTATCCGATATCTCATTTTTTTTCTGTAATTTTGCACTAAATTCAGGAGTAGTTTTTTGAGCTTTTATACAAAACAAAGCTACGCTAATGGCAGACTATTCCGTATCTTGATGAAAATAGGCAAAATCGAAGAGAATACGAAACATGTATTTCTCCTTACAAAGATAGTGATTTATGGATATTCTTATTATTAACGGGCCGAATCTTAACCTTTTGGGGAAGAGAGAAAAAAGCATTTACGGAGAAAAAAGTTTCGAAGATTATCTCTGTGAATTGCAGCAACGTTATGCCCAACACCACATCGCATACTATCAATCCAACATAGAGGGCGAACTCATCGGAAAAATTCAAGAAGCCGGTTTTTCCTGCGACGGCATTGTCCTTAACGCTGGTGCATACACACACACGTCTATTGCAATCGGCGATGCCATACGAGCAGTGCCCGCCCCCGTTATAGAGGTGCACATTTCCAATATACATGCCCGGGAAGAGTATCGACACACATCAATGATAGCCGCCGCAGCGAAGGGGTCGATCATCGGATTCGGACTCGACTCATACCGGCTCGCCATAGAAGCTCTAACTGAAAACGAACGATAAATTAATCATATATGTCCAAATATACCAAAATAGTAGCCACCATTTCCGACGCTCGTTGCGACGTCGATTTTATCAAACAGCTATACGAAAGCGGCATGAATGTGGTGCGTATGAATTCGGCCCATTTGCAAGAAGAAGGATTTCAAAAAATCATCGACAACGTGCGTGCCGTTTCGAACAAAATAGCCATTTTAATGGATACAAAAGGACCCGAAGTGCGTACTACCGCATTGTCGGGGGATTCAAACATTTTGTTTTCGACGGGCGACATCGTTCGCATCACGGGAAAAGAAGGAACATTGACCGGCAACGGATATATCGGGGTGAGTTATCCCCGTTTTGCAGAGGACCTTTCCATAGGCAGCCACATACTTATCGATGACGGAGAGCTCGAATTTGTCGTGCGAAAAAAAGAGAACGACGATTTGCTGTGCGAATCGCTCAACAACGGAGAGCTGGGTGCACGCAAAAGCGTAAACGTCCCGGGAGTACGGATTAACCTACCGTCTCTCACAGAAAAAGACATTCGCAATATCCGCTATGCCATTAAACAAAATATCGACTTCATCGCTCACTCGTTCGTACGCAGCAAACAAGATGTTCTCGATATACAGGCTATACTCGACGAGTACAAAAGCCCCATCAAGATTATCGCCAAAATAGAGAATCAAGAGGGTGTGGATAATATCGACGAGATACTCGAAGCCGCCTATGGGGTAATGGTCGCGCGAGGCGATTTGGGAATAGAAGTTCCCCAAGAAAAAATCCCCGGCATACAGGCTCGACTGATTAAAAAATGCATACAGGCCAAGAAACCGGTAATCGTAGCGACACAAATGTTGCACTCGATGATAAAAAATCCCCGGCCTACCCGTGCCGAAGTTACCGACATCGCCAATGCCATTTATCAACATACCGATGCGCTTATGCTCAGCGGTGAAACGGCTTATGGGAAATATCCTGTCGAAGCGGTGGCGACTATGGCCCGTGTAGCCGAAGAGGCCGAAAACAACAAACTCACGGAAAACAACATTCGGGTAGTCTCGACCGACGACCCCGATGTCACTTCGTTCCTTGCCAAACAAGCCGTAAAAACGTTTAACAAATTGGGCACGAAAGCTATCGTTACCGACAGTTACACAGGACGAACCGCTCGTTATGTCGCTGCCTTTCGCGGCAGATACCCGGTATTGGCGATTTGCTATTACGAGCGGACAATACGGTTACTGGCCCTCTCATACGGTGTCTTTCCGTTATATCAGGAACGAACCCGCACTTCCCGCGAATATTTGTTCAACGGGCTAAACCATCTCATGGAACAACACCTGATAAACCGCGACGATTTAATCGCCTATCTAGGCGGCGGATTCGGTGAAGGAAAAGGAACGACGTTCTTAGAAATCAATCGAGTAGGAGAAGTACTCGATAACTTCGACCACTATACGTTACCCAACATGGAAGATACCGAAGCATGACGCCCGAACTGGAAGAATACATATTGACCCACATCGACAAGGAAGACGAGCTGCTCGCTTCTCTCGACAGAAACACCCATCTCTACCATTTGCGTCCGCGCATGGTATCGGGTCATCTGCAAGGGAGGATTCTCAAAATGTTCTGCCGCATGATCCGGCCGCACAGAATATTGGAACTGGGAACCTTCACCGGATATTCGGCCTTATGCTTGGCCGAAGGACTGACCGAGGGCGGCGAAGTACACACCATAGAAATCGACGACGAGATAGAAGATTTCACCCGCAGTTATTTCGATAAATCTCCGTTACGCGACCGGATAAAATTGATTATAGGCGATGCTTCGGACATCATTCCGACACTAACCGACACGTACGACATCGTGTTTATCGATGCCAACAAAAGGGACTACTTGAAATATTACGAGCTCGTATTGCCGAAGGTGCGACCGGAAGGGTTCATTCTTGCCGACAATACCCTATGGGACGGGAAAGTCGTGACCGACCCGAACAGCCGCGATGCCCAAACCATAGGAATAGAACGGTTCAACGACTTCGTCGCGACCGACAATCGGGTAGAAAAAATTATACTTCCCTTACGAGACGGACTCACGATCTTATGGAAAAAACCATAATTTCGCCGGATATACGAGGTAAAACTTTGTTATTTATTAAAACCACCTATTATGGAAACAACCAGACAAAACAAAATAAGCCGACTGCTCCAAAAAGAATTGAGCGACATATTCTTGGCAGAAACCCGCAAAACACATGGGATAATCATATCGGTAAGCGTAGTGCGGGTAAGTCCCGACCTGAGTACGGCAAAAGCCTACCTGAGTATTTTCCCGCCGGAAAAGAGCGCAGAAATGATAGAAAACATCAATGCCAATACGAAAACCATTCGGTACGAGCTTTCACAGCGGGTACGTTACCAGTTGAGAAAAACTCCCGAACTGTCGTTTTTCCTCGACGATTCGCTCGACTACATCGAAAACATAGATTCTCTACTGAAAAAGTAAACGCTCCCTATGAACCGCCTCGCCCGGAAAATAGCATGGCGTTACTTGTTTTCAAAAAAATCGCATAGCGCCATCAATGCCATATCGATTGTCTCGGTATGCGGGGTGGCTATCACTACGTTGGCTCTCGTCTGCACGCTATCGGTCTACAACGGATTTACGGAGCTGATAGGATCGCTCTACTCCCAAATAGACCCGCAGATAAAAATAACTCCGTTGCAAGGCAAAACTCTCGATACCGAAGAAGAGGCTATCGAGCAAATCGCCGAATGGAACGAGGTGAAAACATTCACACCCGTCATCGAAGAAAACGCCCTCTGCATATACAAAGACCGGCAACGGCCTGTTTTAGTGAAAGGCGTACCCGACAATTATACAGAGCTTTCCCACATACAAGACATTGTCACGAGCGGAACGTTCCAACTCAACGACGGCAGAATCGACTACGTATCATTAGGTATCGGCGTAGCCGGACAACTCGGCGTTGTCGCCAACTCTCCTTATCCGGTAGAATTGTACGCTCCCAATCGGTTGGGAAAAGTCAATCTGGCCAATCCGTCACAGTCGTTCAACGGGAGACGTATTTTCGTCTCATCGACATTCTGCGCCAACCAGGCCATCTATGACGACCAGCTCGCCATCATACCCTTGTCGACGGCTCGCGAGATGTTCAGTTACACTACCGAAGCGACCGCTATCGAGCTACGCCTCACTCCAACGACAAATGAAAACGAATTTGCGAAAAAATTGAGAGAGCACCTCGGTGACGCTTATCGGGTGGCGACCCATATGCAGCAAAACGACTGGTACAAATGGGTGCAAATAGAGAAATGGATCACATTTCTTATTTTATCGTTCATTCTGATGATTGCCACATTCAACGTAATCGGAGCCTTGTCGATGCTTATTATCGACAAAAAACGGGATATAGATACACTACAAAACCTCGGAGCCGACGACAGACTCATTTCTAAAATCTTCCTCGTCGAAGGGTGGCTCATTTCGGCTATCGGGGCTGGTTCGGGACTCATCTTGGGAGTCATACTCTGCTATCTGCAACAAGAATACGGAATACTGAAATTGGGCAGTTCCGAAGGCGTGTTTATTACCGATGCCTATCCGGTGAAGCTGGAACTCCTCGACACGCTGGCAGTCACAGCCATCGTCCTCATTCTGGGATTCGTGACCGCTTGGTATCCGGCCAAATTTCTAAGAAAAAGACTTCTGACAGCCAAACAAAACGAACAATAACCCACCCCCTCCGTCACTGCATATCACCCGCCCTATCTCATCTTATGATGACCGACGGAAGATTCATTAAAACCGATGTCTACGCTTTTTAAGGGCACTGAGAATCATTCCATTTCCCGAGCGATAGCTTCGGCAATAGCTTGCATCTCGGTAGATTCAAGAGAAAGTTTGTCCCGGAAAAAATTCATATCCGCTTCCTTGTTAATAGGAACGAGGTGAATATGGGTATGCGGGACTTCGAGTCCCATAACAGCGACTCCCACTCGCTTACAAGGAATCGCTTTCTCGATAGCTTTCGCCACCCGTTTGGCAAATCGGGTAAGACCCACATAAGTCTCATCGTCCAAATCGAAAATATAATCGACCTCTTGTTTGGGAATAACCAAAGTATGACCTTTGGCAACGGGACTGATGTCTAAAAAAGCAAAGTAGTTTTCATCTTCGGCTACTTTATAGCACGGTATTTCACCGGCAACGATACGACTGAAAATAGATGCCATAATTTCGTGATTTTAGGTCTACAAATATAGTGAAAGTTGAGTGCAAAGACAAATGGAAATCATATTTCCGATTCGGCTATGCCGAACCGTATCCCATAAATATAGCGAAAATCAAACACAAAAAAGCTAAGCTCGCTGAGACTTTTCGACAAGACACTCTATATTAATGTGAAAAGAAACAGGGTGACAAAAAATATTCCCCCTTTCTGCGAACTATAGGAGAGAAAGGGGGAATATCTATAATAAAAAAGCCGGTGTGCATAACTCGCACATCGGCTTATGCCTAAATAGAAATATCTACGATCTCGAACGACATCAATCCAGAAGGCACTTGAATCTCTGCGATGTCTCCGACTTTCTTGCCCAACAATCCTTTGGCAATAGGCGTCGTGGCCGAGATTTTTCCTTCTCTCAAATTGGCTTCGGACTCAGATACGATGGTGTAGGTCATTACCGCACCGTTCTTCACATTTTTAATTTTTACCGTATTCAAAATCTGAACCGTATGGGTGTTCAATTTACTCTCGTCGATAAAGCGTGCATTCGCCACTAAATCTTTCAACTGAGAAATTTTCATTTCGAGCATTCCTTGCGCCTCTTTGGCGGCATCATACTCGGCATTTTCCGAGAGATCTCCTTTATCACGTGCCTCACCGATAGCCCGTGAGATTTCGGGACGCTTCACATTTTCGAGATAAGCGATCTCTTCCATCAATTTTTTGTAACCTTCTTCGGTCATGTACGTAATAGCCATAATCTAACTCCTATAGTTTATATTAAATAATTTTCTCATCGAGATGCCGTTTCAATTTTTCGAAGGTTCCAATATCACTTGGAAATTTCAAAACGGCTCCTAAACAAAAAAGAAATCCCGCCGTTTGCCGGGACTCCTTTTTGTGCTTTCAATGTGACAAAGATACTCTCTTTTTTTTATCTTCCAAAAAAAAACAACGATATTCGTCCAAAAGTTCATTTTCCGAACCTCGTATCGAACCTTAAAGCCGAGACTGTACCGCGTTTTCTATTTCATCGACTTTTTCTATCCGTTTTACAATACCGTCATTCCTATCGATAACAAAGCATGTAGGCAGTGTCTTCACATTATACATGGCGGCATTATGCGAATAAACGCTTTGAGGGTCTCGCACACAAACCCACGGGAGATTATCGGCCGCAACTTTCCAAGCCTGCTCGTCGGCATCCAAAGAAACTTGATATATTTCCAACCCTTTCGACTTGTATTTTTTATAGAGCTCGGCCAACTTCATATTATACGCCGGAGAATAATCGGCCTGATAGGCGGTAAAACTCAGAAGAACGACTTTACCGGCATCGACAAAATCGGACAAGACCTTTTTCCGTCCTCGCAAATCGTATAATTCCATATCCAGAAAATTGGCTGTGCTCGCTTCGATTTCGGGCTTTTCCTTTTGCGCAGCACGCTCAGCGGCAATAGCAGCCAGTGTCATGTTCTTCAATTGTTTGGATCGAGGCGAATCGGGATAAAGCGAATCGAATCCCGTAGCGACGGCAGCTATCAATTTTCGGTCATCGGCATCATAAGGATCAAATATTTTATCTCCGTTTATTTCTTGAAAAACAATATAATATGCAGTTGCCGAGGCCGGATTTTCCAATACCAAATCGAACATTTTCTTTTTATAGGCGGCCAAATCTTCGATTGCCTGCTTCCGCAAATCGTCGACACGGTCGCTATTGGAAGACATGGCTCGGGACAGTTCATCGATTCGTTTTTTTAACTTGGCACTTTCCTGAGCGACAATGCGCATCTTCACACATTCGTCCGACCCTGTAAGTTCATAGTCATTGGCAAAATCGGCCGCATTCGCCGAGAGGTTCAATGTTTCGGTCGAATCTATGGCCAAATGTATGATGGACTTGTCCAATCTCAATTGATAAAACTCAGGATACTGCGGAGCATGATACTTGAATTTAAACCGACCGTCCTCATCCAATTCGACAGAATCGAGAAGCTCTGTACCATTCACAGCCAACGACTCTAAATACAGTACTTGTCCATCGGCATCGGCCACGCGTCCCTGAATGGAAAATTTCTTATTGTCGCACGAGGTTATCACCAACGCCATTGCACACCCAAATACCCACTTTTTCATTTCCGTATATGTTATAAATTATATTCCTTTCCTCAATTGCAAAGATAGTATAAGCCGAGAGTAGAAGCAAATTCACTTGATTATACCGGGGCATAGCCTATTTCGCACTATGCAAAGATAATGCAAATGAAGACAGAAGCAAAACACATTTCAATTACATTGATTTTCGCCATCAATGGCAAAAATAGTGCAAATCGAAAGTAGAAACAAGTTTACTCGACATATACCGAGGTGCGGGTTACTCCCGCATTCGCCGTAAACGGCCACATGATCGAGAAGCTCGCAAGCAAAATGTCAGGAGAAAGTATAAAAAAACGAGATTAAACCGACTCAGACTCCTCTCTACGCATTCTATTTTCACATTTTTATTTCATAATCATAGTTTTACTTTCAAACTTTCATTATCTTTGCACGATTTTGAGAAGGAAAAAATAAAGAAAAATCGATTTTATGATTAAACAAGTTATTAAGAAGACCATCGATTTGGGTGATGGAAGGACCATCACCATCGAAACCGGCAAGCTAGCCAAGCAAGCCGATGGAGCCGTCGAGGTTCGCATGGGCAACACCATGCTGCTGGCTACCGTATGTTCGGCCCAAGAAGCCGGTGAAGGCGTGGATTTCATGCCTCTGCAAGTAGAATATAAAGAACGTTTCTCTGCTTTCGGCCGTTTCCCCGGAGGTTTCACCAAAAGAGAAGGCCGTGCTTCGGATTACGAAATACTTACTTCCCGTTTAGTGGATCGTGTATTGCGCCCTTTGTTCCCCGAAAATTATCATGCCGACACATTCGTGAACATCATGTTATTTTCGAGCGACGGCGTAGATATGCCCGACGCTTTGGCCGGTCTTGCCGCTTCGGCAGCTTTGGCCGTTTCGGACATTCCTTTCAATGGCCCTATCTCGGAAGTACGAGTTGCCCGTATCGATGGTAAATTCAAAATAAATCCCACTTTCGCCGAATTGGAAAAAGCCGATATGGACTTAATGGTGGGAGCCACTTATGAAAATATTATGATGGTAGAAGGCGAAATGGACGAAGTTTCGGAGGCCGATTTGCTCGAAGCATTGAAAGCCGCCCACGAAGCTATCAAGGTTCATTGCCTTGTACAAAAAGAATTGGCAGAAGCCGTAGGCTCTACCGTGAAAAGAGAATATTGCCACGAGACCAACGATGAAGAGTTGAGAAAAGACGTTTGGGCAAAATGCTACGACAAAGCATACGCTATCGCACGTTCGGGAAATGCCGACAAGCATGCCCGCCAAAACGCTTTCGACGCGATTGTCGACGAATACTTAGCCGGCATGAGCGAAGAAGATGCCGCCGAAAAAGGAGCTCTTGTAAAACGCTACTACCACGATGTAGAAAAAGAAGCTGTTCGCCGTTGTATTCTCGATGAGGGTATTCGTTTGGACGGACGTACTACCACACAAATTCGTCCTATCTGGTGCGAAGTCGATTATATACCAGGACCTGATGGATCGGCAGTCTTCACTCGCGGTGAAACGCAATCTTTATCGACCGTAACTCTCGGAACCAAACTCGACGAGAAAATTCTCGACGACGTATTGAATCAAGGTCGCGACCGTTTCTTGTTGCACTATAACTTCCCCCCCTTCTCCACTGGTGAAGCCAAAGCTCAACGTGGCGTAGGTCGTCGTGAAATAGGACACGGAAACTTGGCGAACCGTGCGCTTAAACGTATGATTCCTGCCGATTATCCTTACGTGGTACGTGTAGTTTCGGATATTCTCGAATCAAACGGTTCCTCCTCGATGGCAACGGTTTGTGCCGGGACATTGGCTCTTATGGATGCCGGTGTGAAAATCAAGAAACCGGTATCAGGTATAGCTATGGGATTGATTACCGATAAAGACAATGTGAAATATGCCATTCTCTCGGATATTCTCGGTGACGAAGACCACCTCGGGGATATGGACTTCAAAGTGACCGGAACTCGCGACGGTATCACAGCGACCCAAATGGATATCAAGTGCGACGGACTTTCTTACGAAGTTTTGGAAAAAGCCTTGAACCAAGCCCGCGAAGGTCGTCTGCACATTCTTAATATTATCACCGACACTATCGCCGAACCTCGCGCCGACTTGAAACCGCATGCGCCTCATATCGAAACGATGATTATCCCGAAAGACATGATCGGAGCCGTAATAGGCCCGGGCGGAAAAATTATCCAAAGCATACAGGAAGCCAGCGGAGCTGTGGTTACTATCGATGAAATCAACAACGAGGGACACATAGAAATATCTGCCGCTAACCTCGATTCTATCAAAGATGCTATACGTCGTATCAAATCCATCACGGCTCAACCCGAAGAGGGAGAAACTTATACCGGAGTCGTTAAATCGATTTTACCCTTCGGCGCTTTCGTAGAAATTCTTCCGGGAAAAGACGGATTACTCCACATCTCGGAAATCAGCTGGGATCGCCTCGAATCGATGGAGACATCGGGCATCCACGAAGGAGACGAAGTAACGGTAAAACTCATCGAAATAGACAAAAAAACCGGTAAATACCGCTTGTCTATAAAGGCGCTGTTGCCCCGCCCCGAAAGAGCTCCCCGCAGCGACCGTCATTCTCGTAACGACAACAACCAATAAGAATCACTTATTTGCCGCATAAAAGCCGTGTATTTCCCATACACGGCTTTTTTTATTCGCAATAAGAACAAGCTCTTCCCCCTCATGTTTCGCAAAAGATATAGCGAAGAAGCATTGAATCCCCCTTAATACTATGGAAAGCAAGGCTCAGGAGGAAATTAGTGAAGATTGTCTTTTAAATTCTCTCTTGTATTTGCGAGTAGGAGTGAAAAGAATATTCGCAGTGACATCTTAGTTCCCCACCCTCAGCTCATCGCAGATGAGATAGGGAGAACGCTCGTAAGGCGAGAGGATTAAATATCCGATACAAACAGCCTAATGTGATGTTGTTTTCAACCCCTCCGTCACTTCGTGCCACCTCCCCTATATTTTGTTTGACAACCAAACACAGGGGAGGAGGTTTTAATTAAGCAAGAATCAACCTTTCCCCGAAAAGTCCGGAATGTGGTTATCTACAAAAATTTCATCGCTAAAATTCATGTCTATCCCACGAGGTTTTACTGAACCGAAAGCAGCAGAGAGTCTCACCATATAGTTTCAAAAACACCGGCAGCAATCATTCCGAAAGAATGTAGCTCCAACTTATTCATATTTCTTTCATTTGTAAAATACCCTTGAAAAACAGCTCTCGAATACAGGCTGAAAAAATAAAAACAGCTTCTAAAAATTCTCATTTTTTTACTTATTTAGAGCAAAAATAGCTATCTTCGTTTGCAAATCACTCACAGCTTATGGCAGCACTGAAACAGCAGTTGCAACAAAAATTGCAACAGAAACTATCGCCCCAGCAGATACAGTTGATTCGACTCCTCGAACTTACCGAAATCGAATTTGAAGAACGCGTACAACAAGAACTGGTCGATAATCCCGCCTTAGAAGAAGGACGGGAAGAAATCCCGGACAGTATAAACGAATTTGATGCCAACGCCGATGAAGACGGAAATCCGGGAGAATCGGCAGAGGAACTTACATTGGGTGATTATCGCAACGAAGAAGATATACCGGACTACCGACTCGAAGCCGACAACTACTCGAAAGATGACAAAAAAGAAGACATTCCATTCGTATCGGCCTCTTCATTTCACGATTACCTCGAAAGCCAGTTGGGAGAGCTTTCTCTCGACGAAACCTCCTATCAAATTGCTCAATACATTATTGGGAATATAGATGACAACGGTTATTTACAGAGACCGATACAAGCTATTTCGGACGATCTTATTTTTCAAGTAGGTTTAGACGTTCCGGTGAGCCAAGTAGAAGATATTTTACAAATGATTCAGGAGTTCGAACCGGCCGGTGTCGGGGCTTCGAATTTACGGGAATGCCTGTTACTCCAATTAGAACGCCACGAAGGGACTCCTGCCAACTTATTGGCTTACAAGATTATCGACAAAATGTTCGAAGAATTCTCTAAAAAGCATTACGACAAAATCATGCGCCAATGTAATGTTTGCGAAGAAGAACTGAAACAAGCCATACGAGAAATCACGCTACTTAATCCCAAGCCCGGAAGCGCATGGAACAACAGCTATTCGGGCAGCTCGGAACATCACATTATTCCCGACTTTTTTGTCGAAGCGCAAGATGGGGAGTTAACCATCGGGCTAAATAACGGGAATATACCCGAACTACACGTAAGCCGGGATTATCAGGATATGTTCGACGATTATTCCTCGAACAAACAAAACCAGACTCGGGAAAAACGGGATGCCCTGTTATTCGTCAAACAAAAACTCGATGCGGCGCAATGGTTTGTCAATGCTGTAAAACAACGACAGGAAACACTGCTGAGCACAATTAAAGTCATCGTAGATTTACAAAAAGATTTTTTCCTCACCGGCGACGAACGCAACTTGAAACCCATGATTCTGAAAGATGTCGCCGAACGTGCGGGATATGACATTTCTACCATCTCCCGAGCCAGCAACAGCAAATACGTGCAAACAAATTTCGGCATTTATCCGTTAAAATATTTCTTTTCCGAATCTATGCAAAACGATGCCGGAGAAGAGGTTTCTACCCGGGAAATCAAAAGATTGTTAGAAGAACTGGTAGACCACGAAGACAAACATAAACCCCTCTCGGACGATAAGCTGTGCGAGCTGCTGCAACAAAAAGGCTATCCGATAGCCCGGCGTACGATCGCTAAATACAGGGAACAACTATCGATACCGGTAGCCCGATTGCGAAAAGAAATTTGAATGAATCAAACCGAACGACACATGAAACTATTAGCCACGATTCTATCGACTATATTCCACCCGTTATTGATGCCAACTTACGGAATCGCCATCGCACTTTATACGTCCTATATGAGAGTCTTCGGCGACAGACTGTTAGGAATCATCGTCATAGGCGTATTGCTCACCACTTGCATACTTCCGTCCTTAGGCATATTTATCCTCTACAAAACAGGTCATATCAGCGATTTCAGACTTCACAACCGCACCGAGCGTACCGTTCCGTATATCATCAACTTTGTTTGTTATATCGCATGTTATCTCTACTTATACCGTTTCGGGATACCGAATTGGATACTCTCTTTCATAGCGGGTGCGATCGTCTCGCTTATCATTTCTTTATTTATCAACCGATATTGGAAAATAAGCGCACACATGGTAGCGGCCGGAGCGATGGCTGTATTGGTATTCCTAATGAGCATTTATAGATTAATGCTTACGCCCTATATATTCCCCTTGCAAATAACCATCATTTTGCTTGCAGGACTCATCGGCTCTTCTCGTATTTTACTGAATCGACACACGATCGGCCAAGTAGGTGCGGGATTTGCATTAGGAGCCATGTGCTGCGGATTTTTATTTTTCCTATTCATATAAAACCAATCACAGACAATTTATATTTATTATGAAACCAATCGTAAGTATAATTATGGGCAGTACGTCCGACCTTCCTATTATGGAAAAAGCCGCCAAGCTGCTCGACGAGTGCGAAATCCCATTCGAAATGTTGGCCTTATCGGCACATCGTACCCCTGCGGAAGTTGAGGAATTCGCCAAAAATGCTCGTTCCAGAGGAATAAAAGTTATCATTGCCGCCGCAGGTATGGCCGCACACCTGCCCGGTGTTATCGCTTCGATGACTACACTGCCCGTGATAGGAGTTCCCATCAAATCGGGTATGGAAGGACTCGATGCCTTGCTCGCCATCGTGCAAATGCCTCCCGGAATTCCCGTAGCGACGGTAGGAGTCAACGCAGCCCTCAACGCAGCTATTCTCGCCACTCAGATCTTGGCGCTCGGCGACGAAACCGTCGCTTCGAAAGTAGAAAAATACAAAACCGGACTTACGAAAAAAATCGTTGATGCCAACCAAGAACTCGCATCGATAAAATATAAATTCAAGACCAATTGATTCCATAGTTTCCCTTGTCATGGACTACTATAATTACCACCGCAGGAAAAGCAGTATCGTACAGATAGGAAACACACCTCTCGGAGGTGAATATCCCGTACGCATACAATCGATGACCAATACCTCCACGCTGGATACCGCGGCCAGTGTGGACCAATGTATACGCATCATTCAAGCGGGAGCCGACTATGTGAGGCTCACGGCACAAGGAGTGAGGGAAGCAGAAAATTTAGGCGAAATCAAAAGAGAGTTAATTGCCAGAGGCTATACGACACCTTTGGTCGCCGATATCCACTTCAACCCGAAAGCTGCCGATGCCGCCGCCTACACCGTAGATAAAGTGCGTATAAATCCGGGGAATTTCGTCGATAGTGCCCGCACTTTCAAACAACTGTCCTATACAGACGAAGAATATACCGCCGAACTGCAAAAACTCAAAGAGAGGTTCATTCCATTTCTGAATATTTGCAAAGAACAACACACGGCAATACGTTTAGGAGTGAATCACGGTTCTCTGTCGGACCGTATCATGAGCCGTTATGGAGATACCCCCGAAGGTATGGTGGAGTCGTGTATGGAGTTTTTAAGAATCTGCCGCTCGGAAAATTTCGACAACGTGGTAATCTCCATCAAAGCATCAAATACGGTAGTTATGGTACGAACCGTTCGGCTACTTATCGAAACGATGGAATCGGAAGGTATGAATTATCCGCTTCATTTGGGAGTCACCGAGGCCGGAGACGGTGAGGACGGAAGAATAAAATCGGCGGTAGGTATAGGAACACTGCTGGCCGACGGGATAGGCGATACCATAAGAGTGTCGTTAAGCGAGGCTCCCGAAGCCGAAATCCCGGTAGCTTGCAAGCTGGTGAATTATATTACGGCAAGAACCGGCCACAAACCGATAACAACCCCCGACGTATCGCTGGAACAAATGGCAGCCCGAGAGAGAGAGAGTTGTAATTGTATCGGCGGCAACCAACAGCCCGTAGTTATCGCCGAAGGAGTGCCTCAAACAGGGACACGCGCCGATTTCTACTACACACACGACCGAACAGTCGGCGGCGATATTCGATCTATCGTAGATTTTGCACACTATCACGGGGAAAACAACTCCTATCCGTTATTTCAAATGCACGAATTATCTGCATTGAAATCGACTCCGGCGACTGTCCGCTTCCTACAAGCCGATACAGCTGACCTGTCGCAAGAAATTATCGGCGAGCTGTCGCAGGAATCGGGAATAGTTCTTATTCTCTCCTCTCGGCATACCAACCCGGTAGGAGACCTGCGGGCGGCATTGGCACGGCTCACCGCAGCAAACTGCAAACTTCCGGTCGTGTTCATGGCCGAATACGAAGAAAAAGAGAGCGAAGACCTGCAAGTGAAAGCAGGGGCCGATTTCGGGCCGTTTCTGCTCGATAATCTTATCGATGGCATATTCCTTCGCAATAATGGAAATATTTCGTCCCAGCGACTCACAGACTATATGTTCACGATTTTACAGGCCGCACGCAAGCGATTCAGTAAAACAGAATATATTTCTTGTCCGAGTTGCGGCAGAACCATGTTCGATTTACAAACTACAATCGCCCGTGTCAAAGCGGCGACCTCACACCTTACCGGACTAAAAATCGGTATCATGGGATGCATTGTAAACGGGCCGGGAGAGATGGCCGATGCCGACTACGGATACGTAGGAGCCGGGCGCGACAAAGTGAGTTTGTACAAAGGTAAAGAGTGTATCGAAAAGAACATACCCGAAGAGATGGCTATCGAAAAACTGATAGCTCTCATCAAAGCCCACGGCGATTGGAGCGATCCTTCCTAAGTGCCGACTACTCCAAACATGGAAAACCAAAACGATATTCACAGAGAACTGACTTCACTTCCGGTAGGGAAACTGCTTTGGAAGTACTCTGTTCCGGCGATTGTCGGTACAATGGTTATGTCTCTGTATAATGTTATCGACCGCATTTTTATCGGTCAGGGCGTAGGAGCCGATGCCATTTCGGGCTTAGCTCTGACCTTTCCTATCATGTCGTTGGCAGGGGCTATCGGTATGTTGGTAGGGCTGGGAGCATCGGCTCGCATTTCAATCGTTTTGGGACAGAACGACAAAGTCAAAGCCGAAAAAATTTTGGCAAACAGTCTTGTACTTTCGCTCTCGTTTGCCGTTTGTTACCTCACCTTCTTCTCGGTTTACATGGACGATATACTGCGCAGTTTCGGCGGCAGCGACCGCACCATTCCATATGCTAGAGAGTTTCTCATCTACATCATGCCGGGTATGCTCTGCACCAATCTTTGTTACAGTTTCAACAATATGATGCGAGCTTCGGGGTATCCGGGGAAAGCCATGTACACCATGCTCATAGGTGCTTTCTCCAATCTTATCCTCGCACCGATTTTCATTTTCTGGTTAGATTGGGGAATAAAAGGCGCAGCCATAGCGACAGATATAGCTATGGCCATTTCGGCAGCATTTGTCATGATACATTTCTTCAACCCTAAAAGCCAGTTGCGATTCCATCGTCGATACTTCAAACTCGAATGGGGAATCCTGTTCAACATCGTTTCCATCGGGTTAGCTCCGTTTTTGGTCAATGTAGCCAGCAGCGTTATCAATGCAATCATCAACACATCGCTCTATCGGTATGGAGGAGACGAGGCGATAGGTGCATTCGGTATTTTCAACAGTTACGCCACATTGGTCGTTATGCTCATTATCGGGTTGTGTCAAGGCATGCAACCCATCGTAGGGTACAATTACGGTGCAGGTAATTACACCAGAATGAAAAAAGCATTCGTTTTAACCGGCATCGTAGCGACCATTTGTTGCACGGTCGGGTGGATAGGTTCAACCTTTTTCCCGTATTACATTATACGGGCCTTCACTACCGATACGAACCTCATCGATGTAGCCATACACGGGATGCGCATCGTTATGGGTGTATTCCCGATTGTCGGATTCCAAATCGTCACCACCAACCTGTTCCAATCCTTAGGTATGGCTTCTAAGTCCATTTTCCTCAGCTTGACCCGACAAGTCATATTCCTGATTCCGTTACTACTTATTTTTCCCCGAATATATGCCTTGAACGGTATATGGATAGCCATGCCGGTTTCCGATACAATCGCTACCGCCATCACTCTGTTATTACTTTGGAGAACCGATAAAAAACTACAAAATAAAAATTCGGTTATTACCCGGTGATTTAAAACGAGAAGAGCCTGCCCCAAGACAGACTCTCCCTATTTTACTCTACGAAGAATAATCACTTCTTCATGACCGGAATTTCGCGATTCATGCTTTGTTCCAACGAAATAAGAGTTTCCGTCGAAACCACCCCGTGAATATTCTGTATTTTGTCATTAAGCAACTCCATCAAATGCTCGTTATCGCGAGCGTATAATTTACAAAGCATTGTGTAAGGACCCGTCGTAAAATGGCATTCTACTACTTCGGGAATCTTTTCGAGCTCGGGAACGACATCGCGATACATCGAACCTTTCTCCAATTTCACCCCGATATAAGTACACGTCCTGAAACCCAAAGATTTAGGATTTACATGGTATCCCGATCCGGTAATAACATGCATGTCGATCATACGCTGAATACGTTGATGGATAGCAGCGCGGGAAACACCGCATTCGGCAGCCACATCTTTCGACGGAATGCGG
>ULYX01012973.1_pt1 | contig 21533 bp, 13 predicted proteins | sample 1962591 | NCBI WGS metagenome assembly ULYX01 (sample SAMEA4835874, study PRJEB28245) | human gut metagenome | biome: gut microbiome; material: fecal sample | place: Denmark | collected 2008
TTTTATTTTTTTAACTGTCTACCTAAAAGGGAGCATACCAATTTATCTCCCTGAGTTCGTCTACCTTGCCTGCGGCAAATCAGGATTCAAATATTTTTTCAGATATTTTCCAGTATAAGATTTTTCTACCGCAGCAACTTCTTCCGGTGTTCCGCAAGTCACCATCGTGCCGCCGCCTTCGCCACCTTCTGGTCCCATATCAATGATATAATCGGCTGTTTTGATGACTTCAAGGTTATGCTCAATGACTACAACTGTATTGCCACCTTCCGTTAACCGCTGCAAAATATCAACTAGTTTATGAACGTCTGCGAAGTGCAGTCCCGTTGTTGGCTCGTCTAAAACATATATTGTCTTTCCGGTACTCTGGCGGCTTAATTCTGTGGCAAGTTTTACTCGCTGTGCCTCTCCACCGGAAAGGGTTGTCGATGGCTGTCCTAACTTGATATAGGAAAGTCCTACATCTCGAAGTGTCTCTATCTTTCTTCGGATTGATGGCACGCTCTCAAAGAATTCACATGCTTCATCGACATTCATATCTAATACTTCAAATATGTTTTTGCCTTTGTATTTTACTTCCAATGTCTCTCTGTTGTAACGCTTTCCATGACAGACTTCACATGGTACATATACATCAGGAAGAAACTGCATTTCTATCTTTAAAATACCATCACCGGCACAGGCTTCACAGCGGCCGCCCTTTTTATTGAAACTGAAACGTCCTTTGTCATATCCTCTTGCTTTGGCATCTTTTGTCATAGCGAACAATTCACGGATATGATCAAATACTCCTGTATAAGTGGCTGGATTAGAACGTGGAGTACGTCCAATCGGAGACTGGTCAATGTTGATTATCTTATCTAACTGTTCTGTTCCTTCAATATCTTTATGTTTTCCTGGTTTAATTCTTGCACGGTTTAATACGCAGGCAAGCTTCTTATAGAGTATCTCATTGACAAGGGAGCTTTTTCCTGAACCGGAAACTCCTGTTACACAGGTAAATACGCCGATTGGAAACTTCACGTTGATATTCTTTAAGTTATTCTCCGAGGCTCCTTTCACCGTCAGATACCCCTGCGGCTTTCTCCGAACTTCTGGAACAGGGATTTTCATTTTCCCGCTAAGGTATGCTCCTGTAATGGAATCTGGATTCGCCATCAGTTCTTCTGCAGTTCCAACTGCGACAACTTTCCCACCATTTTCGCCTGCCATTGGTCCAATATCCACAATGCAGTCTGCCTCCCGCATCGTATCTTCATCATGCTCAACGACAATAAGTGAATTGCCTAAATCTCTCAGACGTTTTAATGCAGAAATGAGTTTGTCATTATCCCTCTGATGCAGACCGATACTCGGTTCATCAAGAATGTATGCCACTCCAACAAGTCCAGAACCAATCTGCGTTGCAAGACGAATTCGCTGTGCTTCTCCACCAGAAAGCGTTCCTGTTGGCTGTGAAAGACTTAAATAGTCAAGACCAACATCATTTAAAAAGCCGATTCTTCCACGAATTTCTCTTAACACCTGTTTACCGATAAGTTGCTGTCTTTCTGTAAGTTCAATTTCATTAAAATAGGAAATTAATCGCTTTACGGAGAGGCATGTCAATTCGGAAATATTGTACTGACCTACTGTTACTGCCAGAGATTCAGGCTTTAATCGCTGACCGTGACAACTATCACATGGAGTCACTGTCATAAAGTTTTCATATTCTGCTCTCTGACGTTCAGAATGATTCTCGCGATAACGACGCTGTACATTACGAATCAGGCCTTCAAAAGCAACGTCATAGACACCCTCTCCACGCTTTCCTTTATAGTATACTTTTACCTCATGTCCATTTGTTCCATGAATAATAATATCCTGGACTTCCGGACTTAAATCACAAAATGGCGTACTCAAATCAAAATTATACTCTCTTGCCAATGCATCAAGAACTGCTCTCGTATAACTCTTTGGATCTGTGCAAGACTGCCAGCCCAATACAGTAATCGCCCCATCTGCAATACTCATTTTTTTATCTGGAATCATCAGGTCAACATCAAACTCCATCTTAAATCCAAGTCCGTGACAGACTGGACAGGCTCCAAACGGATTATTGAAAGAAAAGCTTCGTGGCTCAATCTCATCAATGCTGATACCACAATCCGGGCAGGAAAAACTCTGGCTAAAATTCATCGGTTCCCCGCCAACAACATCTACTAACAAAAGTCCCCCTGTAAGCTTCATTACGGTCTCAATCGAATCTGTAAGACGGTTTTCAATACCTTCCTTTATCATCAGACGGTCTACAATAATCTCAATATTGTGCTTTTTATTTTTTTCTAACTTAATCTCTTCTGCAAGGTCATATAGATTCCCGTCAATGCGAACACGAACATAGCCACTCTTTTTTGCATCTTTTAATATTTTTACATGTTCTCCCTTTCTTCCTCTTACAATCGGTGCAAGAAGCTGAATTTTCGTTCGTTCTGGAAGCTTCATTAAAATATCTACAATCTGGTCTACTGTCTGCTTGGAAATTACTTTTCCACACTTTGGACAGTGAGGAATGCCAACTCTCGCATAAAGAAGCCGCAGATAATCATAGATTTCCGTTACTGTACCAACTGTAGAACGTGGATTGCGGTTCGTGGACTTCTGATCAATCGAAATGGCAGGAGAAAGACCCTGAATATCGTCAACGTCCGGCTTTTCCATCTGTCCTAAGAACTGTCTTGCATACGAAGACAGTGACTCCATATATCTTCTCTGTCCCTCCGCATAAATCGTATCAAATGCCAGTGAGGACTTACCAGAACCTGAAAGTCCTGTCAGTACTACAAATTCATTTCTCGGTATATCTATATTAATATTTTTAAGGTTATGCTCACGCGCCCCTCGAATGCGAATGTATTCTTTCTTTTCGCTCATTATATTGTATCCTTTCTAATCGTCATAATCCCTCAAAGCAATCTTATACTTTTTCAGTTCATCTCTTAATTCTGCCGCTTCTTCAAAGTTCAGTTCTGCCGCTGCCTTATTCATCTTCTTTGTTAACTTAGCTATCATTTCCGTAAGTTCCTTACGGTTCATAGATTCCATATCTTTCTTTAAGGAACCTCGGCTCTTCTCTGGTGCTTCTTCATTGGTAATAGAAATGACATCCCGAATTGCCTTTTGAATAGTCTTTGGCGTAATGCCATGTTCTTCATTATATGCCATCTGAATTTCACGACGCCGCTTTGTTTCTGTGATGGCGGCACGCATGGAGTCTGTAATCGTATCTCCGTACATAATAACGTGTCCTTCTGCATTTCGTGCGGCACGTCCGATTGTCTGTACAAGAGAAGTTTCTGAACGTAAAAATCCTTCCTTATCCGCATCAAGAATAGCAATCAGCGTAACCTCTGGAATATCTAATCCCTCTCTTAAAAGGTTAATTCCAACAAGAACATCAAATACACCCATTCGCAAATCTCTTACGATTTCAATTCTTTCTAATGTATCAATATCGGAATGAAGATATTTCACACGAATATCCAATTCTTTCATATAAGCAGTCAAATCTTCTGCCATCCGCTTCGTCAGGGTAGTTACCAGAACTTTATTCTTCTTCGCTACCTCTTTATTAATCTCACTAATCAAATCATCAATCTGTCCCTCTACTGGCCGGACATCAATCGGCGGGTCAAGAAGTCCTGTCGGACGGATAATCTGTTCTGCCCGGAGCATCTCATGCTCTCCCTCGTACACATTCGGAGTCGCAGATACAAAAAGCATCTGATCAATCCGCTCCTCAAATTCATCAAAATTAAGAGGACGGTTATCTAAAGCTGAAGGCAGCCGAAATCCGAAATCAACTAATGTCTGCTTTCTCGAACGGTCTCCTGCATACATTCCCCGCACCTGCGGAATTGTAATATGTGACTCATCGACAATCATAAGAAAATCATCCCCGAAGAAATCAATCAGCGTATACGGAGCCTTTCCCGGCTCTAATCTCGTAAGATGTCTCGAATAATTCTCAATTCCAGAACAAAATCCTGTCTCTTTTAACATCTCTATATCAAAATTCGTTCGTTCTGAAATTCTCTGTGCCTCTAAAAGCTGATCGTTCTCCTTAAAATATTCCACTCTCTCGTCAAGTTCTTCCTTAATCGTCTTCACCGCACGCTCAATCTGTTCCTGCGGCACAACATAATGCGAAGCCGGAAAAATAATCGCAAAATTAAGACTTGCCTTAATCTCTCCCGTCAACACATCGACCTGCATAATCCGATCAATCTCATCGCCAAAAAACTCAATATGAATCGCATCTTCAAAAGAAGAAACCGGCACAACTTCCAGCACATCCCCACGTACACGGAAACTGCCTCTCTTAAAATCAAGCTCATTACGCACATACTGGATATCAATCAGACGGCGTACAACCTCATCCCTGTCAATCTCCATTCCAGGGCGCAGCGAAATCATCATCTTTGCATAATCGTTCTTGCTACCAATGCCGTAAATACACGAAACTGATGACACAACAATGACATCCTTCCTCTCAATCAGCGCTGCTGTCGCACTGTGGCGCAGCTTATCTATCTCATCATTAATCGAAGAATCCTTCTCTATATAAGTATCCGTAGAGGGAACATATGCTTCCGGCTGATAATAATCATAATAAGACACAAAATATTCTACCGCATTATGTGGAAAAAATGCCTTAAACTCACTGTAAAGCTGCGCTGCCAGAGTCTTATTATGTGCCAGAATCAGCGTCGGCTTATTCAACTGTGCAATGACATTCGCCATCGTAAATGTCTTACCGGAACCAGTAACTCCAAGCAAAGTCTCAAACTGATTTCCTTCTTTAAATCCCTTTACCAGCTCCTCAATCGCCTGTGGCTGGTCTCCAGTCGGCACGAAGTCCGACACTAATTCGAAATGGTCCATATGATTTCTCCTAATCAGCTCTAATCTATTTGTGATATTTTAGAAATAGCAGTTGTTTTCTTAGTATTGTCACTTACCCAGTATACCATTCAAATAGAAAAAAGTACAGAACAAATTCGAATATTTGTTCTGCACTCTCATAGAAAGAAATATTTACGATACGACTCACTCTATTATTCCTCATCCATAATTCTGTTATTCCAATATGAATTAAAGCAAAATCGTTGTTAATTCACTCATATTTCTAATGATATGATCTGCCCCAGTTTCTTTATAAACCTGTGCCACTCTCCGGCACTCTTTTTCCTGTTCTTCTGGAGCAAGAGCCTCGTAAGTTTCTTTTGAAAGTCCCATAATGGAGCTTCCTTCGATTACGCCTACTGTGGTAACGCCTGCGGCAAGTCCTTCTTTGATATCAGAAACGGTATCGCCTACTTTTACAACATTTTTTACGGATGTTACTTTGAGTTTTTCCATGTTTTTAAAGATCATGTATGGATATGGGCGGCCGAGATTCTCTACGGAGTTTGGGGAGAACCAGCAGTCTGGGGTGTAGCCGTTTTCGGCTGCTTTTGGCACAACGATGGCCATCATATCGTCAGTATAGCCTGTGGTGGAACCGATTTTGATTCCTGCCTGGCGAAGTTTTTCTATTGTCTCAAGAACGAATGGCTTTGGTTCTGCAAAATCTTTGAGAATTTTAAAGATACCTGCTTCGCTTGCTTCGTATACTTTATCTACGTCTTCTGCAGTGAAGTCTTTTCCATGAATGCGAATCCATTCGTTGTGAATACGTTCCATATTCATCATTGTTTCTATATGGTCATGTTTTAACATTCCCATTGGTTTTCTGACTTCTTCTTCGGTTGGTGTGATTCCAAATTCTTTAAATGCTTCAATAAATGCCTGTACTGGTGCAAAACATCCATAGTCTACTGTTGTTCCTGCCCAGTCAAAAATTACTGCTTCTATTGCCATTTCTTTATCTCCTTTCTATATCAAAATTCATATTTTACGCTGTCTGTCTCACAAGTCCACCACAGCATTTCTCAAAATATTCTTCAATAATATCGCTTACTTTTTCAATATCTTCTTTATAAATTTCTCCGATATTTCCAATACGGAAAGTATCTGCATCAGTTACCTTACCAGGATAGATTGCATAGCCGCGTTTTTTGATGTATTCGTACATTTCTGCGAAGGAGAAGTTATCCATTTTCGGTGTGAAAAATGTTGTGATGATTGGTCCCTGATGGGCATCGTCAATGTAGGTTTCAATGCCGAGGGCACGCATTCTCCTGATTAATAACTGATTATTTTCACGGTAGCGTTTTGCTCTTGCTGAAATGCCGCCTTCTTCTTTTAATTCTTCCATTGCTTTTGCAAAGGCAAGTACAACGTGTGTTGGTGATGTGAATCGCCATTTGCCATCCTTTTGCATTGTCTCCCACTGATCATATAAGTCGAGGGAAAGGCTTCCGCAGTTTCCTTTACATTTCATAAGTTCACTCTTTTTACAGATGATGAAGGAGAATCCTGGCACACCCTGAATGCATTTGTTGGCGCTGCTAATGATGAAGTCGATGCCGATTGCTTTTACATCAATATCTACTCCTGCAAAGGAGGACATTCCATCAACGATAAATGTTTTTCCAGCTTCTTTTACTACTTTTCCAACAGCTTCGATATCATTTAAAATTCCGGAAGTTGTCTCACTATGAATCATACCGACATGTGTGATAGATGGGTCAGCATCAAGATATTCTTTTACTCGCTTTGCATCTGGTACATGGCTGTATTCTTCGTGATATACAACTACATTTTTTCCTGCCTGTTTTGCAAGCTGTGCCATCCTTGCACCGTAAGCACCATTTTCACAAACAAGGATTTTATCATCTTTTCCAACGGAGCTTGTGACAACAGATTCTACACCGAAAGTTCCGCTTCCCTGCATTAATACTGCTGTATATTCTGATTCGTCTACATGTGCAAGTTCCAGAAGCTCTTTGCGGATTTTCTGGGTGATGGATTTATAATCGTCATCCCAAGTACAATGGTCTACAAGCATTTCTTCCTTTACAGTGTCTGTTGTTGTCAGTGGTCCAGGTGTTAATAATTTATACATTTTAAATCTCCTTATTTCTCTATTTTTTACTCTTAAAAATAATTTTTTCTATACAGATTGTTATGTAAGATTCTTGGACAACTTCCTTAAATAAGCTTTGGAAAATATGCTTTCTCCTTACATTGCAACCTGCCTTTTCATATTCCATGATATTTTCTATACAATTCTAAAAATCTTTTTCAAATAACTTTCAACAATACCTACTTACATTCCTCAGATAACTTCTTATGCTTCTCTAATAAATCTACCGTAAGCTTCTCGCTAAATTTCTTTGGATATGCGGATTCGTTGGCTTTGTCAGCAGTTTCCCCATCGTATAAAGGATTTGGATATGTTTTAATGAGTTCTGGACGGCCCTTCTTAATGATGCATTCTGCCATATCCATTGCTTTTGCATTTGTTTTATCGCCTTTGTCGATAACGGCTACAGATTCTGTTAATGAGAAGTTTCCTTCTGTTGGGTCTACAAAGTCGATTGGAAGTCCGGAATTTTTATCTGCTACTGCCTGATGTCTTAAACCAAACCCGATAGCAACTTCACCGGCACGTACTTTTTTTATTGGACCTGAACCGGATTCTTCTAAATGGTCACCTGCATTATCATAGATTCCTTTTAATACTTCTTTGGCTCCATCTTCGCCATAAGCACTGACTAAAGCCTGAATCATAAGCCATGCTGTAGAAGAACCTTCGATATCTACTACAGAAAGGAATCCTTTGTATATTGGTTTGGCCAAATCTTTTAAGCAGGTTGGCATTGGAAGATTATTTTCTTTCATCATTTCTGTATTTACAATGATGGCACCTTCCTGAGAAGTGATTGGTGTATAATAAGAAGGATATTCCTCTAATGCACCGGTATCAAATGTAAGATCTTTAAACATGCCGTTTTGCTGCTGTGCACTTTCTACATAGAAAGAACTCATTGTTACGAGGTCTGCTTCAATGTTCTTTCCTTCTGCAAGAAGCTTACCTCCAAGCTCACTGGTTCCAAATGTCTGGAACATATACTCGCCTTTGTAGCCGTTTTCATCTAATGCTTTTTTCATTGTAACAACCGCTTCATCATCAGCGTTAGAATAAATAACTACTTGATCGGATACGGAAGATGCACCACTGCTTTTTCCACAACCTGTTAAAATTGCACTTCCTGCTAAAATTGTACACAGACAAAATGCTGCAACTCGTATAAGTCCTTTTTTTAAAAATTTCTTTCTCATCATATTCTCCTTTATTTGTGCAAGTTTTTGTTTGTTTTTATTTTTAGAATTTACCGCTACTAACTTAGCAAGAAAACTAAATATTACTTTTGCCGCAATATTAATCGCAAACAATAATAGCGATAAAACAAAGATTTCATCAAATTTCGCAAAATGCTGTAATTCTTTGATTTTGGCTGTGATAACCATTGTTCTCGCTCCGATAATAAAGATAATCGCACTAACGGTTACCATCGCATTTACAAAATAGTAGCTAAACACTTCTAATAATGTGGACATTGCGTTTGGAGTTACCACACGGATAACCGTTTTAAACCAGCTGTCTCCCATCAATCTTGCCGTGGTTTCCCAGGATGCATTCATTTTCTCTAAGGAGTTCTTCATCATCAGGTACGGTGTTGAAAAGAAGTGAATAATGTTACAAAAGATAATAATTGCAATTCTATTTTGCAGGCTTGTTCCAGAAAATGTAAGCAGGAACGCAATACCAAGAACCATACCTGGAATTGTATTTGTTACCAGAGAAATACTCTCGATTACTTTTTTACATTTTCCTGAAATACTGCTTCTTGCGGTTACTAATGCCGCTCCATATACAATCAGGGAACCACAAACTGCGGTAAGAACGGCAACCAGCACCGAATTTTTTACAACCATGAGAAGTTCTGTATCCTGAAATACAGAAACAAAATGTGCTGCTGTAAAGTGTACCCGATATGGCCATTCTTCAATGAATGGAACGATAATAATTACTGCAAAAATGGCTATAACACAAAGCAGGATTGCTGCTGAGACAACCGCACAGCCAATGTCCCTTACCTTTGATTTTTTCATTTCTATATCAGAAACTTTATTATAACGAATATTGTATTTTTCCAGATAACTTAATACAAGAATACTGATAATAGATGGAAGAAGCATCATCATCGCTACAACTGCACCTTTATTAAAGTTTGGTACACTTCCAAGCATTTCATTGTAAAGTCTTCCTGCAACAACCTCTGTCCTTCCGCCGACGGATGCCGGGATACCAAAATCGGTAAAGCTTAAGAAGAAAGATTGGATTACTGAAGCTGCCAGCGTGCCAGACAAAGGGCGCAGGATTGTCTGATAAAAAGTTCTCCCGGCATGATCTCCCATTACTCTTGACACAATCAGAAACTTTTTATCGATGTATCCCATCGTGTTATTAATCAGTAAAAAGGAAATCGGCAATGTATAGATGATATAGCCAATCATCAGGCCTTTTAATCCATAAATATCAAATAACTGTCTGCCAAAAAGCTTTGTCAAAAGCCCCTGTTTTCCAAGCGAATAAATAATTGCAAATCCATAAGTAATTGTCGGTAAAAGCATCGGCATAACCGCCAGCAGGTGAATTCCTTTTTTGGCAGGTGCAGGTATGTTTGTAAAGTGAATGCTGTATGCCAGTACAAATGCCAGCATCGTTGTTATTACTGCACTCGCCATTGCAATTCCTACACTGTTTATAAATATTTTAAGGAAATCTGCTCCTAAAATATCTTTATAAAATTCTAAGGTAAATCCTTCATTTCCCATAAAAGATTTTTGAAGAATCATAATCATTGGAATCAGTAGAAATGCACCAAACAGGATACATATCATCGAAAATATTCCTTTAATCTCCACATTTTTTTGTCGATTCATGTACGATATCCCCCTGTTCTACGCAGTTGCCGCACACTCGGCAAATAAGTGGAAAATGTTCGTTCTCTTAATTTCTAACTGATTTAAAATGAAATTTTCCACAAAGTCATCTGCTGGCTGCTGAATGATTTCTTTCGGTGTTCCGTACTGAGCAATCTCACCATCATTGATAATCAATACTTTATCGGATAAAGTTAATGCCTCTTCTGGGTCATGTGTTACGATAATCGTTGTTAAGGAAAATTCTCTGGCGATTTCTTTGATTTTACTCTTAATAGATTCCTTAATTACACCGTCTAATGCGCTTAATGGCTCGTCTAACAGTAAAATCTTTGGCTTCATGACCATCGTTCTTGCTAATGCTACTCTCTGCTTTTGTCCACCGGAAAGCTGGCTGATTCTCTTATTTAAATGTTCTTCTAATCCAAGTAAATGAATGAAATCCTGCACATCTTGTTCTGTGGAAATGCCCGGCTTATTCCGAAGTCCATAAACGATATTTTCATAAGCTGTCAGATTCGGAAATAATGCATAATCCTGAAATACGATATTGAATCCTCTCTTTTCTAATGGAACATTTGTGATGTCTTCTCCATCATAAATAATCTTTCCTGAAGAAATATCTGTGATTCCAAGAATCAGATTTAATAATGTCGTCTTTCCGCTTCCAGACGGCCCGAGAATGGAAACGATTTCTCCTTTTTTAATCTGTAATGAAATATCATCTAAAATAACGTTGTTTCCGTATTTTTTTACAATATTTTTAAGTTCTAACATATTTACCTCCCATGTTTTGTGCTTCGTATGTTCTGCACGCTTCCAAGATTATCACCAGTTTTTCTCATTTACAATCAAATCCATGTAAAGATTTGTAAAGGAAAATTTACAAAAAAAGTCCAGACTCATGTAGTATTTCTACACAAATCCGAACTATATCAAAATATTTTATCTTCCTATATACTTATTGATTTTGTGGATACATATGATTAGCTATATTTATAAAACATTTTGTATTTCCAAAAATCAACTATACCTTACTTATGAAATCAAGGAATCGTAACTTCTACGATGTACCAGTTTTCCACTACAGTGTAATCTCTGGCTATATTTCTCGTAATCATCCACTAATAATCCCGTATAAATCATATCCACAACCGCCATATGAATCGTCCTTGAAAAAATATCATTTCCATAAAGGAACTGCTTATCTGAAGTTAATATCACGATATCTGCCTGTTCAACGAGTGGCGTTTTATCAAAGTTGGTAATCGCAATTGTTGTCGCACCATTCTTCTTTGCCTGTTTCAAAACATCTACCGTATTAATAGACGTTCCTGAATAGGATATTCCTATCGCGACCTCCCCTTTTTTCATATGTCCTGCCTGAATGCTCTGTAGATAATAATCCTTTGTATATTCACAGTAAATACCCAAATACATCAGCTTTGTCTGCAAATCTTCTGCTACTGCATTTGAATTTTCTACAGAAAAAATGCACACCCGCTCTGCTTTTTCTATTGCTTTTACTGCCTTCTTCAACTTTTTTGCTGAGATAGCCTGCAAGGAATCCTGTAAAAGATTGATGGTATTTTGAATAATCCTCCCCGGCACATCCTCAATTTGATCTCCTTTTTTCATGGAAATACCCAGAATTCCTCTATTTGCCTCATCTATCTCCTTTTTCTTCATTCTCTCCTCAACAAATGCAATCTTAATCTCTTTAAAGCTTTTGTAACCGACCGCCTTTAACATTCGTATTACGGTGGCCTCACTGACCTCTGCTCCTTTTGCCATTTTCCCTAATGATATCTTTTCCATTTCTTCCACATGTTCTAACATATAAGAAGCTGCCTTTTGTTCTGATTTTCGAAGTTTCGGAAAAGCCACCTGTATTTCTTCTATTATCATTTCATACGCCCCTTTATAATAATTTCTTACGCTCCTTTGTAGTAAAACTACAAAAATTATAATAGACGTATGTCAACTTTCTCGGTTTTTCTTGTAAACTTTTCTTTACAAAAAAGGATTGTACTCCAAAAAGTACAATCCCTTTCTCATTGTGATTCTGTATACCTGCCTGCATTATCAAAATGTACTTTAACATTTCCGTTTACATGCATATATTTAGATATTATTTGCGTATTACAAACACTCTGTCACGCTTTATTCAACATTGCTATCTGCATACTGAAAACGCTATATCACGCTTTATTCACTTTTTCGTCTTCTTACTACAAGGAAGATAATCACAACGGCTGCAGCCACTCCAATGATAATCCATGTCAGGATTGGTGTAGTATCGCCAGTCTTACCACTCTTAGACTTCTTCTTCTTATTATTATTAGGTGGTGTCTTTTCCTTTTCTGTTGAAGTAGTCTCCTCTTCACTAGAAGTTGTCTCTTCCTCCTCGTCACCTTTTTCTCTATTTGTAAGAGTGATCGTACCAGTTTGCTGTTCCATAGATAATTCTACATTGCCCTCACCACTGATCTTATAAGCAAAATTATCTGGATCAATCGTGTTACCATCTGCATCTGTCTCTTCTATGTAAACTTTCGTTGTGCTGCCATCCTTCTCAACTCGAACAGGTACAGTCACCTTACCATTCTGCTGTAACTGTACTGTCTGAATAAGTTCATTCTCTACATTATCGTCTGAACCTGTCTGCTTGTAGACAGAAGCATAGAACGTATCATTTGTTGTTGTCTGCTGTCCATTCTGATCAAGCACCTTCTTCTCAATGGTCAGCTCTGCTACAACCACGAAATCATCAGGAATAATAGTAAATACGTTACTGATATTCATCTTTCCCTGTGGACGGCCCTGTAACTGCACTTTATTATCTGCAGAATCACCGGAGCCATCTCCAACTACACATTTATATGTTCTATCCTTCTCTGTATGGGTCTCTCCCATAGCATATGGAACACCATTCTCATCTGTTTCGAACAGATAATAAATACCGTCTGGAAGATTATCATACTTTATTGTCTCACTGTGGCTTCCATTAAAATCAATTGTCTTCAAGTAATTCTTTCCATAAGGAATCGTTCCTTCGGCATCGCAGAACAATCCAACATAATATCTTGCTCCTGGAACAGTCCCTCCATTCTCTTCATAAGATTCCGGTGCCTGCAGATTATAAATCTTCCCTGTTTCCGGGTCCATATAAACTAAAGCCTTTGTTACCTCTAAAGAACCCTGCTGATTGCTTACTCCCTTGGTATAAGTCTCCACATCATAAATCCAGTTCTGTCCATCTTCCATATATGGAATCGCAACTAAAAATGGAGAAAACATTCCATAAGAAGCGCTGTCTTTTTCTTCGACAAGATACATTCCCTGCGCCAGATCCGTAAAACTAACTTTACCGTTACTATCTGTTTTCTTTGTTACTGATGAAATACCGGAATTGTCAATGACAGTAGTAAGCTTCTTCGCCGAATTCAGGTTCTTATCACTTGTTGTAATATCATTGACATCTACACCTGTAGATTTCAATGAACTAACAATATCAAAAGAAATATTTACTCCATCATGACTGATAGATGCAACCTGATAAATGCTAATAGAAACGTTGGCCTTATTGGTAATGCTGTCTCCCTGCTTTACATCATCTAAATTAATTGTTATGCTGCCTTTCTTATCTTTGTTATAACTGTCTGCCGCTTTAATCTGGGCCGGCATTAATAATCCTACTGCCATCGCAGCTACAGCTAACAAGGTAAGAATATATTTGCTGTATTTAATTATTATAGATTTCATCAATTGCTCCTCCTTTTTCATGATTGGTTATGGATTTGTTTTATCACTTTCTCTTTTTACTGCCTGACTTCTTTTTATGTTTACGTCTCTTTTGCCGCCTTCGCTGCCTGCTACGCACCAGACTGTAAATAATCAAAAGTACAAGAACTCCTGTCGAAATCAAGAAAGTCCTCTGCTTCAATAACCACTTCCATAATGTATTCTTCTGCGAGTTAGTACTTTCTGTCTTATATGGTACTCTTCTTGCATGAACTAACAAACGATGTGTATTAATTCCATATGGAGTACAGGTTACTAACGTTACCCTGTCCTGTCCCTTCGCGATCGTAAGATGTCCTGTGTCTTCCGGCTTCACCGTCTCCACTTGAAACACTTTATATGCCAGTGTCTTCCCCAGAATGTGAATATAGAATTCATCGTTCCTCTCTAACTGGTCCAGATTTGAGAAAAGTTCCGCACTGGGCAATCCTCTGTGCCCCGTCAAAACTGCATGTGTGTTCTTCCCGCCAATGGGAATCGACGTTCCTTCCAGATGTCCAATTCCTTTCCCTAATACTTCCTGTGAAGTCCCATGATAAATCGGCAGGTACAATGAAATCTTTGGAATCTCCAAAGCTCCCATAACACCACTGTCCTCCATATCCAGCACATGACTATATGCACTGTCTGACTTCTTCGCCTCCTGAGAAAATGCATCCGATAGCTGTGGGTTCTCCCTCACCAGCATCGCATTATACTCCTCGGCTTCCTCCCAGTACTTCTTACGCTTCTCCTTATCCATCGTATGGACTGCATGGTCGTAAGAATCCATAACCTTTCCCTCACGAATCTGATTATACAATGTTCCAAGAACCGGATAATTCAAGGTAACATACCCCGCTGCAAAAAGCAGTGCAATCAGTATTCCCAGTATCTTACTTTTCATTTCTCCTGACCTGTCTTTTCTTTACTTTCTTCCCTGTTCTGCTATTCTTTCTCTTCTTCCCCTTATTTGGTCTTATATGAAAATAATACCATAATAAAATAATTAAAACAACCGCAAGAACAAGCATGAGCGCATATGCCTTCCACATAGTATTGCCCTTCTTCTTCGAGTTATCCTTCTTCTTCGCCTCCTTATACGGGATGCGTGTTCCCCTTACAAGAAGTCTGTGACTGTTAATTCCATAAGGAGTACAGGTTACCAGAGTTACATAGTCTTTATTTTTATCAATTAACAGATCCGATACGTTCTCCGGCAGAACAACCTTGATCTGATCTACTTCATAAGCCAGCGTTCGATTCAGTACATGAATGTAAAAGACATCTCCCTCCTTTACCTCTGTAAGATTATCAAACATTTTTGCAGACGGCAATCCGGTATGAGCTGAAATAATCGAATGGGTTCCCTTTCCCCCTACAGGAAGAGAACTATTCTCAAGATGCCCCGCTCCCTTTTCGAGCGACTCGCTGTCTGTTCCATGATAGATAGGCAGATATACATCAATCGAAGGTATCTCCACCGATCCCATAACACCGTCTCCGGCGATATTTAAAAGATTATCATAATCCTCATTCTGTTTTTTTACGGCATCCGGATCAAACGGGTCCGTCAGCACAACATTACCGAGAAGTTCCCTGTTATATTCCTGCGCCTTCTCAAGCGCATCGTTAATCTCTTTTTGCGACATTTCCGCCGCTTTCTTATCATAATTATCCACTACCTGCCCCTGATGTCTGCTGATATACCAGTCACTGAACACCGGATACAATGTAACACCTAATCCTGCTAAAAAAAACAGGGCCAATACTATATTTATAATCTTTTGTTTCATCCCGTTCACACCCTGTTGTAATCATGGGGAAGCCATACATGGCTTCCCCGTAAATATGCCTTTCGGCAATCATCCTTATTCAGAAACAAAATTTACTTTGTCTCATTTTCCTTCAATTAATATGTTCTAGTATGTTCTTTTTGTTATTTATGTTCTCTCTGTAAATTCTTCTTTACTGTGCATTTTTATTATGCTCTTCTTTTTTTAGAAGCGATAAGAAGAAGTGCTGCACCAGCCATGATTACAAGACCGCCGATTGTGAAGAGGTAGGTACCCATGCCACCGGTTGCCGGGAGGTTGAAGCCACTCTTGTTCTGAAGTCCAACTGGAACCACACCATCTTCTGTCATATTATTTTTAACGGAAATTCCATCTACAGTTGCATCAGCTAAACTTCCATCTTCATTGGCTGTAATTACGATTGTGATAGGATTCTTCGCTAAACTATATCCACTTGGAGACTTCGTCTCTGTTAATGTATATGTGCCAGCCTTTAATCCTTTGAATACCAATTTACCTTTCTTATTCTCTACTGTTGTTGTCTGGAATCCACCTTTGCTTTCTCCATTAACAGCAACCTTCTTTCCGTTAACAAGAATAGAAATCATCTCACCATTTGCAGCAGCTAAAGTAAATTCTGCTCCGTCTAAACCATCTGCATCAGCAGATTTATCTCCTTTTTTGGTCAGGTCAATACCATATGTATATACATTTTTTTTACTTGGAGTAGCATCTGTTGTTTCTCCTGGCTTATTCTGGTATGTGATATTAGCACTGTTCTCATTTATATATACAGCATTCTCATTAACCTGTGCATAATATGTTACTTCGACTTTTTTCCCTTTGTTTTCTTTGTTTTCTAAAAATGCTTTTGCGAACTGAATTTCAAATGTTTTTTCATCACTTAATCCATTTGTTGCTAAAGTATATGTATTCTTTCCTTCAACTATTTCTGTACCGCCTACAAAAACTTTTAACTTATGCGCTGCATCATTTACAAAAGATAATCCATTACTCATTTTATCGTAGATATTAAATACAGGATTTGTATACTCTGTTCCATATTTAGGAATCTGTGTTTCAACTTTATATTCTACAAATCCACCAATATACGCTGTCTTATCTTCATTAACAATTGTTTTATCTACAGACATTTTACTGTTTTTTGGCTTTGCTGTTATATCATAAATAAATTTTGTACCTTCTTTTCCAGCTGTATCATAGTTATCTGTTGATGGAACAGATACAATAAATGGCTTACTTGCTACATAACCTGCTGGAGTAGTTGTTTCTTTTACAAGATATACACCTAATGGAAGTTCTGTTGCTCCTGTAGAACCTGTCTCCTCTGCTGACGCTTTACTTTCTTTAATAGCAGTAGCATTAATAGCTGCTAATACATCAATCTCAGCTTCCCAGGCAGAAGAAGGAAGATTATTAAGATTTTTAGCAATTCCGTTATCACCTAACTGTTTCCGATAAGCTTCTTCTACTGTATATTTCCAGTCTTTTCCCTCTGAATTTGTTATAGATGCTATCTTATAAAAAGAAAATTTTGCTCCAGCTAAAAATTCATCTGACTCTTCACCATTTTTTATAATGGTTACACTTCCCTTTCCATCTGTTGCATTTGCATTCGCCATTGCCGGTAATAACGTAATAGCCATCATCACTGCTGTTGTCACTGCTAATAGTTTCTTCCATAACTTCTTCATATTCGTTCCCCGCTTTCTTTGTTATTTTTGAAACATAAAATTGTTTGTCTCTGAGTGTCTTTTATATATACGGGGCGGATGAGCCCCGGTATATTAGAATGAAAAATATTGTAAAGAATTATACGATTTTTCGTCTTCTGCGAATGATGTACCAGCCTCCGGCGATAATCATAATTGCAATACCAAAGAGTGTTGCCCGGAAACCTCCACCGGCTTCTGGCATATCAAAGAGTTTGTTATTCTTAACTGTGTAAGTAAGATCATAATAATAATCTGTATCTCCTACTTTAACAGGTTCACTATTTTTTGTAACTCCTGCATCATTTGATGTAACATATGGTAAAGTTACCTCTATTGGATTCGCTAAAAGACTATATCCTTTTGGTGACTGAACTTCTGTGATTCTATACTTGCCTTCCTTCAGGCCTTCAAATACAGCAATTCCATTCTCGTCTGTCTCGATAATATAATCGGAACCATCTGCCTTTGCTGATTCATAAGATTCTTTACCATCTGTCTCTGTAATTCTTTCAATCTTGAATTTGGCTCCTTTCAGAGGGGTATCTTTATCCTCACTGTCTTTTTCACCAATCTTCTTCATTGTAATGGAAGAAAGTCTTTCATTGGTATACAGTGCCTTTCCAAGATTCTTAGTAACATTTCGACTTCCTGGTGTGTTTAAGTCCTCATAGCCAATTGCAAAAATAAGTGTATTTTTTTCCTCTTCTTTCTTCTTGCTTGCACAATTTGTTTCTCCTGCTATCTCGGCACTCTTAAACTCATAATCAGAAGCTGGTAATGTTTCAGAAACCTCATAAACTCCTTTTTTCAAATTACTGAGCAGGTTTTTATCATCAGAAACTGCTTTTGTAAAAGAAGTATCACCTTTGTCAAAAGTCACAGTAAAATCGCCAACTTTTATTGGTGAGTCTAACACATTTCCATTTTCATCCTTTATCTTCTTTACTGTAAAGGTAAAGCTTGAGCTTTTCGAATGAGCACCTACATACTTACTGTCACTTAATAATTTTTTCTCGATTTCGATCTGGCCTGGGACAACTGTAATCTTATAAACTCCATATTCTCTCGTCTTGGAATCTTCGGAATTATGTGCCATTAACGGAACATTATTATTTTTAACCTCATCTCCAATCTTTGTATTTGCATCGCTCTTGTCTGTCGCTTGCTGCATCTTATTATACGTTACTTTAAGATAATAATTCTTTTCAGAAAGTTCTGGAGCCTCATCCTCCATATATTCCTCTCCTGGTGTTATCTCTTCTGTACAGTCGGCATCTTTATACCATTTCAATATAAAGTCATTGGCCTCTATTGGATTACCGTCTGCGCCAATTGTATATGTTACCTTCTTGGTCGTACCTTCTAGTGTTTTAATCTCACCCTGAGGATTTGCTGTATCAAATAATTGCTTTAAGATATCATCACTATACGGGCTCTTCTCTCCATAAAAGACTTTTTCTTCATGATTATTCACAAGAAGATCTGCCTTTACATTCACCTTTGGCTGCGGCAATGTCGCATCACCGTAACTTGTTGTAATCTGAGAATCTGGAGAAATGTTGGTAGGAATATTATTACCACCGATATATTCCTCTTTGGCAACAACAGAAATCGTCTTATGCCATTCTCCTTTTGTTTTATTCGGTATCGTCTCATCATTCCATACAATATACTGATATGTTTTCTTTACAGGATTTCCATTCGCATCTTTTACTACATTTCCATTGGCATCTTTCTGCTCAAATTCTCCGTAATAAACAGTTCCTCCGTTGGACAATGGAATTCCTGTTTCTGTATTGTAAGTCGTTCCGTTCTTTGTGACTGTATAATCCTGAGTAATCGGCTTCTTATCATCACCAATAATCGTAAACCTCGGATCAATGACATCCTTAATCTGTGCCGGTTTAATGTCAAGACTCTGTGTCATGGTCTGCTGGAGTTCCTTAAATATGGTCTTTAACTGATCAATGTTATCCGCTGTCAGTGCACAGTCTTTAGAAGCAATTCCTTTATAAGGTGTGTTCCCATCTTTGCCTCCTGCTAACCATGCTTTTGTCTTATCATTTAATGCAAAACCAACGGTATAAATCTTGATGCCTTTTTCTTTTATTCTATCGGCTTCATTTTCCGCTGCTGTCGCCGCTGTACTATTCCAGGTATTACCCGTTCCTGTTGGTTCTCCATCTGTAAATAGAATAACGTTTTTTGACTTTCCATCAGATAATAAGGTCTCTAACTGTATTCGTGCATTGCTTAATCCCTTATCCTGCTGGGTTCCTCCCGATGCTGTCATCGCTGCTATCTTCATTAAAATACCATTAACATTCGTACCAATAGTCTCTATAGCAACGGTTTCTTCTAAATTAGAGTTGAATGTTGCAATTCCCAGCTTGCTGTTTGGAGAAGACTGTGCCATAGAACTTACAAATCCCATCGCCGCCTCTTTCAGTCCATTCAATCGGCTAGCACTTGTATAAATTGATGTATTTGAGGAGGTAGGTACATCCACCCAGAAGTCTCCGCTCGCCAAGTATTTCCATTTTCCATCTACATAAATCATCGGGTGAGCTAAATTTGTATAACTGTATTGATTTTGATACCATACCCTCCTGGTACCATTTCCATAATAATAAATCTTTGTCGTGTCAAGATTATTCAATGTATTCTGATTACATTTACCATAAAATGTAGCATACTCCTGACTTCCAGTCGTATGGGCACTATCAAACAACATCGAACCAGAAACATCCAATACCAGCATCGTGTCAGACACCTCATTATTCGTTATCGTTGTAGACTTGGTCAACTTAGATGAAGCTTTGATATCAATGTCATAGGTACGCTTATCCCAATCTGTCACCTTTGCTGTCTTACTATAATCCATCACACTGTCTATAAGTTCCTGCTCAGTAAGATTCAGAACATCATAATAATCTCCCTCTTTCTTAGTATAAGCGGTTTCACCATCTGAAAGGTACATCGTAGCAACTAACGTTCCTGCGTCATTTTTTGCTACCTTAACCACCCAGTTATCTACGGACGGAATATAATTTGTTGGTGCAGCATCTTCTGTTAATGTGTAAATTCCTTCCGTCAGCTTGGAGAAAGTTGCATTACCATTCGCATCAGAAGTTGATGTCTGTTTCTCCTCAGTTGCCTCATTCTTTAAAGTGAATCTCGCTCCCTGAAGTGCTTCATTCTTTTTGTTAATCTTATGAAGTACCAGATTCGTGGATTCTGCTTCTGTTACCTGTGTAATACGGGCTGATGGTAAAGTAAAATTCATATTACAGTTAGAAACTCCTGCTCCACGTTCCATATAGAGAACAGTCAGTGTATGTTCCTGCTCTTTTTGTTCTGTTGTCAGCTGATCCTTTGTCTGATTCTCGTTCAACAGATACTTCCATAAATCAACCTTGCCAGGTGCTGCATCATGGATACCACCAAGATCAAGAACAACTTTATTCCCATCTAAAACAACCCAGAGGTCATCATCTCCTGTAAATTCATAATCTAACGGACCAATATAATCTCCCAATTTGAAATCAACGTCATAGCGCATTCCAAAATAATAATTATGCCCATTCGGTGCATTAGCCGTAGAATTTTCATTCTTATATTGTGAATCTATAGAATCTAAAGGGAAAAAGTTTTCACCTGCTTCCGCAACTTTTGTCTCCTCTGAGCCATTCGTTCCAGGTTTATTAACCTGCGTAAGCTGATAGGAATCTCCATTCTGAGCAAATACCAGTTTATAATCTGTAAACACCTTTCTTAAATAACGAGTTTTACCGTTAGAAGTAAATGATAAATCTGAATTATCAAAAAATCCTGGTTCCGGATAATTAAATTCAACATCACCATTACTATCTAATCCCTTTAATAATCCTGTGACTACTTGTTTTGTACCAGTCCAAGCATTCGCATTCCAAGTCTTTGTCTGTCCATTCTCATTGATATTGCTGACATTACATGTATAGTTTCTATATTCACTATAATTTTCTTGTGAAATTGTATGGTTATCATTGCCATTTCCAGACTCTCCCATTGTCAAGCGGGCACTATCTGAACCAATTCCATGATAAGAAGGATTCGACGGCATATTGATAGAATAATATGTACTTCCGTTTGGATTCCAGTAAGTCCCATCACCTCGTCCAGCCATAATCGTATAATCATAGAACTTCGTCTGGCCTTTTACTGTTGTCTTTTTCGGAGTATAATATACCTCTACTGTAGAATGGTGTGCATCCCGTCAAGTAGACAATTAAAAAAATATAAA
>ULYX01044449.1_pt1 | contig 21159 bp, 9 predicted proteins | sample 1962591 | NCBI WGS metagenome assembly ULYX01 (sample SAMEA4835874, study PRJEB28245) | human gut metagenome | biome: gut microbiome; material: fecal sample | place: Denmark | collected 2008
GTTTGAAACCTATCACTTTCGGTATTTGGGTATTGGCGTGCATACCAGTCAGTTTATCCTCCTGTCTCAACAAAAGCTGCAACACGGTGTGATGAGAAAATTGGTGAGCCAGTTTCAAGTAGCGTTTGTCGCCGGTGATAGCGGCCACATCGGCAAATGTTTCGTTCAGCCCTCCATGTTCGCTGCGCAGCATATCCTGTATCTGTTCATCGCTCAACTTGGATACCAGACGAATCATCCAGTCCGTGAGTTTCACCAACATTTCCTTTGCCTCCCGGCTATCGGTCTGAAGAGTTGCATCACGAAGGCCGGCATATATTTTATGAATATTGTAAAGAGGAACCCAGCGGTCGTTCAATCCGAAACCGGACGCGCGAATGTTTCCTTCCTCTATTTCTTTCCACATTTTGCGCCCGTTTGGAACTCCACACAGATAACCGTCACCGGCGGCATCCTGGCAGCGTTTCAGTTCACTTATCATATAATCCAGACGCGCCTTGATCTCCTTATTTCCCGTAGCGGCATACATATAGGAAAGGGCCGATAAATAATGTCCGCCAATATGACCGTCCAGCCCTGTATTTTCCCAATTGGTATAATTTTCAGCTTTAGGAGAAAGACCAGCTTCCTTCAAATAAGGAGCTAACAGACGGTCGGGGTCTATTCCCAGCAGATAACGGATATCCATATCCTCTGCGTGTTTGAAAGGGCTGGCGGTGAGCCGCACATCCCTGACTGGAAAACTTTCTACTTTTGCGGGTAGCTGAGCATGTAAAGCTACAGAAGCTATAGCAAAAACGGAAGTGGATAAAATGGTTTTAAGTAAATTCATAATGTATTTTATCGTTTCTTTATTTATTCTGCTGGATATTCAATATGAACATTCTAAAGTTTCACCTCAATTGCCGTACCGGTATAATTCACCATCTTTCCTCCCTTCAATGGTTTATCGCCTTCTCCTGATCTATGATTTACGAGAACTACTTTGAACTTCCTCTTTTCCAACATTCCGGGATATCTTCCTTCACGGTCGCTGATGTGCAAAGTACGGTTACTATCATCCCAACGGAAAGTGATAGTAGAATAAACTCCCTTTTCATAATTGTAATTATCGTTCTCATCCTCATAAAGAATAAAAGTTGCATTAGCACCCGGATAAACACGAATCTCCAGGTCATCCCAACTTTTTTCTGTGGCATACTGCACCGCAGGTCCCCAAGGAATTATAGAACCGGCACGGATATAAACAGGCATGATATCAATAGGTACTTCACGCTGTATGGTTTGGCCACCAGCCAACTTTGCCCCAGTCCAGAAATCAAACCAGTTACTTCCCTCAGGCAAATATACATCCGTTTTCTCTATTTTCCGCATATTTTTCTGATAACCATTCTGTTTTTTATCCTGCCATGTATAGAGAGAATCAGTTACCGGACGTACTAAAAAACTACGTCCGAACATATACTCCGTATCCATATCAAGTACTTTCTTGTCTTTCGGAAAATCCATCACCAAAGGACGAATAATGCTGCCTGCCTTATTTGTTACTTCCCAAGTAGTACTATATAAATAAGGTAATAAGCGATAACGCAAATGGGTATATTTCTCCAATGCATCATAAGCCCAATCACCTTTATCGCCGAACTGATAGATCTCTACAGCAACAGGACTGGAATTATGAGAACGCATGATAGGTTGGAAAGCTCCCCACTGATACCAACGGACGTGTAACTCATGATAAGCAATATTATTAACATCATTATTATATTTCCAAGCAAAAAATCCTCCCAAGTCAGTGTTCTAGTAAGGAATACCACACAAAGAATAATTCAGGCCAGCTGCCAGTTGCTTGCGCATCACTTCCCAAGTAGAAACGACATCTCCACTCCATGAATGTGAAGCATAACGCTGCTGTCCCAAGAATGAAGAACGGGTAAGTAAGAATACCCGCTTGTCGGAAGTGGTAGCACGCTGGTGCTCATAAACACCTTTATTGGACATCAAAGGAAAAGCATTGTGAACTCTTCGGAAAGAACCTAAATAAGTTTTTGTATCAAAATCTTTATCTTGAATCTCCAGATGATCGGGTTCGGTAGAATCCAACCACCAGCCGTCCATACCTAGATCAAAGATATTCTTTTTCATTTCATTCCAATAAATACTTCTTGCTACAGGATTGAACGGATCGTAAGGTTTCACTCCGGCTTTAGGCGGCCAAGTCTCAAAATGAAGCAAAGCATTCAGACTGTCCATCTTATGATACATCTCTGTCCACGGACCAAAAGAGGCCCATACAGAAATCATGATATGCGCATTCCGCTTGTGTATATAGTCAATCATTTCTTGAGGGCTTTTTATTCTTGGAGTACCATAACGTGCATCCGGATTCTCACCATTCGGAAGATATTTCATGTATTCTTTGTCGCCCATCTTATTAATATAGCGAGGATTCTGGAACTTCATGGAGTTCCAGTTAGAATCACATCCCCAATACTGCCAATCCTGAATGATTCCATCCAAAGGAACTTTCCGATCACGGTATTCATCAACCACTTCGCACAGTTCATCCGGACTCTTATAACGCTCGCGGCACTGCCAGAATCCAAGTGTCCACAGCGGATAAAGAGGAGCCTGCCCGGTCAAATCACGGACTCCGGCTATCACGCCGTCCGCATTGCTACCATAAATGAAATAATAGTCGGCACAATCGCCCACTTCAGAATCGAATGACATTTCTTGCGGATTATCCGTAAACATAGTTGGGGAATAATTGTCCCAATAAAGTCCGTAACCTTTCACTGAATGAATAAAAGGAATACAGATACTCATATTCTTGTTACGAAGAAAAAGTTTTTGATTGCGCTGATTCACTTTTCCAGTCTGTTGTTGCCCCAATCCATAAATCACTTCATCCTTATCTAATAAAAAAGCCTGCCGGACATTGTAAGAAAAAGTACCCGCATCATCAAACGGGGTGAACTGTGTTCCATAATCCTTGTCTTTTAACAACACCCTTCCGGTTGCATCATAGAAATTGATTCCACCTGTAGATGAATTGACCTCCACCTGTAATGCATCCGACTTTAAACGAATATACTCTTTATTCATTGCAAACTCCACAAAGGTCTCCTCAGGCTCTTTCATTACTACAAGGCTCTTCTTGTCATACGAACTTCCCTCCGGTGTCTTATAAACCCGGACAATGGATGGAGAATAAAATGCCACTTCAACATCTATACCTTGTACAGTAGTCTTAACTCCTTGCGGCATTTTCTGATAGCTCTGTGCCTGGGAAAATAATCCCAGACAGAGGAGCAACAAACTTATTGAAATCTTTTTACTCATAATTCTTTCTAATTTAATGTAGAAAAGAAAAAACAACCTTTTCATCCTTAAAAAAACATCCAATAAATACTATTTAGAATATCCCGGATTCTGTTTCAGATTACTATTGGTCAACAATACTTTATTTGGAATAGGATACAGATTTTTGGTTTCATCACTCTTATCATGAGAGAACCAAGCTTTTGTAGTGAAGATGCCAAAACGAATCATGTCCTGACGGCGGCGTCCTTCCTGACAAAACTCCCAACCAAGCTCATCAAGGAAACGACCATATTTAATATCCGTTCCTCCATCATGTTCTGTCTTATAACTATCTCTCCGACCATAATCATATACACTTCCTCCCATCAGTTCCGCGTCTGTAACTTGCGCTTTTTCAGGTTCATTCTTGAAGGCGCGTTCACGTACCTGAGTCACCAAAGCACCTGCTCCCGATTTGCCCAAACGCATCAATGACTCCGCTTTCATCATCAATACATCCGCATATCGTAACAACGGCCAGTCATTGCTCAAACGGTTGGTTATACCGGTGGCATATTCAAATTTACCCCAACGGAACCCATCATCCACATCCGACTGATCAATAGAGGGGACATCTACCGTATAAATCAATGGTTTTCCATCAATACTACGCTTCAAGATTTCACCGGAATAGGTATATTGCTGACCTTGAATATAGTTATCCTCTAAACGTGCATCATCCTCATCAAAAGAATTAATAAACTGAGGCACTGCGCACACGCCTCCCCAAGGACGTGCAGTCAATTGGTAAGTATCTTGATTCTCAGGTGCTAAAGTGTACATATGAAAATCAAAATCATTCCATCCTGTCACATAAATTTCATCAAACGGCAATGCAAAGATAATTTCTTTAGAATTCTCATTATGCGTTACAAAAACATCCTTCTGATTATTCTCCAATGCATATTCTCCGGACTTCTCGGCATAATTAATCACGATATCACACTCGTCAATACATTTCTGCCATTGAGCAGTACCCGACCAAACTTCAGCATTCAAATACATTTTGGCCAGCAATGTATGAGCCGCCCACTTATTGAAACGTCCATAATAATAACCTCTCGGCGTTTCGGACAACAAATCCATATTCTCCGTTATTTCTTTCACAATAAAGTCAAAGACCTCTTTACGAGTAGACTGTTGCGGCAAAGAAGTATCTTTAAAATCTGTCACAATGGGCACATTACCATACAAATCAATCAAAATATAATAATATGAAGCCCTCAGTACTTTCAATTCGGCAATCAACTTTTCTTTCGTTTCTCCATCCACACTGATCACACCTTCTTCTATCTGAGATAAAATACGGTTACAGGTATTCACACCATTGTACGTACGTTCCCATCCTTGAAGCACACCGTCATCCTCGGTAGTCCAAGTATGCTGATGCCATCTTTTATAGATATAACCGTCTACCCATCCAATACCATCACGGGCAGGAAGAACATCTTGATCCGCACACAATTCCTGTGCACGAACCACTCCGTTCCATTGCAGCAACGTTTCACGCCAAGGTATATAAGCGGCATTTACCAGATAACTGACATCTTCCTCCGTTTTCGGTACGTAATCCTCAGACACTACCTGTCCATAGCTCTCATGCAGTAAATCAGTACAAGCTGTATTTCCCAACAATGCGGCTGTCATCAGTCCCATTGTCCATAATTTTATATTTGTTTTCATCTTCAATTCCTTTTTAGTTCATTAAAATTTCACATTAACGCCGAAAGTAAATGAGCGCACACTCGGATATCTGTCACGTGTATCATACCCCGGAGTCAAACCATCTGTTGATACTTCCGGATCAATACCTTTATATCCGGTTATAGTCAAAGCATTCAATACCGAACCATAAATACGGAGTGACTTTATATATTTACCTACCTGACCGAAGCTATATCCCAAAGTGATATTGTCAATCTTCCAGTAGTCACCATCTTCTACATAATAGCTATTGAATTCCGGTTCTACTTCCGGACTCAACGTATGCTTGCCAAATACCAAGTCATTCACAGACTTCAAACGATTTTCAAAACGGCTGTTTTTTACATTCTCATAATTCATACGTCCACCATTGATTATCTGGAAACCAAACGCGCCACGCATCGTCACATTCAAGTCGAAGTTTTTATAACGAAGAGTATTGTTCCATCCCGCATACCATTTAGGAAGACCGTTACCAATAACATGCTTATCTTCGGGAGCATGAGTAAAATCTTTATAGTTCACCAACTCACCATTCCTGTCTTCGTAGATCCAACGACCTTCACTGTCCACATCTACTACTTTAAAGCCATAAAAATTACCGATGCTTTCACCTACCTGTACTCTGTGAGAATCGGCTACCTGACCGGAGTATTCCACAGTACCCGTATTAAAATAGTCATAATCCGACTTAAAGATGCTGCCAGACAAACTGATTAGCTTATTAGAGTTCAAAGAGAATGTTCCGGTAGTGCTCCATTCAAAATCTTTATTCTGAACAGGAACCACAGTTACCAACACTTCCACACCACGGTTTCTCATTGTACCCCCATTGGCCATCGTCTTATTATACAAGTTCGGAGGAGTCGGTACTCCATATTCGTATATCAAGCCATCCACATCACGGTTATAATAATCAATAGAACCGGACAAACGGCCACCCCATGAAACGAAGTCCAAACCAATATTGGTTTCTTTCTTTTCCTCCCATTTCAAATCAGGATTCGGATTGGATGCCGGAACAATGGTCTGTACCCAATTCCCATTTACAAAAGCATACGAGCCGTATTTCAACATAGCCACCCCCAGGAAAGGATCTTTAGGCTGTGAACCCGTCACACCATATCCCACACGAAGTTTCAAATCATCAAATATCTTCTGATTCTTCATAAATGCTTCTTCGGTAATTCTCCATCCTACAGATATAGATGGGAAAAGCCCCCATGCATTATCAGTACCCCATAACTGGCTGGCTCCTTCATAACGAAGAGCTCCCATCAACAAATAACGATTCTTGAACGAATAGGTAGCCCGCCCAAAAAAACCGATCAAATTTGTAGGAGTTTTCTTTGAGCCGATATTCGCTTTACCGTCTTTCAAAGCAGAACCAATGCCAATATTATGCCATCCGCCAAAATAATCATCCTGAAAACCATAGTTATCAATCCAAAGCTCTTCAAAGTCTGTTTCATTGTAGCTATAACCACCCAAGACACTAAATTTATGCGCACCGATTTCTTTGTTATATTGTGCAGTAAGTTCCATCAACTTCTCCATCTTGGTATAAGCACCTACCGAAGACCAACCAGCCAATCCATCACGCAAAGCAGAAATATGGTTCAAAGTTTCACCGTAGCCACGGTTCATATTGTCACGAATATAAGAGAATACGGCAGAAAGAGTCAAATCTTTGATAGGATTATAAACAATATTTCCATTGTAACGCAACTGCGTCTTTTTTACATTTCCTTCAGCCTCATACAACAAAGCCAACGGATTCTCGTATTCGAATTTGCTCACATTCTCATTCCATGTACCATCCTCATTTCTTACCGGATCAGTCGGGTTTCTACGAGTTGCCTGGCCATATACCCAACCTCTGAAACTACCCCCACTAGTTGTAGATTCCATCTGGTTTTTCTTACCAAACAAACCGAATTTCAACTTCAACTTATCATCAAACATACGGTGGGTTACCTCAATACGTCCTTGAAAACTTTCGAAATCCGATTTTTTCATGATCCCTTGACGAGAGGCATAGTTCAAGTTGGCAATATAATTAGTCTTTGAATTGCCACCCATCAATGACAAGTTATGAACATGGCTAACCGGTGTACGGCTAATCTCATCAATCCAATCCGTATCAGCCCCATGGTCCTGGTCAGGATAAAGGGTACGGAACTCATCTGCATTCAGCATATCCAACTTTTTGGCTATAAGAGAAGTACTGACGTAGCCATTATACTCCACCTGGTTAATATCCACTCCTTTAGCCTGTTTGGTAGTAATTAAAATCACACCATTCGTACCGCGCGTACCATAAATAGCGGCAGCAGAACCATCCTTCAGCACGTCCACGCTCTCCACATCTTCGGGAGCCACTGTACCGAGTTCTCCCGGAATTCCGTCAATCAATACCAAAGGAGCTGTATTAGCTCCACCAATGGTATTTGTACCACGAAGACGTATCTGAGTACTTCCCGTCGGGTCACCGTTAGGATTGGTAATGGCCAGACCGGCTACTTTTCCTTGAATCAGCTGTCCCACATCTTTCACGGCTCCTTTTACAAAGTTGTCGGCTTTCACACTAGCTACAGAACTGGTCACATCACCTTTACGCTGTGTACCGTAACCAATCACCACCACTTCATCCAAGGTTTTGGTATCCTCCTTTAAAACAATCTCTAATGAATTCTTTCCTGCTGTCGGGACTTCCTGAGTGACATAGCCAATATAAGAAATAACCAACACACTCTTTGCCGGAACATCCAACATAAAGTTTCCATCAAAATCGGTAATGGTTCCCATGGTATTATTGCCTTTTACAACAACACTGGCTCCTATGACAGGCTCGCCGGAAGAATCTTTCACCTTACCCGTCACTTTTTGCTGGGCTAAGGCCGTTAATGAAAAGCTTAACAGAGTAAGCAACAAAAACAAATGTTTCATTCTATATTAAATTTAAAGTTATACATACCTTTACTGCGGGAATGAATGAAGAAGATGTGTTTTTCTCCCCGTAAAAGGTTGTGGCAAAAGAATGAAATAGGAAATAGAAATACAGGTGAAGAACCATGCTAACAGGGGATACAAATAGCTCTAGCTATAACTTGACGCATTTGTACCCCCTATTTGCAACAATTAAAGGACAGGAAGATGTTTATTCTTCGTGTTGTGATTTCTGGAACTCACTGGGAGTCATTCCAAATTCCTCCTTAAAGCAAGTGGTGAAATACTTCCGATTAAAATACCCCAACGTAGCGGCAACCTCTGTTACACTTTTGTCTTTATCTTCCAACATGTGTCTGGCATGCTTCATCTTGATGTTCCGGATAAAATCCAATGGAGTTCGGCCTGTTATGGCTTTCAATTTACGGGTCAAAGTAGAACGGGACATATTCATGGCATCAGCTAGAGCTGTCACATCAAAATCAGGCTCAGTAAGGTTATCTTCCACGGCTTTTACCGCTTTCTCCAATAGAAGTTTGTCCAGTTGTGCAAACTCAGGTTCAGGCAAATTCACCTTACTATCCAAATAAATACGCATTTTAATCATCTCCTTGCTGTCCGCCCACATTTCATTATTCTTACGGTCCACGCGTTTCAGATAAAGATACAGACTATAACCGGATACACCCATCACTATCAATACATAGAACAAATACGCCCACCAAGTTTCATAAAAAGCAGGAAGGCGTCGGATAGTCAGTTCAGTTACCTCTTTACTCCAAAGACCATTTTCATCCGTCGCTTTCACCTGAAAAGTATAAGTGCCCTTACTCAGATGATTATAAAAAGCCGAGTTTTTTCCACCTTCCACATATACCCACGCTTTGTCCACTCCTATCAACCGATAAGCATAGCGTATTTTTGAAGCATAACGGTGGTTAAGAGAAGAAAAACTAATTTCCAAATTCTGATCATCGGGATGCAATTCTATCCGGTTAATGGAATTGCTACTCTTTCTATCTCCGAATATCAATGATTCTCCTTGCAACTTTATATCAGTTATCTTGGTCTTCACTGCACTAGCCTTTCTTTCCAACCCGTTTGATGGAGTAACCATGCAAATACCCGGAATGCCGCCCCAATAAATATTGCCATCTTTTGCTTGACAAACAGCAGTGGGAAGAAAGCGACGCAACAAGATAGAACCATCCGTGGTAAGATAGGTGCGGAACGAACCGTTACGAGGATTAAATTCTATCAGTTTCTGGTTTGTATCAATCCAAATATGATTATATGCATCAGCCACTATTTGATTCACCTGATTACCGTTCATACCGCAAGCCTCATTATAACTGACCAACTTATTCTCTGAAGGATCATAAGAATAGACTCCTCCGTCACAAGTTCCCAACCACAAAATCCAATCGGGAGCAATAGACAGACAAGAGAAATTCTTGTCCAATTTGAAAGAACGAAGTTTTTCATCCGCCGTTGTCTGAAACAAACCGTTGTCTTGAGTACAAATCCATATCAGCCCTTCCTTATTCTCCACGATTCCCATCACATGCCCCACATCGGGATAAACCTGTTTAATTCTTTTCTGACGGACATCATAACTGCAAAGTCCTTTGTTCAAGCCTATCCACAAGATTCCGTGCGAGTCTTCATACAATTTGGTCACCGTAGCGTTCGATTCCACCTGCCCGTTCAAATCAATAAGATCCACCAGATACATCTCCATACCCTTACGGATCATACCATAAACCAATCTATTCAAATCTTTTGCCACCCAAATACCGTTATTAATACGTGCTCGAGTCATCTCTCGTCCGTTATCCAAAGACAACGAAACAAGCTCGGGAAAATCCGAATAGATTTTCACTTTATCCTGCTTCAAGTCATATAACACCAACCCGGTTCTTTCTTGCATCATCCACATCATACCGTCTCCGTCATCACACAAAGCCATTACAGCCGGACTGCGGTTTACTCTGTCCGCCAAAGCGGGCAAGGCATAATCCTTGGTCATATTATCCATCAGATGTACAATGAAACTAGGACGGTCAAAGGCCGACACCCATAGACATCCCCTCCCTTTCAGGACTTCTACCAACATATGATTAACAGGCAGAAGCCCTGTCTGGAATTTCAATTGTTTTAACGTCTTATCCGGTTGTATTTGTAAGGACATGAAATCGTGCCCGGTGGTTAACCAGATATACCCCAGTTTATCATCCTGTACCAGACTAAGGATGACCCCATCCTCCTCACCGGCAGCATTGACCGGTATTTCAGAATATACAAACATAGAATCTTCAGGAGCCGAAGGGTCAAAACGCACCACACCATCCCCCCAGGTTGCCAACCAGAAGTAGTCCTGTTCATTATCCTGAACCATCACCGTAGGATTTTGTCTTCTCATCTTATCAGGATAAGGAACGAACTCGTCTTTTTCTTTGTCCAAATGATATACCCGGCCATTCCACACAGAAATAATAATCTCATGGTTGCGGCTCTCACAAAATCCGGAAATAGTAGTTCTTCCGTACTTATTCCGGAGGGGATACTCTTTGACCAACTGTCCGTTGATGTCATATTTGGCCAATATAGAACGATAGCTCAGCCACATATAGCCGTCACTGGTAGCATATAGATACATCACCGGAATATTCTTCAAACGCTCCCGGTCCATAGGATGTACACTGTAGTCCGATTTATCAAGAATATACACCCCTTTGTCTGTACCGAACCATATATTCCCCTTCTTATCCTCAGCGATACACTCCACCAAATTATCCTCTAATAATCCCGGAGTTTCAATGTCCGAACGAAACACTTTCACATGATAACCGTCATCACGACATAATCCGTTCACCGTGCCATACCACATATATCCTTCGCTGTCTCTGAATACGCGATGAATGGCATTTACCGGCAGCTGGTCAATGGTAGGGATATCTGTAATAGTTATGTTCTGAGAACACACCAAGAAGGAGAGAAAAGATAGTATAAAGGTCAATATATATTTCATTGTGCTTTCGGTTAGAATCATAGACTGCCACAAAGTTATAAAAAAGAAACCGGATACTCTAGCAAATTTTAAAATTTGCTAAAGTATCCGATAATTGCTCCACTCGCAGGTTTCCTTCTTTTGAAGCTTCCTCCTTACATCTGTGTCTTTAATTCTTTTTGGTAGCTTCTTCAGCAGTCTGTGTTTCCACCCCTACGGGAAAAGTATATCAATAACCGAAACCGGTTGCTTTTACATACACCTTATAATCTTTAATCATGCCGGGAGCTCCCTGTTCCGCACGTGGCAGAATACGGAAACCGGTCACGTTATATTCTTTGCCGAGATCTATCACCACCTGATGAGGATAAGCCGTATTATCCACCGTCTGCCAGAAAGTACTTTCTTGCAAGTCATAAATCTTGTCGGCTGTGCGGTTACCGCTACGGGGTTCCTCGCTGTCGGCATAAACAATCTTCCAGTTTTCACGAGAGATTTTCTGTCCTTTCTCATCCAGCACATCAAACTCCGCAATGGCGGCAATGTTGGTATTATCAAAAGAAGACAGCCCTTCCAGACAGAAGTAACGTCCTTTCGTAACAGGAACTTTCACTTCTTGCCAACCGTTACCTGGTTTGAAAGTACCGGCAGATACCGGTGTTTCCTTCTCCAGTTTGATGGTCTGCCCCTGTTTACGATGCGTTTCAGGAACAGCCACACGAAGCATATCCAGGATAGGTTTGTTCAATCCGACGATGGTTGCCTCTTTCGGGCCTTTCAAGTCAAGAACGATGATTTCATTCACTCCTTTTTTCAGCCAGCAGCCCGGCATGAACAGGGTTTGTTGAGGACCGATTTCCCAGAAACGTCCCATGGCATGACCGTTCACCCATACCATACCTTTTCCCCAAGACTCCATGTTCAGGAATGTATCAGCCACCTTATCCAAGGTAAAAGTAGCGCGATAGTAGGCCGGAACACTTTCATCATTTTTCTCTATGCCACAGGCGGCAGACGAGTTCATATCCTGAAAGTTCCGGGAAGATACAAATTCATAATCTACGGGAAGATTATAAACAGTCCAGCCTTTCAACGTTTCGGCATTCTTACCGTTCACCAGTTCCACTTTCTCGGTAATTCCCTTGCGGTCGTGAATGGACTTGTCAAAGTTCACACGCCCCATGGCTTCCACCAATAAATCAAGCTGTGTACCGGCTTTTAATGCAGGCAGTGTAAGTTCCTGTTCTCCACCACGGCGATCCAGACGCCCCAACAGTTTCCCGTCGGCAAAAACCTGTGTCCAGTCATGCTGTTCGGTGATTTTCAGAACGGTTCCCGCTTTCACATCTTCCGGCAAATGGGTACGGTACAGGATACTTCCCCAGCCTTGGTCAAATTTCTCCATCGGCTGGATTTCCTCTGTCTGCTTCGGTTCGGGCAGATTGTCAACCAACGGAGCTATTTGAGTGAATTTAATGGCAGGGATTTCCATAACCGGTAAAGCTTCAGGAACTTCAGGCAATGTCTGTCCTTCGTCCAAGTAGTCCTTCAACATATCACGTAAAGCAAAATACTTGTCGGTGGTCCAGCCTGCTTCGCTGATAGGAGCGTCATAGTCATAGCTGCTGCACATAGCCGAGTAAGCCGGATTATTGGCACCGCCCCACCAGCCAAAGGTCGTTCCTCCGTGGGTCATGTACAAACTGAAAGAAATACCTTTGTCCATCATCTCTTTCAGGCCATCCACCATGATTTGTCCGTCACGGGTTTCGTGCTTGCGCCCCCAGTGATCAAACCATCCGCTCCAGAACTCGCTGCACATCAACGGAGCGTCGGGACGTACTTCTTTCAGTTTGGCAAACTGCTTGTCGATATCAGCTCCCGTACCAAAATTTATAGTCCAAAGCAAATCATCCAAACCATTATTCAGGAAATTAGAACTCCAGTCACATTGGAACAAAGGCACTTCAGTAAAGCCTGCGGCACGTACCGTATCACGGATGGCAGACACATAGGGCTTGTCCGTGCCATACGAACCATATTCGTTTTCCACCTGCACCATGATGATGTTACCACCACGGGTAATCTGCAAATCCTGCAACTGCTTGCCCACTTCATGCATAAAGGCTCCCACGTGCTGCATATAGAAAGGATCGAGAGTACGAAGCTGCACGCTGTCGTTCTTCAGCAGCCACCAAGGCAGCCCACCCATTTCCCATTCCGCACATACATACGGACCGGGACGCACAATGACGTACATACCATGCTTCTGAGCCAATTTACAGAAAGCTGCAATATCTTTATTACCTGTAAAATCATACTTACCGGGAGTTTCCTCATGCAAATTCCAAAAGACATACAAACAAAGCGTATTCATGCCCAATGCTTTACACATTTCAATACGATGTTCCCAGTATTCACGGGGAATACGCGGATAATGCACCTCTGCCGCTTTGACCACGAACGGTTTCCCATTCAGCAGAAAGGTATTCTTACCCGCTTCGAATGTCCCGGGCTTATTGCCGGCACATCCTGCCAGCAGCAGGACCGCCAGCAACAAAGTCAGTAATTTCTTCATCTTCATTTATCTATTATTATTTTTCATTCTTATTTATCCGGATTACCGTAAATGAATAAGCCGGCAATTCATACCCGAATTTCTCGCTTACCTCCATTGTACCGGATACAGGACGAACCTGTTGGTCTGTCGGTTTTCTTGCCAAAACCGTCTTTACGGCAGTGGTGTTCATTCCTTCCAAAGACGGGAGCTCCACTTGCGCATTCACCGCTACCGGCAGCAGATTCACCAGTTTCACGATCATATCTCCTGTCTTTCCGTCGCGGACTACCGACACACCTACCCGTTTCTTCACCGCATCTTGTGCATTATCCAAAGTCACGGAAGAAGCGATGTATTCACTGCCCGCATTTTGTCCGTACATCTGCTGCGCATAGTAACCTACGGTGGGTTTTACCTCCGTATTATTGAAATAAATCAAATCCGGATTCCACTGGGTATGTCCCTCCTTAGCCAGTAACGGAGCGTAAGAAGTCATGGTCACCACATCGGCATTACGCTCCACGGAAGTCAGGTACAAGGCCTCGGCCAAAGCTGTTTCTATATTGTTGGGACGTCCCGGCAAATGAGCCGCATACTCTCCCAAATACACTTTCGCCTTGTTACGGTCATAACGGTCATAGAAATCCTGATTGTTGATAAACCATCCCGGGGTGTTATAATAATGTTCATCCACCATCGGAATACCCATCTTAGTGGCGAATTTCCAGCCTTCCTCATAATCACTGCCCTCATAGAACGGGCCTACCGTTCCGATAACGGTCACTTCGGGATATTTCTCCTTCACCGCATTGAAAATCATGGTGAAACGTTCTTCAAAGATATCGGTAATCAAATCCTCGTTACCAATACCGATGTACTTCAGATTGAAAGGTTTGGGATGTCCGGCTTGCGCACGCTTCTTTCCCCACACGGTCTTCTTCGCATCTCCATTCGCATATTCTATCAAATCCAGTACATCCTGCACGTACTGCGGCATTTCCTCCATCGGGATTCCGCCTTGCTGACCGCCGCAACCCAGTTCGCCTACCGAGTGATGACTGCAAGTACCCGAATTCTGACAAGGCACTCCGGCTGCCACTACAGGAACAGGTTCGGCCCCCATATCCTCGCAGAACAAAAAATATTCATGATATCCCAGACCGCGGGTCTGATGATACCCCCACAAATTGCGCAGAGGCTTGCGTTCCTCCAACGCTCCTATAGAGCCTTTCCAATCATAAATATTGTCCACACCATCTCCGTGAGCCACACATCCGCCGGGGAAACGGACAAAACGGGGATGAAGGTCCGCCAAAGTCTGTGCCAAATCGGCGCGCAGCCCGTTCTTCCTGCCTTTAAATGTATTCTGTGGGAAAAGAGAAACCATATCCAAGGCATACTTCCCAGCCATCTGCGGACAAACGGACAACACGGCATCCGCAGCATCCGCCGTTGCCGTCAGTACAGCCTTTTGTTTTTTCCACTCTGTAGATGAAACCCGAATAGCAGCCTGCGCAATTTCCTTGCCATCTTTGGTAGTCAGCCTCACAAGCACTTTTCCACCTTTCGTATCATCCAGCACTTTGGAAAACACAGAGAAGTCATACTTCTCACCTTTTTTCACGGCAATACCGTCAAAACCGTTATTCACCAAGGCAGCACCCGGGCGGTGTACCTCTAACACTGCATAGTGAGCATTGTTAGCATGGATGGGACTGTCCTCACTGACAGACAGTTCCGCATCAGTACCCTGTATACTCCACGCATACGTGCTGTTCCAGTTCTTATCTCTTGCACCGTCTTTGGCAGAATATTCAAAATCACGGTTCTGAACCAGCTCCGCATAAAGTCCACCATCGGCTCCATAATTGATATCCTCAAAGAAAATACCTATCAGATGCTCGCTAATGGGCTTCACCCGTCCGGTATCCACCCGGATGGTGGCAGCGACCGGTTTCAGTCCGGCAAAGCGGACGGCATCCTGTTCGGTACGCTCATTATTCTGTATATCGCGGAATTTCTTATGCTCAGCAAAACGAATCAACTGTTCTATATCCGCATAAGGTACTTTCTGCATATAACCGTTCAAGGTATCTTTATCAAGGACAATCTGCCGGGCAGTGACCAGTCGGGGCACGGCAGGCTTCTCCGCATTGACATATTGTTGGGGAGCCCACTTCAACAAGTCGGAAGAATGGGAAGTACCCCATACTTTTCCGCTGGGGGTAAGCTGCCACCGGCAATACCAACGTCCATCTTCCGCTTTTTCCAGAAGAGGTTTAATCATTCTCTTTTCCGCCCCCCAACGCCCGAAATCACATTTCAGATAGGCAAAGCCGTCGGATACACTCAGCCACTTGTCGCCATCGGGGCTCCATGCGAATTTCAGTCCGCTGCGTCCCTCGTCTTCCGGATGGGCGTAAGAGAAGATGTAGACCGAATCGGGCTCATTATATACTTTTTCCACGGCAGCACAGACGGATTGGCCTGCTGCCAATGAGGCGATTGCCAGAGATAATAAGGTCTTTTTCATGGTATATGCTTTATTGTCATGTTTCTTTTATAACGTGGGAACAACCTTCCTGATGGTTCCGTCCGGATTAAATTCCATACGGTCTATACATACTTCACGATGCACGCCAGGACCCTTCTCACGATCTATAAAGTTCTTATTAATACGATGATATACAATGTACCACTCATCCGTACCCGGAATTTGTAGGACTGCATTGTGCGCAGGTCCATAGATTTCCTTTGCAGGATCCTGAATCAGTACCACCGGTTTCTTAGCAACCTTTATAGGACCTAGCGGAGATTTCGACGTACCGTATGCCACATGATAGTTGGGCGAACCGGTATCATCCACCGACCACATAAAGTAGTAAAGACCATTACGATAGAACACATATGCCGCTTCACGGAAAGCGTAATCTTTCAGACTTCCTCCTTTCGGTGTCAATACGGTCAAGGTATTCTTTTTGATGGAAACCATATCCTCATTCAGTTTGGCGCCCGCCATATAACCATTGCCCCAGTACAGATAGGATTTTCCCGAAACCGGATCGGTAAACACATCCACATCAATCTGCTGTCCGTGGCCCACGGGAGATTCAGTAATAATGGGATGTCCCAAGTCTTTGAACGGACCAATGGGTGAATCGGCTACCGCCACCCCAATCTGCTTGCCGCCTCCGGCTACAGGATTACCACTGAAATAGAAGAAATATTTATACTTTCCATCCACCATTTTCTCTTCAATGCACGGAGCCCATGCGTTTCCATCCGCCCATGCCACCTGATCGGATTTCAAATCAAGCATCACCCCTTCATCTTTCCAGTCCTTCAGATTATCCGAAGAGAAGACACTGAAATACCATCCGCCCCATCCGGGCTGTCCGTCGGTGGTGGAATAGATATAATATTTTTTAGTCTGATGAGAATACAATATCTCGGGGTCAGCATGGAAACCTTGCAGCACGGGATTGTTGGGAATCGTCATATTGCCCATTTCCTTTGAAGGCCATTTGTCGGTGATGCGCTTCAACTCGGCACGGGTAATGGGGATGATAGTTCCGTGACGCGGATGAAAATTCATCTTCACCTCACTGTCTATCACTTTAAAGTTTTTCAAATCGGTCGTTTCAGTAAACTGGTATTTACCTTTCATATAGACATCATACATCAAGATGTATTTATTCTGACCTATCAGTTTGAAAGTTCCCGCACCTTCCACCGCTTCCGGGGTCTGCTGCTTGTAGTCGGGTTCTTCCTCCCATTGTCCCGAAGTCAGTGAACGGGTAGTTGCTACCCGGATGCCGTTTCCATGTCCTTCGGTTTTATAAAACAGGTGGTAGATTCCATCTTTATATACGATATCACCGTCTATGCAAGATTTCTTGTTTTCAGGGATGAAAAGCGGTTTCGGTTCACCTTCCAGGTCGGTAAATTCTTTATTGGCATAAGCATAATAAATCACATCTGCCCCATCACCATATTTCATTGACCAATAAACCAAGTATTTTCCGGCTTCCGCATCGAAGATAGTCTGAGGAGCCCATACCCGTTTCAGTTTTTCCTGTCCGACATAACGTTTCTGCATATTGATGACAGAATGGTTCCAGTTCACCAAGTCTGTAGATTTCAGCAACACCATGGCACGATTGGAATCCCATCCATTGTCAGAAACCATATCGGTAACCACCATATAGAATGTCTTTCCGTCTTCGCAACGCAGGATATGCGGGTCGCGCACGCCACCGGTAGAACTGATGATTTTGGAATCAATGACAGGTTTGTTGTCATTCAGTGCCCAATAGGTATATCCGTCCGTACTTACCGCATAGCATACGGCTTCCTCGCTGATGTGGTTACCTGTAAAATAGGTAAAGAGATAAGCTATGTAATCTTTTTCGGCTACATTGTTTTGACTATTGGCAGATTGCTGTGCTCCTGCCAGCCAGGGCACAAGACAAGCCAAAAAGAAAGTAAGGATTTTGTGTTTCATAATAATTAGTTCAAAAATTGTTTGATGCAAAGATAGAAAATACAATCCTAACGATGGGTATATAAATCTTTCAAAAGAGGGACTTTATTCGGTCAAATGGGGGAAAATAGAAGTTTTACATCTTTTTTATCCATTGTAAGAATCCACCGATCCCTACAATGGATATCAATTTAACGAGGATTATTCCTTGTGATCATTTTGTATAAAATGTATTTAGAGAATGGGGCTGCAACGTCACCTCCAAATATTTTCCCGCCAGTTTTACACTCAAATTCTGTTGTTTGCCATTAAAATTCCCCGCCACTACCAAATACTGATTCTCAGGAGTCAGGAATATAATGACTGGTTGGTTATCCTCCCCCTTTGCCTTGTATTGTAAGATTTTTGATCCTGGAGCCACCATTTTGCTATAATGCTTTACTGCATAATACTCCGGGGTATAAACAAACGTACGCTTTTCCGAATCCACACGAATCAACGCATTCTGTTTCCATCCCCACGGACTTTCACCTTTATCGGTCAAAATACAATTCCAAAAATTATATTCACAACATCCATTCCCTAAATAATGATTTATCAACTCAAATGTATGTTCTGCTGCCTTCCAATCAAAACTACCCCAACCGCATTCGCTTTCCGAACAGATATATTCCCATTCGGGATGCTGTTTTCTTATGGAAGGAAGTATTTCACGTCCTTCCCATTGAAATCCCATACCACGAATACAATTACATAAAGCCGTATCAGCAAGAATTGTTTCTACATGATCTTGGCGATTCGTATTAAAAGTACCTAAATAAAGCTTCACCTCAGGATGCATTTGCCTCAAAGTAGGAGCTAAATATTCTTTATTGAAACGAATCGTACCGGTGGCAGTCCAGGCACAACCAGGATAAGGAGTGTAACTGTACGCTTCATTCTGATACATTACCATATCAATGGGAATTCCTTGTTCTTTATAGGCATCTATAAACCGACAAAAATAATCTGCATAAGTCTGCAAATAACGTGGATCTTGAATCATAAAGTCAGTTGTCGCAAGTTGGCGAGGAAAAACTCCATCACGGGCACCGGTCAACTTCATTTCATTCTCATCAACCTGACCGCCTGTAGCACCATATAATAAATAATTCTGTTTCTCTGACAAACTATTAAACGGACTACTTAAAACCGGATAATCTCCATTTATTTTCATCCAGCTTGGAGGACACCAAGGTGATATCCAAAATGTAAGATTCGGATTATATTTTTGTGCAGCACGTATGAAAGGAATAATAGTCTGTTTATCACGATTAATATTAAAATATCTCAATTCAAAGTCACCCTCCACTTCGTCACAACTATACCAAGAACGAGCGTAATCATTGGCTCCCATCGAAATTCGTCCACGCGTAATCCGTAAATCACCTTGCGGAGAAAATATATTATACAATATTTCATCTTGTTCAGTACGAGTTAATAACCCAAGAGCATCCCAACAAAGTTCATTGAAAGTAGTTCCCCAATTCTTGAAAGCAACACCGTTCTCTGTTCCATCTACCTGTAAAACAGGATTTTGTTCTGATTTTGACTGCAACTTCACTTTTGATTTTTGCCATACATTGCCTTCGGTACTACTAATCCAAGTCACAGACTGTGCATTTACAATCGTCGCAACAGTCAGTAACAGACCGATACAAAATAAGAATTTATTTTTTTTCATACTATTAATGTTCTAATTATTTAAATACAAAAATTATTCAACAATCCGACAACAAGATGTAGATATACATACAAGTTATCGGATAAAAATGAGATTATCAATTTTTTAATTAACAGATGGATAACCTGGATTCTGCTTCAAGTTTGGATTCGTATTCAATGTAGTACGTGAAAGAGGTATCCACATCGTATGATTATCTGGATCCGGTTCTTTATCCCACCAAGTTCCCGAATTAAAAATCCCGAACCTGCATAAAGTCTGTCTACGTAAACCTTCTCCTAAAAATTCCCGTCCCCATTCATCCAATAATTCCTGTTCTGTCAATGCACTCCCATTCTCAGGATACAAACTAGAAGAACCTGCTGGATAATAACGCTTCCGTACATAATTCAGTAATTTTTCCGCTTCTGCCTTTCTACCCTGATAAAAACGAATTTCTGCCAAATAATAATAAATTTCCGCTAAACGGATCAAAGCATAATCCGATTCTATTTTACCTGCATCATCCGAACGATAAATAGGATATTTTATCAAACACCAACCTGAATTCTGATCTCCGTAAGCCATAGCCGATTTTGGAGTTTGGGTTCCACTAGAAGGATTGGGAGAGAAACTAGCAGGATCTGTATCGCGGAAAATACCTACTTGATCACGAATGTAAAGTTTGTAAGCTCCATTGTCCGAAGTAACATATTCCGTTCCATTTGCCGTTTCATAAGGTAGGTCGCCATACAAAAACATTCCTTCGCGTTTGCTATTTCCTAAATTTTTATACTTTTTCAGACGCACATCATCAGGATATTTCATAAACTTACGGACCGGTTTTCCATTTTCAAAGGAATATTCATTTCCATTTAAATCTAATCCTGGCTGTAATGCATATTTGGGGTTACAATTCCCCCAATCTGTAAAACCGAAATATTTCGAAGAGAGGAACGGAGCAACCTGCCAAAACATTTCATAATCATAAAGCCAATGCATACCACCAAACGAGGATGGATAACCAAACAATAATTCATTAGACTTATCGTTATCCCAATCAAACGGCGCATCCCACCTATTATCTATATCATAGAAACCGTATTCACCATCTATAATTTTTTCACAGTATTTTTCAGCTTCGACCGTCTTGTCCTCATCAATCCACCAACTGGCGTTCATATACAACCTTACCAATAAAGCAGCACAAGCTCCCTGGGTCCATTGTCCCTGCTTTAAACCATTTCCATTATTACTTTCTTTTTTTTGTAACACAGGCAATGATTCCAATAACTCTTGTTCAATAAAAGCAAAAGTTTCTTTTGGATCTGATTGTGCCGGTAACTCTGTAGTTGGATAATCCGTAACAATTGGTATATTATGTA
>ULYX01030688.1_pt1 | contig 21083 bp, 8 predicted proteins | sample 1962591 | NCBI WGS metagenome assembly ULYX01 (sample SAMEA4835874, study PRJEB28245) | human gut metagenome | biome: gut microbiome; material: fecal sample | place: Denmark | collected 2008
TAAGTTTGACAGCGGCTATGCCGCTGAGGGTTGTGGAGGGCGCTTCTAAATTTATAGAAGGCGCCAGTTTGGATAGAACAACTTTAGTGAGCTAGTGAGCTAGTGGCTGGTGGCTGGGGAGCGCCTGACGGCGCGGCTCCGCCGACTGGTATTTACTATCAATTAGCTCATAAGTGCCTTGTACCGAGATTCTTCGCCTACGGCTCAGAATGACGATGAGGGCGGGAAGGAATTCCCGTAACGCTGACTTTATAAGCATTGCCGCAGAGCGGCAATCCGCAACCCTCGGCCTGAAAGGCCGTCAAACTTAAGAACCCTTGGGCCATAGGCCCATCCATCTTAAGAACCTTATTCATTACTTCGTCTTTACAATCATGACGAAGGCGATCCTTCCATCCTTATATTCCACGGTGAGGGGAATGGAGAGGAGGGAGGAGAGTTCCCGGGCTATGGAAAGACCTATGCCGTAGCCTGTCTTTTTGCTGTTGTGGGATTCGTCGTTTCGGTAGAACCGTTCAAAGAAGCGGCTGTAGTCCACGTCTTTGCCGTCTTTGTAGTCGTTGGATACGGAGAGGCGAAGGGTGTCTTTCTTCTTTCCCTTTTCTGCCGAAAGAAGGATGGTGCCGCCGTCGTCGCAGTATTTCACTGCGTTGTCCAGAAGGATGTGGAGGATTTCGGAGAGGTATTTTTCATCGCTTCTGGCAGTGAGTCCATCTTCTGCGGACAGGGTCAGTTTCTTTCCCTGGTCTTTTGCCAGAAGGTCGAAGTCCTCTTTCAGGCGGGCGAACATATCCTTCACAGGGAAGGAGAGGAACTGGAGCTGGGCCCTGGTGGCTTCGCCGGCTTTGGAGAGGAGGATGAGGTGGCTGATGAGGCCGGACATGCGGCGCACCTGTTTGATAATGCCCTCGGTCCACTGGTTTTTGCCATTCATCATTTCCATGGCTTCGGCGTTCACGGAAATAATGGCCAGCGGTGTTTTCAGTTCGTGGCTGGCGTTGGTGATGAATCGTTTCTGATTTTCCAGATTTCTCACGAAGGGGGCGATGGCCCGCTTGGAGAGGAAGGTGAAGATCAGGACGTAGAGGATGATGCAGAAGAAGCCGAACCATACGGAGTAGGAGAGGAAGGTGTGCACGTCAGAGAATTCACGGGTGCAGTCCAGAATGACCAGCAGGGTGGAGCCGTCTTCGAGGGTGGTTTTCATGAAACCGTAGCGGGCTTTATTTTTCTGCAGAAAGCCGCTGCTTGAGGGAGAGGAGAGGGCGATTCTGGCAAATTCCACGGCCTGTTCTTCGGAAAAGGCTACAATGTTTTTTACATTCACTCCAGTGATGCGGCCGCTGCTGTCCAGTCGAAGGGAGAAGTACCGGGTCTGGTAAGCAAATTCCGGTGTATCTTCCGGCCAGGTGATGCCGGGGAAGAAGTCTTTTCCCCAGGAGGAGGTGTCGGCAGGATGGTAGCGGGAGGGCATGGTGCCTCCGTTCTGGGTGATATAGGTCATGGTGTCCAGGCAGTGCTCCCGCATGGCGTAGAAACCCATCATGTTGATGAGGCCCAGGGCGCCGGCCACAATAATGAATATGGCCAGGGTGGCCAGAAGGATGAACTGGCGGCGCAGTTTTTTGATGAGGTTCATGGCTCCTCCCGAAGGGTCAGCTTGAAATCTTTTCCTTCTTCCCCGGCAATGGCCAGGTCTGAGTTGATGGCAGACAGTTTTTCTCTCAGGTAGGAAATGTAAATCCACACCACGCTTTCATCGACCCCTTCTTCTCCGCTCCAGATTTTCTGGAAGATGTAGGAGGTGGAGAGGGGTTTGCCGTTATGGAGCATGAGGAGTTTCATCAGTTTCGTTTCCTTGCCGGAAAGGCGGATGGAATTATGGGCGGACAGTTCCTGCTCTTCCGTGTCCAGACTGGTGGAGCCGGCGGAAAGGGTGGAGGGGGTGAAGTCTTTTCCTCTTCTGGTGAGGGAACGGATACGGGCCAGCAGTTCTCCGATGGCAAAGGGTTTGGTAAGGTAATCGTCGGCACCGGCGTCCAGGCCGGTAATGCGGTCATCCACTTCGGATTTGGCGGTGAGCATGATTACCGGCGTTACATCGCCGGCTGCGCGGACTTCCTTCAGGGCGGTGATGCCGTCTTTCACGGGCATCATAATGTCAAAGACCATGCAGTCATAGTTGGTGCGGGAGGCCAGGTCCACAGCCACCGCCCCGTTTTCTGCCCAGTCCACATCGAAGCCCTGGTGTTTCATAATGGCTATCAGCACGTCGGCCATATCTTTTTCGTCTTCAGCAAGCAGTATACGCATAGGTTCTCCTTTATTTTTAATGTTCCTGACGGATGAGGTTCCGGATGGTCTGCATGGACAGGTCGCAGGACGCCAGTTCATCGGCGCAGCGCTTCAGCTCCCGCGTAATCATTTCCGGATTTTTGATGTTTTTCTTGTACTTCATCTGGTGTTCCAGACTGGCCCAGGAATCCATGGCAATGGTGCGAAGCTGGATTTCCACGAAGAAATGGCCGGGATTGTTACCTTTCACGTCTTCCAGAGGCGCTTCCAGCCGGGCGATGAGGTGGTAGCTGCGGTAGCCGTTGGGTTTGGCGTTTTTAATATAGTCTTTTCCCTTCACAATGGTGCAGCCGGGGAGGGAGCGGATGAAATCGATATTTTCATAAATGTCATTGAGGAAACAGCATACGATGCGGATGCCGATGGCATCGTGAATGTCATAGAGGGCGGAAGAGGGAGTTTCCGGAAGGTTTTTCCTCCGGCACTTGTCCCGCATGCTTTCTTCCGATTTGATGCGGTAAATCAGGTGTTCATAGGCTGCTTCTCCCGTTTCTTCCTTTCGCTTTTCACTGAAATCTTCAATCTGGGAAACCAGGGAGTGAAGGACTTGGGGCAGCGCGTCCTTCCAGGCGCCGTATATGGATTCGTTCATGGGAATGTCTCTTTCTTTGTATCAAATCAATTTTTCTTATTATACCATGGAAAAGAGGGACCTATACCGATTTTGTCCCATGGTCAATTTTTATAAAAATTCCGGGGCCCGGGGCGAAAGAAACGAAATGGCTCATAGAGGGGGGCAGTCAGGTAAGTGTCAAGTTTTCCTCGGTAATTCATTTGACTGTCGATAATTACTATCTCCGTTTCGGCCGAAAGGGAAGATGAGATCGAGTGGTGAGAACGAGATCGAGTTGGACAGCGGCTTCGCTGCGAATACCCTCGACCTCAATCTTGATCTTCACACAACGTTTTCACTGTACAAATAACAAGCAGCAAAACGCACCATAAGGCTTAAGACTTTAGATTAGCTCATGCTTTTGCTCCTCTGACGACAAGTTCAGTTTGGGGATGGCTTAGTCCAGTCCCTTCACGCTGGCGTCTGACTCATTGGACTTACAATTCTTGCAATTTACGGACACTGGGCCTTGCTGGTGTGATTTTTGTTTGTTACTGTTTCTATGTTTGCGAATAGAGGACAGCTTGATGCGGAGGCCGAGAATGCCGAAGGAGGCAGTTAACGGGATCATCCGTAGAAAGTACCGCAGGCTGTCAGAACAAAGCTCAGTGCTTATATACTGGCGCTTTCCTGGCCGATAGCATGCAAAAGGACTCCGTACTTCCCTGTTTGGGGAAGCACGGAGTCATTTACTTTGACCCTGCCGGTACTACTTTCACGCTGAGGGAGTTGATATACTCTTCGGGGTTATTGGTGACCCAATAGCTGATGATGGGGAAAAGGAATACATCTCCGTCAGGGACGAGACTGTTTTTATCCATAAAATCCTGCATTCGTTCCAGCGAATCCTGGCCATGGTGGAAATAGGCACCTTGGATATGCAGAGAAATGTACAGACCGCCGGGGCGGACATAGTTACAGGGGAGGTCAGAACCGGGCGGTCCTGATTTTGTGACCACCGCCGAGGAATGACTGAAACGGTGGTGGAAAAAGTCATCCTCACTGATGACCCAACCTGTGGGCTTTTCCTTGCAGAAACAGTGGGAAAAGGCTTCCCGCACATGGCGGGCGCGGATGGAAATGGTTGATAGTCCACCCCGCTTATCTTTGGGAATAGGAGTCAGGAACATACGGCAGTCATGATAATTCTGGAGGAGTACCTGGTTCAGTGGCAGGGACTGGCTCCTTTCCAGTGTATTTCGATAGGTATCGAGGGAATGGATCAGGTGCCGGGCCTGGTCAATCTGTTGGAGACATTCTTCTTTTCGGCGGTCCAGAATCCTGAGAATGTTGTCTCGGGACCGGTTCTCCAAAAATTTATGGATGTCCGGCACAGAAATATCCATCTTTCGAAGGAACAGAATAATTTCCAGTGTAAGGTATTGGGGCGTGGAATAGTAACGGTACCCATTTTCCGCTACAAATTCCGGCTTTAGTATTCCCATTTTGTCATAGTACAGCATCGTCTGCTTTGGAATGTTGAAAAGCCGGGCCAGTTCGCCGGCAGTATAGTACTTCTTCTCTTTCATATTTATAATTCCCATATTATAACATGAAAAACATGTATTTTCATATAATTACATAGCCATTATATCATAATTTATTAATTTAATAAAATGTAAATCACATAATTAATTTATTATATAATAATAAATTGCCAAATATTTACTTTCGATAAACTGTTGAGACCGGATTGGCAGATAAAATCGAAGGAAAATATACTGTCCGGTTTATAAAATCGGGCATACCATTATGGACAGGGGAAGGGAAAGAATAAACACGCTTAGATTTCTATAGATTTTTTAAATTGCACTTTTATCATATGTCATGATTTGAACGCATGCTTGACCGTATGATAATCATACGGTTTATAATAAACCCCGTCAGATGAATACGGAGACGGAAGTCGATAGACCAGGTGGGGAATGCGGTGGTAATCCGCAGCTGTCCTGCAACCGTATGGTGAGTAAACCTGCTGTAAGTCTCCCACAGAGGAGCAGGATTACAGGGAACTAAGCCGGAGTGCCACCCGTTTCTAAGATCCCCAGAGGATTATGTCCTTTACAATCTGCGTGGCACAGATGGGATAAAGAAAAGAAATCAGTAAAACCGAACACATCACTCCATTCGGATACCAATACCTGGTTTCTGCCCTGTTAAGGGGGGAATTCTTTATAGCTTCTGCTTTTTTTATGGCTTGGAATAGTCTCCGTATTTATTCTCAGACTGCGCCGTCTGCCAGAGGCAGGATCGACTGATACTTTATAAGGAGGAACAGGTTATGAATGGATTGAAGAAATTACTTGTTTCAGGCGTTTTTGCTGCGGGAATCCTTATGACTCCCGGCATGGCAATGGCCGCAGGAAATGGGTATGTGGATTATAATGCGGTAATTGCAGCTACGCCGGCTTTCAGTCAGGCCCAGAAGGAACTGGTCACTGCCCAGCAGACACTGCAGCAGCAGTTCAATAACCAGTCTAAAGAAATGAATGATAAACAGAAAAAGGAACTGGCCTTGAAGCTGGATAAACAGCTACAGGCAAAGCAGCAGGAAATCCAGAAGAATGAAATCGTTCCGGCAGTCAATAAAATCCGCGCAGCCATTGAAGCGGCCGCTAAAAAGAATGGCATTGATTTCGTGGTCCAGGAAAGCGCATGGCTCTATGGCGGCAAAGACCTGACACAGGAAGTCATTAACCAGATGAAATAAATAACAAAGCAGTTCATTTCAGGCCGTAAGGCTGAAAAATAATAAAAATAAAGGAGTTAGTTATCATGGCAAAAACAGAAGCAAAGGCAGTAGAAATGGAATCCGTGGCACAGAAGAAGGACAAAGCTTTCCAGGAATATCTGGACACCAATAAAATCTCGGGCTTTGGGAAACAGTATGCCGGCGAAAAGGGAGAAGTTGTCATTTACAGAAGTAATCTCCAGATAAAGGATGCCACCATTCCTTTCATGATCCTGCTGGACAACAGCGTATACACCCTTCTCCAGTTTCAGGTAGCCGCTGGCGCCGTAAAACCGGAAAAGAAAGAAAAACTGGCTGCTTACTTCAATGACCTCAATAACCAGTACAGAATGCTGAAATTCACCGCTGATGCAGCAGGCAACGTGCTCCTGTCTGTATCCATCCCCGCCGGCGCACCTCACTTTGAACCGGCCCTTGTCATCGCTATCCTGAATGAAGTAGAAAAACTCCTGAATGGGGAATACGACAAACTCATGGAAGAAATCGGCAAATAACAAATAATTTAAATAATAATTTTTATTGATTTAATGAGAACCTGTAAAGCGGATATGTATTCAAGTGAATTGGCTTTTTAAGAGTAAAAGGAGCCTTACTATTTCCTTGCACCGTTTTACAGGTTTTCTCAGGTTTTGCAGGTCGTGGCATTTTTGCCTCTTAATGAACTTATAGAGGTTAGGGACTATGGGAATAAGTCGAAAGAATAGCTTTACAGAAAGAGATTTTCAAAAGCAGCGTTTACATTCGAATAAACTGTTTCTGATGATTATGGTAACCGGTGCATTATTAGGGACCAGTATAATGCCGTCTTATGCAGATAATTATAACTATGGTATCTCTGGTAATATTTCTAAAGACCAGGGGCGATTCCCTGGCGCAGATATTTCAGGAAATCAGAATTCCGCAGTCTATGATTTCCATGGAAGAAATATATCTATATCTGTTGAAAATACAGAGCCCACAGATACGTCTGAGCCGGTCAGGGCCAGACGTGGGCAGGACCTGACAATCAACAATAAGGGGGGAGTACTGGATCTCCACCTTATTAATCGTGCCAGGAACTCATTTTCTGGTGTTTCAGCCATAGATGCCTATTATAAGAATAACATTACGATAAACAGTGATATTTATGCATCTGTTTATTCTGATTATATGGCTGATGGTATATCTGTGTCGGGAGATAGTAATCATATCACCATAAATGGAAATGTAAAGATGAGGAAAGACGACCCATCCAATCCCTGGGGGATTATAACAAATAATACCCATGGAAATTATGGACCGGGAGGAGCCGTATCATCTTCCGCGCCAAATTATACGGGATCCAGATGGCAGCCTGCGGCTATTTGGAATAATGGTAAAGGCGGCAGTTCAGTGACTGTTAATGGCGATTTTGATGCAGCAGTCAGGGGAACTGCTGTCTCATCTGATCCATATAGCTTTTCCGGTAATGATCCCTATGCTACAGATGTTATCAATTTAAATGGCGGAAATATTACGATTGAAACGCCTGTCTCCAATAGCGAATCTTACTATGCTTTGGCCGGTTATGGCGGAACTATCAACGTTAATATTACTAACGGTACAGCAAATCCGTCCCATGATGTCAAAATGATAGGCAATATTATTGCCACAGGGCAGAATGATGCGCCTTTTTATGTGAAAGGCCGTGTAAATATGGGACTTGCATCTGCCAACTCCTACTGGCGTGGGATTATTGATAATGCAGGCAAAAATATTGCTGGAGACGTCAATATATGGCTCAAAAATGGGGCTGTCTGGTACCATGAAAGCCAGTCCAGAACGAATGGCCTGCAACCGGAAAACATGCCATCACCCTCCAATCAGAATCATTATGGTAAGTATGATGGAGTATCTTATGTGTCCCATCTTTTTGGTGGAAATTCAGAGGGAACTGCCGGATATATTTATCAAAGAGATCCAGCCACCTTGGATATTGGAAATTTAAAGGGAAATATTATTATCGATTACCAGCATACAGGAAATGGCAGCCAGGATACAGATTATCAGGCAGGAGATACTGTTATCCATTCTGCCGAAGATGCTGGAGTGGTTTTGTCTACATCTAACAATGGTATTTCTATGGGAAACAAAAGCCAGGTTGAAAGCGCTCTATCTGCCTTGGCACATAAGTTATATTACCTCGCCGGGGACAGCCACCTGAATGGTAAAGTTCAGATTGCGGAAGGGCTGGTAAGTTCATCGGCTTCTCGTATGGTAGGGAAACTTGACTTTACAGAAAATGGGAAGGGTCACTATATACCGGATTCCGTGAAGAATGAAGGGGCTCTGGTAAAACCGGATAATCCTGATAAGCCGACAGGGCCGGATATTCCTGTTACCCCAGACACTCCGGATAATCCGGAGCCTGGTGATAATCCTGTACATTATGGTAATTATGAAACTGGACTTATGCAGGGGGCCCGGGAGGCCTTTATGACATCAATCTTCTCCTGGAGAGATGTAGCACTTGATACCATTCATCGCAGCGATTTATTGAGGAGCAGAATGTCTCACGACAAAGATGGTCTGTGGGGCAAGGCATATCGTGGAAAATCTATATATAGCAATCACGGACATATCCATGATAATGACAGCCGGTATCAGGTAGGGTATGATCGCTCCTATGGAGATAGCTGGATTCTGGGCGCCGGCATTGATTATGTTACCGGGCATGCCGGATACACCTATGGCGGCCGCGGAAATCATGATATGTATTCCCTGAATCTCTATGGTTCCAAAGACCTGGGTCAGCAGGGATATCTGGACATCACAGGCAAAGTGGGCCATCTGAAAAATGATTATACCGTTTACAACAGGGATGGAAGAAGACTCGAAGGGACCTATAACCATCGTGCCTATAGCCTGTCCGTAAAAACAGGAAAGATTTTGGGATCGGACAATCTCTATTGGGAACCGCAGGCTGGGCTGACGTATGCTTATATCCCTGCTAAAAGCTTTACAGGGACCAGTGAGGGAGATACCCTTTTTGTCCACCAGCATAGCTATAAAGGCCTTATTGGACATGCAGGACTGGAAGTGGGCAGGCAGAACCATCATAGTTCTCTCTATGGCAGGATTGGTATTTATCACGATTTTACCGGTACTGTCAAAGGAGACTACTCTGATGGGAATGGAAATCTGAAGTCCACGGACAATTCCGTTAAGGATACATGGTTTGATTTGACTGCTGGCGGTACTGTAGAGCTGCGGCCGGAAGCAAAGGCCTATATAGAGATAACGAAAGGATTTGGAAATGGCTATCGGCATGACTGGTCAGTAGGAGCCGGTTTGCGTATGCTTGTGGGACCGGGCCAGATTCCGGCGCCTGTACCCACAGATAAAAATCATAGTAACTATTCAGCTTCCGATACTGTACCTGCGGGCGTGTCTGCACAGAACAAATCGGAACAGGGGCAGCCTGAGAATCATTCAGGAAAGGCTATCGAACCAGAAAAGACGGTTGCCGTTCAGACTTCTCCGGCAGTGTCTTCCTATGATCGGAACGGTGAAGCCTATGAGACGACAACAACCAATATGGCTTTGGACATACGTCCGGTGAGTGCGGGCAATGGAGTGGTTACCTATGAAATGGGACCCATAGTGGTAACGGCAAATCGTGTACCCCAGCCAATCCTTGAGGCAAAGGCAGACATGAGCGTTGTTTCCCGCCGGGAAATCGAAGACCTGCATATAGGAAATCTGGAAGAATCCTTACGCACGATACCGGGTATCCAATTTACCAACTATGGCGGAAATGCGCTGAATGGGAATATCAGCGGCATTCGAATCAATGGCTCCCAGGATATTGTAGTCCTTGTAGATGGAGTTAAAGTGACTGATCTGAAAGGGCCCGGTTCCAATGGGTACATTTATTCCGCTCTTTTAAGTAATCCTGATAATATTGAACGCGTCGAAGTTCTTCGCGGAAGTGCATCAACCATGTATGGCAGTGGCGCCAAAGGTGGTGTTATTAATATCATCACTCGTAAAATCAATAAGACCCAGACGTCTCTGGATGTATCTAAAGGAAGCTTTGGTAAAGAAAATTACCGCTTTGATACACAGGGAAGAAAGGGCAGGTTTGGATACAATATTTACCATGACAAGACCCTGTCCGGTAATTTTAAGGATGGCGGTGGCGTGAAATGGTATGGACATACCAATTCGAAAGCAGAAGGCGCCAAGCTTTCCTGGAATTTCAATGATGATCATGTGATGACTTACAGTTACGATACCAATCACAGCAGATATCATGGCTGGGATCGGATATATGTAGGCCCCTATAATGGTTACTATAATCTGGACACCCACACAGTCAACGATGAATGGAAACTCTCTGGTCACTGGTCTAACAGCTTTACATACAGGCACAGCAAAGAAGATGCAGCCTATGCAAAACCATGGGGAGAGGGCGACGTATATGGGCTTGTAAAGACAAGTCCCTATTCCGACTCTAAGAAATATACCTACGATTTTGTCAGCGACCATATCGGATATACATCAAAGGCCCATAGTATCGTAATGGGTGTGGATTACAGCAAGGCTGACGGATATTCCTATAATACGGGATCATCAAAGTTCAAGGCCTCCCATTCCATGAAAAATACATCCTGGTATATACAGGATGACTGGAAAATCCTTCCCTCTGTGACATTATCCGGTGGTATCCGGCATGACAAACCGAGTCTGGATACGGCGGCTTCCCATAATTCCAAGAGTTACAAGCTCAGTTGGGATATGACAGGTAAAGATACGATCTATGCAGGTAGGAGTGACTATTTCATCCTTCCATCCATGGACCAGCTTTACAATTCCGATGGCAGCGACAGCAAATTGAAACCGGCCAGCGGCAGGACGACCACCATTGGATACAATCGGAAGTTTAGTGAGAATAATTTCTTTACCTTCAACTGGTACGATACAAAAGCAGAAAATGATATCGGCACAGCATGGTCAAGCAAAGACAATCAGTCTATTGAAATCGATCCGGCAACGGGAAAACCAATCTGGAGATATGTAAATACCAAAAACAGGACCATAGGCTGGAATGCGCAATACCAGGCCCAGATCAACCAGCGGTTGTCAGCTCGGTTAGGGTGGGCTCATATGAAAATCACCAGTACCGATACCTTTGTGGATCATGGGTATGCCCCCAAGGATCTGATTACTTTCGGTGTGACCTATGACTGGAATAAATGGCAGTTCGGGTTGGATGGGTATTATTTCGTTCGCATAGACAGTAAGAATAACCATTTCTACAATGATGACTATGGAAATATGAAGGCATTCCCTTCCGATAAATATGCCATTTTCAACCTTTCCCTGAATTATCATCCGGGGAAATACACGACCTTTTATCTCAAAGTGGATAACCTCTTTGACAAGCTCTATGCAGAGCATACGGACGTGTCCTGGAACCCATCGGCTGGGCCGGGAAGATGGTATTCCCTGCCTGGAAGGACTGTGCTCTTAGGCATGAATATGAGGTTCTGATGCAATAGGCTGCTTTGGAATCACACCATATACCATACTTACCATTTTTCTGATTTTACAAAGGAGGAATTATTATGTTATCTGGCTCAAGAGTTAACTGGAAGAATTTTCATCCTTCCGGAAGTAAGATCGTGCTGTCCCTGGCGGTGCTGGCAGCATTAACCGGCAGCATGGCGTCCCAGTCCTATGCAGCTTCCTATACGAAGGGGATTACCGGTGATGTGAAGAAAGACAAAGCCAATTTCAGCGATATTACCATTACCCAGAAAGGAAAAGAAGCGGTTTATGATTTCATAACCGGTGACCACACTTTTAATATTACGAATACAGCGGTTTCCGATACGGAAAGTCCTATCATCCTTAAGAACTATAAAACTGTGACCGTAAATAATGCAGGTGGTACTTTGTACATGAATCTGGTGAATACGGCGAAAAGCAGCTATAGCGGGGTAGCCGCTATTAATAATGGAACGAATGATAATCTGACGATTAACAGTAATCTGGATATTTCCGTTTCCTCTGATTATCTGGCAGATGGCTTTGCTTTAACAGGAAGTAAAAGTAATATTACAGTAAATGGCAATGTTAAAATCCGCAAAGATGACACTGCCAATCCCTGGGGCATTGTAACGAATAAAATTCATGGAGACTTTGGACCCGATGGTGACCAAAACCGGCTGGCACCTAATTATACGGGAGCCAGATGGCAGCCTACGGCTATTTATAATAATGGCACTTCCGGAAGTACCATTACCATTAATGGCGATTTTGATGCCGCTGTCCGAGGGACGGCCGTATCTTCGGATCCCTATAATACATCCGGCAACTCCTATGAGACTGATTTTATTAACCTCAATGGCGGGAATGTTACCATTGATACGCCGGAATCTACGGAAGAATCCTTTTATTCTTTGGCAGGATACGGCGGAACCATCAACGTCAATGTCAAAGATGGAAGCCCTGATGTGTCCCATAAGGTCAATATAAAAGGAAATATCATTGCCATGGGATGGGATGAAGCTCCCTATTATATTAAAAGCAGGATTAATCTGGGCCTTGTGAATAAGGATTCCGGATGGACAGGCGTTATCGATAATGGAGATAAACAGGGTGATGACGGGACTGTTTCCCATGGTGAGGTAAATGTATGGCTTCAGAATGGTGCTATCTGGAATCACAAGAGCCTTTCCAAGACCAATGGCCTGCAGGTAGAAAATATGCCTACCCCCTCTGGTGATAAAGCTAAAAAGACTGGAATTCCTATCCATTATGGAAGCTATGATGGTATATCCCATGTAACAACTCTTCATGGGGGAACAGACGAAAGTTCAACCGGATATATGTATCAGAAGGATAAGGCGACGGTAGAAATCGGAAAGGCTTCCGGCACCACGGTAATCTGGTATGACCATGCTGACAGTACACCGGGTACCATGGAAGGCGGCGATGTGAAAGTCCTGGATGCCGATACTGGAACCCATATGATCCTTAAGACCGGTAACAATGGGATTACAAAAGGTCTGAGCGATACGGATTCTGCCAATGACCGGAATAATGTGAGCGAGATTCTCAATTCCCTGGCCCATAAGCTTTGGTATACAGCATCCAATACCAACCTTACGGGGACTGTGGAAATTGCGGAAGGATTGACGGCTTCTGCCCTCAAAACGGGAACAGTGACCTTCTCCACCGCTTCCACCGGTACCAAAGAGACAGGACAGGGCTTCTTTGACTATACACCCGTAAAAGACCCGGTCACCTATAAGACAGGTCCAGTTATTGCGTCTGAAAATATTGGAGAAACAAGGCAGTCTGACGTCAATGGCAAAGTAGCCATCGATATTACCCAGGTACAGGCTGGACCTGATGAAGTGACGGCCATGTATAATTCTACAGACTCCCCGATGGTTGTTGACCTGCAGGGAAAGCAGCTTGTCCTTTCAGCACACGGCGCTGAGTCGAGATATTTGGAAAACGTGTACGTAGAGAAAGGTAAGAATATCAAAATTACCGATTCTGTTGGTAAAGGAAAGCTTTCTATTTCTTCGGGGGTAGATGGTAGTGGAATTGAAGATACATCCAGCAGGGCGAACGCGGTTAATGGCATCGGTGTTGACAGCAATGGCACCTTGGAATCGGAAGGAGATGTGGAAATCACGGCAGTCCGTTCTAAGGGCCAAAAAGCTACCAACGGCGTAAGCCTGAGCGGAAGCAGCGGTACAAGTACTGCCATTTTTGACAAGTCACTGACTATCCGCAACGTAGGAAATGCCAACGCCTATGGGGCCACAACGGCAGGAATCCTTCTCGGGGGATCCAGCAATGGAAATTCCTCTTCCACCATGACGGTGAAAGGAAATCTTGAAATTTCGGATGTATCCGGCAGTGGCATCAAGTCCATGAATGGATCCGTATTGAATACATCCGGTGCGGTGATTCGTGCCAGGGAAGACAGCAGCCATTATTATTACGCATTAAATGCGGTCAAGGGGACCATTAATCTCAATACCGGTGACGGGATTACACCGGGAAAACTGGACGTTACCGGCGACGTATATATGAGTGATGCTAATGAATCCGTGGTGAATATGAATCTCACCAAAGGTTCCCAGTGGACCGGGGCATCGATTATCAAGCTTACCAGCCAGTACAATGATCCTTCCGCCCATATGAACCTGATGCTGCAGGGAGGGCAGTGGACCCATGAAACCGGACTGTCATCCGACACCGCAGCTTCCGAATTCGCCGGAAGCCGTATTTCGAAACTGGATGGTAATAGCGGCACCATTTACCAGAACAGCGACAAGCCGATTACTGTTTACAACTACTCCGGCGACACCACGGTGGTCTATAAGCATGATTCCGCGGATCCCACAAAAATCAATGGAGGAGACTTTACCATCAAGAGTGCGGCGGCAGACTCCAAAATCACCCTTGTCACCGGTAGTGAAGGCTTGACTTCCGGATTTAAGAATACTGACAGTGCTATAGACAGGAATCGGGTGAGCGCCGTGCTGGACAAGCTGGCAAACAAGCTCTTCTATTCCAACTATGGGAAGGAAAAGAACCTGTCCGGCACCGTACGGATTGCCGAAGGCCTCACTTCTTCCACCGCCACCGCCAAAGTGGGGAAGGAAGGAGCTATCACATTCTCCGATGGCACCAAAGAAGGGACCACCGCCGGCCAGGGGTACTACGACTACACGCCGGCATCGGATATTGTCTATCAGACTGGGCCGATTACCACTTCAGAGAAAATCAGCGAAACTCGGAAGTCCGATGAAAATGGCCTGGTAGCAGTGGAGGCGACAACAGCAAATGCTGAAAATGGGGGGTATGTAAGCACCCTCTATGCAGCTGGAGATGCGACTAAGGCTGCCCCCATGATTGTGAATATGGATGGGAAAGCCCTGTCCCTTACTGCTGCCAGTGATAGCAAAATAGCGGCAGCTGTCTATGTTACCGATAATGCCCATATCCAGATTAAAAATGAAGCAGGTAAGCAGCTTTCTATCAAATCCAGCAATACAGATACCCGTGCAGCAGATGGGATTTTCAGCAAAGGAAGCTATTCCGATCTGTCTATCCAGGGACCTGTAGAAATCGGAGATATCATCACTAAAGGGGACAGCGCCAATGGTATTCTCATTCAGGGTCAGAACAGCAATGTAACCGTCGATGGTCCTCTGACCATTCGCAATGTCTACGGTAAAAGAGGACGTGGGCTTGGTGTTAATGCATCCGGTATTCAGTTAACCGGAGAGAATTCTACAGCCACAGTGAATGGTGCGGTAGATATTTCCGGCGTCCGTGGCTCTTCATTGAAAACAGTGGGTGCCAATACAAAACTTTCTGTAGGTGGTGGTACTATCACGGCGGCAGCGGATAGCGATAAGAGTCATAACTATTATGCAGCCCGTGTGGAACAGGGCACCATGAATATCAATATGAAAGATGGACAGGCGGGCTCTACGACTACCAAAATTACCGGTGACATGTATGTTACCGGTCAGTATGGAAAGAAAGTGGTGGAATACAGTGGCGGGGAACTGGTGGACTGGTCCAATGCCGGCGTACTGAATGTGGCACTTACGGATAAGGACTCTTTCTGGACCGGTGCAGCTGCCTATGACCAGTACGAAAACAATTATGGGTCCGGTGGTAATACTGTGCGTGATATCGGCCAGTTGAATCTGTACCTGCAGAATGGAGCCACCTGGACCAATGAACAGCAGTCCCATTTGACCACAACTACTACGACCAGTGCAGCATGGGCTGGCAGCCAGCTGGCAGCCCTCCATGGCGGCACAGATGCGGATCACAGCGGATTGATTTTCCAGAAAAATGATAAACCCGTTTCTATCAATACCTATGATGGCTATACGAAGGTATTCTATGGACATGACAGTGCGGATCCTACGAAAATCAATGGTGGAGCTTTCAAAATCACCAATGCAGCAGCAGGGGCGGGAATTACACTCATTACGGACAGTGCCGGTATTTCAGCCGGATGGAAAGATACGGATGAAGCTGCTTCCAAAAAGTTAGTTTATAATGTGTTGAATAACCTGGCAGGAAAACTCTACTATGGCAATTATAAAGATGGCCATTTGAAAGGAACCGTAGAACTGGCAGAAGGACTTACCTCTTCTTCGAAATCATTGAAGATGGATGATATCTCCTTCTATACGGATGCTGATGTGACTGGAGGAACTGCTAAAGAAGCCGGTTGGGGATATGTGGCCAATACAGAAGTACCGGATCCCTCCCTTTATGCCAATGTACCTATTACAGGCGACTTTTCCGATACCGCAGATCCCTCCCAGAAGCCATACCAGGATGCAGGCATTGTGCAGAAAGACGGGAGCTATACATTTACTTCCGATACCACCCTGGAAACGAAAGACTACCATTCCGTCATCGATGCTAAAGACGATGTGACCGTTAATGCGGCAGGAAAGGTGCTCACATTCAAGGGGACAGTGGATGATGACAAGAATGGGTCCGATGTCATTCATACATCCAATGGCCATGCCATCACGATCAATGCAAAGAAAGTCATCGTAGATGCAGAACAGACCGCAGCTGGCAATCACGCCTGGGGCATGAATACGGAAGGCGGAAATATTACCGTTAATGGGGATATGGATATTACAGCCAAAGCCGATGGGAAAGATTTCCGGAATACCCTGGGAATCCGGAGCCAGGGAAGTACGGTTACCATCAATGGCACAGTAACCATGAGGCAGGACAGCGGCTATGCGGTAGACAATCCGCAGGCTTCCAGCAATTACCGTACAGGGGCCGTATATGCTACCAGCGCCTGGGGTGCAGGAAAGAATTATGGCGGTACCATTAACATTGACAAAGTGGACCTGAAGGTGAACGGTAATGGGCTCTGGTCCAATATCGGGGCAAGTACGGTCAATGTCAATGGCGGTACGGTCGAGACCAACCCGGATAATACGGTGGGATTCTTTGCCCTCCGTGCAGAATGCGGTACTGTCAATATGAATGTAAAGAGAGACAGCGATGGAAATGTAACGGGAGCCGGAGACAATGACGTAACTGTCAAAGGGAACGTATTTGCAGATACCGGTGCCATCAATGATATCGACAAATCCATCTATACCACAATCAACCTGGGACTCACCACCGGAGCATCCTCATTGACCGGGATCATCTGGAACGGATTTGAGGACGAAGGGAATCAGAATGGGAGCAAAACCTTCTATGGCCGCACCAATTTGTGGCTGGCCAATGGAGCCCAGTGGAACAACGAGACATACGGGACAATCGATATAGATAACCTGAACTACTACGGCTCAGATTTTGCCGGAAGCCTCCTGAACAATTTCCATGGCGGCAGTGATGAAGCACATACGGGGTACATCTACCAGAAGGAAGATACGCCGATAACCCTGAAGAACTATGAAGGGTATACGACAGTCTTCTATGCCCATGACGAGAAGAATCCGGAAACCATGAATGGCGGAGACATTACGGTAGAAAAGGCGGCCAAAGGCTCGGGAATTACCCTGGTGACGGACAGCAAAGGAATCACAGCAGGATTCAGCAGTGCCGATAAGGCTGCAGACCAGAACAGGGTAAGTGAAGTACTGAACAAGCTGGCGCAGAAACTGTTCTATACGGCAAATGATGGAAACCTGGCAGGCAAGGTGAAGATAGCCGAAGGGCTGACCGCATCTTCGAAATCGCTGAAGGAAGGCAGTATTTCCTTCTCCACGGACTCCACGGGAACCAAAACTGCCGGTCAGGGCTACTATGACTATAAGCCTGCCAGTGACAGTGAACTTTCGGATCCTATTACCGGTGGTATGGATAAGAAGTATGTGAATTTGGGTATTGAGACAGAAAAAGGTAAATACACGTTTACCAATTCTACCAATATCGTTGTGGATGGATCCAATAGTTATATGTCCCCTTCCGGTACAGTGGAATCAACAGGCGGCGACGTGACTATTCTGGCCAAAGATGTCGATTTGAAACTTGTAAATCGGCAGAAGGGCAGTAATTATTCCCGTACCGTTTCTACCGGTTTGTATGGCGGCCACGACATTTCCATTGAGGCCAGGAAGCTGGATCTGGATTCGGAAACCACCGGGTTCCGGGCATGGGGCATTTATGATACCGGCAAGAATATTACCATTAATGCGGAAACCCATGTATCTACCAAAGCCAGCGCCAGCAGCTCCGGCACCTATAGTCGCAGCGTCTATGCAAATGGTGGTACAGTTACACTTCTGGGAGGATTCTCCAATGACGTGGATACGGGATCTGATGAATTCGAATCGCTTTATGCAGAAAATGACAGCACCATTTCGGTGAATGTAAAGGATGGTAAAGCGGCGGATGCTAAGGTGAACCTCCAGGGAAGCATTTATACGGAAAGTAAAACGGATGACGACGATGATGATAACGGTACCACATCGACTGTGAACCTTGGCCTCACCGGCAGTGAGTCTTCCTGGACAGGAAGAAGCACCTATACAGAAGATGGAAGCTCCGGTTATGGTAATTTCAATCTCTATCTTTCGGATGGAGCCCAGTGGATTAATCAAAAAGTTGGGAATGATACAAAATCCGGATTCTCCGGAAGCCATGTAACCGGCTTCTACGGTGCAGGCGGGGTTATTTATCAGAATGATACCAATCCTGTTACCGTTGATAACTATAGCGGAAATGCTACGGTGGTCTACAGTCATACGGTCAAGGAAGACAGCAGCCGGGATAATGCGGCCATGTATGGAAACAAGGCGGTCTCCGTTTCCGGTGGTGAATTCAAGGTGGCAAAGGCGGAAGCCGGTTCCTCCATCACCCTTGTGACGGACCGGGAAGGCCTGGATACAGGCAGCAGCACCTATACCGACAGGAATCTGGTCAATGATGCGCTGGACAAACTGGCCAATAAGCTCATCTATGCAGGATACGCGGACAAGAACCTGGCCGGCAAAGTCAGCATCGCCGAAGGACTGACAGCATCTTCTGTAACCAAATCCCTGGCCGGCGGAGATATTTCCTGGTACGATGGCACCAAAGAAGGCACAACGGCAGGAGAAGGGTACTATGACTATAAGCTGGCCTATCCGGATTCCCAGACCACAGACAGCTACAGCGAAGCCATCACCGGTGATTCTTCGGTGGATAAGGTCTACGTAGAGACCGGCGTCCTGAAGGATGGTACTCATGCTTATTCATTTACGAAACCTTCCACCACCATTACTGCTGGTAAAACACTGATTGGTGCCGGTCCTTTCATCCCGGTACCGATTAGTGCCGCTGTTTCCGGAGGCGGGAACAGCCAGGGAAAGAGTCATGAGGCAGATCTTGACCTCCATGGGAACAGCATGACCATCAATACAACCACCGATACCCATACCACAGGCATCACGGCCATCGGGGCAGGCATCGTGGATATAGCAAATGCAGGAAAGATCTCCGTGAATGCGGAAAGCACGGGAGGTGGCCAGACTGCGGCTATCTTTGTAAATGGCGGAGGAACCGTGAAGATCCACAATGGCGGAAGCGATGCAGCAGATAAAGTACTCACACTTCGTGCCAAAGGGACCAATAAGTTCAATGTGGCTGCCCTTAAGGCAATGAACGGCGTGGCTGGTGCCCAGTCCACCGTTGCCATTGACGGGCTGGTGGACATCCTGGCTGATGGCAAAGATGGCGCCAATGAAGCGGTCAGCGTCGTGGCATCGAAAGTGGATATCGGCGGCGGCACCATCAAAGCAGTCAATGATGCGGCCTATGTAATCCGCGCTTATGGAGAATATGCAAGCAGCAACAAGGCCACTGTCAATGTGAATGTGGAGAAAGATAAAGAGGGCCATGTGACCGGCGCCGGGACGAACCGTACAGCTGTGGAAGGTAATATTTACCTCGGCGGCAGTATGGAGCCCAGCGGTGCAAAGGGAGAAGTGAACATTGGCCTTAATACGAAGGACTCCTATTTCAAGGGAGACATCGCCAATCCCAATGCTTCCTCCGATGGCCACGTGAACCTGTACATGGGGAACGGCGCCTCCTGGACCGGCAACAACCTGTCCGGAAGCACCGTGACCGCCCACCTGGACAGTGACGCCTCCTGGACCGGCTACAGTACCGGAAGTGCCATGAACCTGGACATGAACGGTACGGGTCTCTGGAATAATACCGGCGCGTCTTCCGTAGCCTCTATCACCGGCAAAGGTGGGGTCATCAACATGTCCGGTGATAAAGCAGGTACCGTATCTGTGAAGCAGTATGGCGGCAATGCAACTCTCCTTTATAAGCATGATATTGTCAATGACGCAGCAAGGGCCCATGCGGACCTCTATGGTGACAAAGCAGCCTCTGTCATCGGCGGCGACTTCAAGATCACCGATGCAGCGGCAGGCTCCACCATTACTCTTGTTACCGGCAACAACGGCGTCAGCACCACTTCTACGGCCTACACAGACAAGAACCTGGTCAATGACCTTTTGGACAAGCTGGCTAACAAGCTCTACTACAGCGGTTATGCAAATGGCAACCTGAAGGGCTATGTACGGATTGCCGAAGGCCTTACCTCTTCCTCTATCACCGCAAAGCTCCGTCAGGAAGACATTTCCTTCTACAATGCAGATGAAGCGGAGAATGCAGGCATGGCGGAGGGCCAGGGTCATTACAGCTACAACCTCGTATACCCGGATGAACAGGTGAAGGATCCCATGGCCACCGTCATCGACGGCAGCAGGGAATCGAAAGATGCCTACAGGGATGCCGGTATCTACAAGGACAAGACAGATACCTATGACTTCACAAAGAAATCGGTCACCGTCAATACCGACGGCAAGAGCGACAGCATCATCCACGCCGGCGATAACGATGTGAACGTGAAGACCAATGATGTGCTGAACATCAATGCCAAAGACGGCGGCATCGGCATGAAGGCGGAGAACGGGAAGACCGTCACCACCACCGGCAATACCAATATTACCGCCAAAGACGGTACCGGTATCCTTGCGGACAAAGGCATCGTGAAACTGGCCAATGATACCACCATCAGCGCAGGCACCGGCATGGAAGCAAAGAATGGCGGCACCATCAACGCCGAAGGCAAGGCAAATATCACCGCCACCGGCAATGCCCTCTATGCAGATGGCGATGGAAGTGCCATTGCCCTGAAGGATGGCACCATTTCCGGCAAAGTCCTGGCAGAGAACAAAGGCACCATCACCACCAATGGGGCTGCGATCACAGGCGATGTGACAGCAGCCTCCGATGGCACGGTATCCCTTGTGAACGGCAGCACCTCCGCGGGAGTCACCGCTGACGGCGGCACCATCACCACCAATGGTA
>ULYX01026630.1_pt1 | contig 21006 bp, 16 predicted proteins | sample 1962591 | NCBI WGS metagenome assembly ULYX01 (sample SAMEA4835874, study PRJEB28245) | human gut metagenome | biome: gut microbiome; material: fecal sample | place: Denmark | collected 2008
TTTCTTCGATATTGCGGCCGCTCAAAAAATGCCTTATAATAGAGGTGTAGAGCAGAGCAGGGCCCCACGATCGGCGAAGGCTTTTAGCCAGGTCACGTGATACGGACTGCTCTGCTTTTTGCATGTCCATTAGTGGGTATGCTTCATGAACATAGAATTTATTTGTATCTATATTTTCTTTTACTCTGCAAATTGTTACATAATCTTCTCCATTGAAATTTATTTTATAAGCAAAAAATAAGTCCTTCGGCAATAGAGCCAAATTTCAATCCACGCTTCCCGCGGGGGGAAGCGACCTTCACCTTTTAAGATGAAGTCGGTGCTTACATTATTTCAATCCACGCTTCCCGCGAAGGAAGCGACTAGATTCATCATAGTCGGCACCTGTGATTTCCTTATTTCAATCCATACTTCCCGCGAGGGAAGCGACGCATTGTAACGGCCCTCAATTTCATCGGAGGCTGATCTCAATCCACGCTTCCCGCAAGGGAAGCGACCATAACAGTTGCGCCCTGGAAGCCGTTCCCGTCATTTCAATCCACGCTTCCCGCGGGGGAAGCGACAACTGTTTTCCGGGGATAACAGCGTGGTAGTGCTATTTCAATCCACGCTTCCTGCGAGGGAAGCGACCGGCACAACTGTGTCAGAGGGTTCCTGCAAATGATTTCAATCCACGCTCCCGCGAGGGAAGCGACGCGATAAGAAAGAAGCATACCTTGACGCATACAAATTTCAATCCACGCCTCCCGCGGGGGAAGCGACCCTCTGGCACCTTCGGCGCTTCGGCCTGCTGCTATTTCAATCCACGCTTCCCGCGGGGGAAGCGACCTATGATGGGGATATCGCGGTTATAGGCAAAGGAATTTCAATCCACACTTCCCGCGGGGGAAGCGACCAAACACCATATGCATACGGGCGGCGGATAACCTATTTCAATCCACGCTTCCCGCGAGGGAAGCGACTTCATGAATTGATTCATACTTGCAAGGGGTGCATATTTCAATCCACGCTTCCCGCAGGGGAAGCGACCTATTCCGAACGATAATATAAGCTCTGCGCCAACAATTTCAATCCACGCTTCCCGCGGGGGAAGCGACAATGTATTAATACTATTGGTGTTTTGGGCAATGATTTCAATCCACGCTTCCCGCGGGGGAAGCGACTGGAAGGAAGTTACAAATGCAGACGTGGCTTATTATATTTCAATCCACGCTTCCCGCGGGGGAAGCGACTCGAAGATCGGACTGTCTTCGCTGCAGATTGATGATTTCAATCCACGCTTCCCGCGGGGGAAGCGACACCTACACGGTGGCCGTTATCCTTGCCCTGTGCATTTCAATCCACGCTTCCCGCGGGGGAAGCGACAAGCTCTGGTTACGGCAATTAAAGATAACAAATCCGATTTCAATCCACGCTTCCCGCGGGGGAAGCGACCGATGTGTATGTGTCCGATAATAACACGAATTATAATTTCAATCCACGCTTCCCGCGGGGGAAGCGACCATCGTCAGCAGGTAATGCAGCACAGCAGAAAGGAATTTCAATCCACGCTTCCCGCGGGGGAAGCGACCTGGCACAAGGTTATTTTTCGCATCATTAAAGACGATTTCAATCCACGCTTCCCGCGGGGGAAGCGACTTCTTTTCGTCTTTGAGTTTTCGGGCTTCTTTTCTATTTCAATCCACGCTTCCCGCGGGGGAAGCGACTGTATTTCTGGCCGGGGTACTTAAATCCGGGGCATTTCAATCCACGCTTCCCGCGGGGGAAGCGACCAAATGGATAAAGACAGCATTGAATCTAGCCAATAATTTCAATCCACGCTTCCCGCGGGGGAAGCGACGGTGGATCGGTAGGCAAAGCCCTAGGCGGTCTTATCATTTCAATCCACGCTTCCCGCGGGGGAAGCGACTACAGTGGGATAAGCCAAATTGGCCGAGCTACTTGATTTCAATCCACGCTTCCCGCGGGGGAAGCGACCTTTCCGATTTTGTGCAGGCACCAGACTATCACATTTCAATCCACGCTTCCCGCGGGGGAAGCGACCGATGTTATCCGCCTTCATACCCGCCGGAAGCGATTTCAATCCACGCTTCCCGCGGGGGAAGCGACCTTTCTTTTTCCGCTTGCTCCATGACTTGGGTATGATTTCAATCCACGCTTCCCGCGGGGGAAGCGACTCAGCTTAACGACACCATTAATCTTCGTGTTGAATTTCAATCCACGCTTCCCGCGGGGGAAGCGACACACGTCCCACTGTTTTGGGGCCCAGGCAGCCAGATTTCAATCCACGCTTCCCGCGGGGGAAGCGACCAAAACGCCGCTCAGACGTATGCCCAGCAGGCCATTTCAATCCACGCTTCCCGCGGGGGAAGCGACCGGGGACGGAGTGGGGAGCTGCCGGCGAATGGGGATTTCAATCCACGCTTCCCGCGGGGGAAGCGACCTATATCTTCTGCAGGTTCGTACCCATTCATCCATTTCAATCCACGCTTCCCGCGGGGGAAGCGACATCCATGCTAACGACCTGGAACGATTTGACGGATGATTTCAATCCACGCTTCCCGCGGGGGAAGCGACCTGGTTTCTTTTGGCGTTTTCGAATTCACTGTCATTTCAATCCACGCTTCCCGCGGGGGAAGCGACGTCGCAATGTCTACACTCCAATCGGCGGTATTCTCATTTCAATCCACGCTTCCCGCGGGGGAAGCGACAATGACATGGGATACACAATCAGCGACTCCGACTGATTTCAATCCACGCTTCCCGCGGGGGAAGCGACAAATTGTCCAAGGGGTTGATGATGGACATATAGGGGTATTTCAATCCACGCTTCCCGCGGGGGAAGCGACTTCAAATGTGCGGTTGCTGAGTCCTGCTGCAGATATTTCAATCCACGCTTCCCGCGGGGGAAGCGACAAAAACTGGCAGACATCATTACGGCAAACAATATTTCAATCCACGCTTCCCGCGGGGGAAGCGACCCACTTATCTTTGTGTTTGTAAATACTTTCATGTATTTCAATCCACGCTTCCCGCGGGGGAAGCGACTTCGGGAGAGACTTCCCCTGTCGTAAAGGCCGGTTATTTCAATCCACGCTTCCCGCGGGGGAAGCGACCAGACGTCTGGCAATCTGCCAGCCCCGTTTGGGTATTTCAATCCACGCTTCCCGCGGGGGAAGCGACGCTTCGCGATGGTTTCTGCTTCAGGTGGTTCGGTATTTCAATCCACGCTTCCCGCGGGGGAAGCGACAATACAGGATAGTAAGGTACTGTTTTTCACCGTCATTTCAATCCACGCTTCCCGCGGGGGAAGCGACAATTTTAAACTGGTTATATGTTCTCTCTTTCATGATTTCAATCCACGCTTCCCGCGGGGGAAGCGACAAACCTGTTCTTTGGTGTAGAGGCGCTTTGCTCCGATTTCAATCCACGCTTCCCGCGGGGGAAGCGACGCCGGAGCCACCTTGGTGCTCTATGGACTCTATGAAATTTCAATCCACGCTTCCCGCGGGGGAAGCGACCCCCTTCTCATGGATACGGCGCAGTTCAATCTTCAATTTCAATCCACGCTTCCCGCGGGGGAAGCGACCCGTGGGATTCTTTTTCGAGCAGCACCGGGACGAGATTTCAATCCACGCTTCCCGCGGGGGAAGCGACAAACTAAAGCCTTCCAGTTCTGTAGGGTCTTACAATTTCAATCCACGCTTCCCGCGGGGGAAGCGACCCGTTCGCAGGGTTCCGATGGTGGCGGTAATAGCAATTTCAATCCACGCTTCCCGCGGGGGAAGCGACCAGGTAGATGGGAAGGCCTGGCGCATTTTGATGATTTCAATCCACGCTTCCCGCGGGGGAAGCGACGAGGTAAGCATGCCCGAAGGAGCGGTAATGCAGGCATTTCAATCCACGCTTCCCGCGGGGGAAGCGACGGCGAGAAATATGAAGGAAAGACCCGCAGCTATATTTCAATCCACGCTTCCCGCGGGGGAAGCGACGTAGATAAATCTGCAATTTCTAGGTATTTAAGAGATTTCAATCCACGCTTCCCGCGGGGGAAGCGACTTTTCGGCTCCGGCTATCTGCTGGGCATCCGGAATATTTCAATCCACGCTTCCCGCGGGGGAAGCGACGTGCGGAAAGCTTTTTAATACTTCCCTTGTTCTGATTTCAATCCACGCTTCCCGCGGGGGAAGCGACGTAGCTGTCGAGGGTGTACCTATCGTTGATTATTGATTTCAATCCACGCTTCCCGCGGGGGAAGCGACCAAGCGAACGATTAACAAAATCTCTAAGGTCTATATTTCAATCCACGCTTCCCGCGGGGGAAGCGACCGGAGTCACTCAGGGCATTACCGTTAAAACGCTATTTCAATCCACGCTTCCCGCGGGGGAAGCGACTCCAGTACGATATCCGGATTTTTGAGCATGTTGGAATTTCAATCCACGCTTCCCGCGGGGGAAGCGACCCATTTGGCCGGTAAAGCCATTCATGATATCTTATTTCAATCCACGCTTCCCGCGGGGGAAGCGACGTCAGCATCGCCACTACATACCCCAGAGGGCTTATATTTCAATCCACGCTTCCCGCGGGGGAAGCGACTTATTCGAGATGATATAAAGTCCCGGGCCCCGGTATTTCAATCCACGCTTCCCGCGGGGGAAGCGACCTACCTTAATTTCTCCAAAGCTGTTAGGAGCCATTTCAATCCACGCTTCCCGCGGGGGAAGCGACCGCAGGCATTAGGTCTAGGTCTATTTCCGCTAAAATTTCAATCCACGCTTCCCGCGGGGGAAGCGACATTTTAGCTTACATACTTTAGTATTCCACCATTATTTCAATCCACGCTTCCCGCGGGGGAAGCGACATTTTGGCAATGCGAGTATCCCCAGCATATAAAATTTCAATCCACGCTTCCCGCGGGGGAAGCGACTTGCGCTGTGCCGTCCCTTGCTTAATGTGTAGGTATTTCAATCCACGCTTCCCGCGGGGGAAGCGACAGCTGGAGGCCAAATGGGGCGCCGTTACCTGCCTATTTCAATCCACGCTTCCCGCGGGGGAAGCGACAAGGTTAAATGATAATGGTAGCTACAATGCTTGATTTCAATCCACGCTTCCCGCGGGGGAAGCGACATTTGCTACTTTTACGCCGGTGTCGGCAAAAATGATTTCAATCCACGCTTCCCGCGGGGGAAGCGACCTGTCCGTTTGGGCTGCCACCCATTTTTTCATTGATTTCAATCCACGCTTCCCGCGGGGGAAGCGACCGGGTAGCAGTGACTTCATCAACGCCCTTTTGGATATTTCAATCCACGCTTCCCGCGGGGGAAGCGACGCAAAATCCGTTTTATAGTCTTTAATATTAACCATTTCAATCCACGCTTCCCGCGGGGGAAGCGACGTCCGTATGGAGTGGCACCGGCACCCACAGTGCCAATTTCAATCCACGCTTCCCGCGGGGGAAGCGACGCGGTAAGGCTAACAAATATATCATAGATCAGTCATTTCAATCCACGCTTCCCGCGGGGGAAGCGACAATAGGTTTCCGGCTGAATCCTTCAGTTGTACGCCATTTCAATCCACGCTTCCCGCGGGGGAAGCGACGGCGAGGGAAACAGCCAGATTGCCGCATTCAGAATATTTCAATCCACGCTTCCCGCGGGGGAAGCGACGTGGTTTTCGCCGGTTGTTTGGTAAACCTGCGTAATTTCAATCCACGCTTCCCGCGGGGGAAGCGACGCCTGAAGCACCGTATTACGTTTGCAGAGTGCGTGATTTCAATCCACGCTTCCCGCGGGGGAAGCGACTTTTCTTTCTCTTCCATTTTTCTCACCTCCTTTGCATTTCAATCCACGCTTCCCGCGGGGGAAGCGACGTCGTCTAACGGGCGCAGGCATTCCTTTGGAATATTTCAATCCACGCTTCCCGCGGGGGAAGCGACCGTCATAGTCCCGGACCGCGTCGGTCAGTATCAATTTCAATCCACGCTTCCCGCGGGGGAAGCGACGCCTTTCCACCATCCGCATGAGCAGCTTGCCCATATTTCAATCCACGCTTCCCGCGGGGGAAGCGACTTGGCACTGACCACGTCCTTGGCCGCCATTGTCCATTTCAATCCACGCTTCCCGCGGGGGAAGCGACCTTTTCCGCCTGGGGTGCTGGAAAGGCAATATAGATTTCAATCCACGCTTCCCGCGGGGGAAGCGACGTTTGATCCCTTTAACAAAGCCTAAATACACGTTGGCATTTCAATCCACGCTTCCCGCGGGGGAAGCGACGGCGGTGTTGTCTAAAATTCCTCTATACAGTTTATTTCAATCCACGCTTCCCGCGGGGGAAGCGACAATCACCTGATGGACGCCATGAGATACGCAATCATATTTCAATCCACGCTTCCCGCGGGGGAAGCGACGAAAAGGGATTCCGTGCAAAGCCTGCCGAGAGTTATTTCAATCCACGCTTCCCGCGGGGGAAGCGACATTATCAAGATTCTTGAAAATGGCATCAGCAGCGATTTCAATCCACGCTTCCCGCGGGGGAAGCGACTTCAAAAGCGCCGCAGATCCGAAACGTTGGAAAATTTCAATCCACGCTTCCCGCGGGGGAAGCGACGAATGTCCCTTTCCCCGAAATATTCCAAATACCGATTTCAATCCACGCTTCCCGCGGGGGAAGCGACAACATGGTGTACCGGCTGGGATTCAAAGCCAGCAATATTTCAATCCACGCTTCCCGCGGGGGAAGCGACAAAATTTTCTCTTCTTGCTTCGCTTAAATTGTTATTTCAATCCACGCTTCCCGCGGGGGAAGCGACGATGCTGCAAGAATTTTGCCTACGTTTTTGGAAGTATTTCAATCCACGCTTCCCGCGGGGGAAGCGACCAAGGGGGATTTTTGAAATTTTTTGAATTTTTTTATTTCAATCCACGCTTCCCGCGGGGGAAGCGACCACAAAGGACGTGAAGGTGTTGATATCCGTGAATTTCAATCCACGCTTCCCGCGGGGGAAGCGACACCTATAATCTGGTCAAGCTGGTGGTGGACGACAGAATTTCAATCCACGCTTCCCGCGGGGGAAGCGACAAAAGGTGGGAGCCATTGCAGGCGTGGGCGGCGTATTTCAATCCACGCTTCCCGCGGGGGAAGCGACCAGGGATACGTGGAAATCTATGGACTGCCATGATTTCAATCCACGCTTCCCGCGGGGGAAGCGACCTCCGAAGACCAGACAGGAGATTCTCGCTTATGCATTTCAATCCACGCTTCCCGCGGGGGAAGCGACCGATAAGCACCATGTGGAGGATGTTGACACGGAGATTTCAATCCACGCTTCCCGCGGGGGAAGCGACCACCATGGACTGGATTGATTGGATAAGGCTTCGGGATTTCAATCCACGCTTCCCGCGGGGGAAGCGACGTAGATGTTTTCATGCTTTTTCACCTCCCACATTCAATTTCAATCCACGCTTCCCGCGGGGGAAGCGACCAAGTATATTTAACAAGTTGTACAATAGAGACAGCAATTTCAATCCACGCTTCCCGCGGGGGAAGCGACAGTTGCAAGTTGGTTGCAAGGAGGAAGCCATGATAATTTCAATCCACGCTTCCCGCGGGGGAAGCGACGCCGGAGAGGCTTTCCGGAGTGACGCCGGAAATAATTTCAATCCACGCTTCCCGCGGGGGAAGCGACAAACCGCAAAAAACTGATTCTGGGCCGCGAGTTTATTTCAATCCACGCTTCCCGCGGGGGAAGCGACGATGTAACGCAGGACTATTTCTTCTTGCCGTGCATATTTCAATCCACGCTTCCCGCGGGGGAAGCGACCTCCGGCGGATTACGCCCTGCGGATTTCCGGAATTTCAATCCACGCTTCCCGCGGGGGAAGCGACCTCCAGGGGCTTCTGGTTCGGGTGGTCTATGTGTATTTCAATCCACGCTTCCCGCGGGGGAAGCGACACCACCGGTCGGCGCCGGTTACTGCCAGATAATATTTCAATCCACGCTTCCCGCGGGGGAAGCGACCTCCGGGACATGTTGAAATAGGAGGCGCGGCATGGATTTCAATCCACGCTTCCCGCGGGGGAAGCGACAAAGAAGCACTGGAAGTCATGCACCGCATCATGGTATTTCAATCCACGCTTCCCGCGGGGGAAGCGACCGCCTGTCTTTGGATTCATATTCTTTTCCTCCTTTGATTTCAATCCACGCTTCCCGCGGGGGAAGCGACCGAAGAAAGGGGAGCGGTCCTGGATAGGGCCGAATTTCAATCCACGCTTCCCGCGGGGGAAGCGACCGTATCCCGCCAATGCGTATAACGTCCGCAACGTATTTCAATCCACGCTTCCCGCGGGGGAAGCGACCCAGCGGGTCCGGGCTATCCAGAATTTCAAGGCGATTTCAATCCACGCTTCCCGCGGGGGAAGCGACAAAAACAATTTCACCCTTTCTCATAATGATTATATTTCAATCCACGCTTCCCGCGGGGGAAGCGACCTGGCAGGGCTAAAGATGAGCCTCCGGGAGTTTGAATTTCAATCCACGCTTCCCGCGGGGGAAGCGACAAGCACGGGCTGGCGGGCGCCTATCACCGTATCATTTCAATCCACGCTTCCCGCGGGGGAAGCGACCCAATTTAACGGTCAGGGCTACGATTACCTATAGATTTCAATCCACGCTTCCCGCGGGGGAAGCGACATACGGGGCCGGTCATTATTACGGGAGAGGATATTTCAATCCACGCTTCCCGCGGGGGAAGCGACAGCCTTCCTCCCAGCCATGCGTTGAGCCTTCGCTATTTCAATCCACGCTTCCCGCGGGGGAAGCGACCGGCTGACGCCTGGGAAAACGATCATCCCCTTGGATTTCAATCCACGCTTCCCGCGGGGGAAGCGACCACCCGGCGCTTCTCCATCAAAGAAAATGACGGCTATTTCAATCCACGCTTCCCGCGGGGGAAGCGACTCGACGCAATCATCCATAAAGTTAATCGCATGGGTATTTCAATCCACGCTTCCCGCGGGGGAAGCGACCCTAAAGATGAAGATTTACCGTTTTAGCAGGGAGATTTCAATCCACGCTTCCCGCGGGGGAAGCGACGGGCGGGAAATGTATTTCGCAATAGAAAACGCAATTTCAATCCACGCTTCCCGCGGGGGAAGCGACCCCGCCATTTTATCTATGACAATGTGGCTTGCCAATTTCAATCCACGCTTCCCGCGGGGGAAGCGACGGAGGCGGCTGCTTAACTCATTCACGCACGAAAAATTTCAATCCACGCTTCCCGCGGGGGAAGCGACAACCAGCGTATCGTCTTTATGCATGTAAACGGTATTTCAATCCACGCTTCCCGCGGGGGAAGCGACATAAGCGGATTGAAGCGGCAGGTCACGCCAAAATTTCAATCCACGCTTCCCGCGGGGGAAGCGACCCCTGGCAGACCGACTTTGATGAGATGGCAAAATTTCAATCCACGCTTCCCGCGGGGGAAGCGACAATTGGTTTCATCCACGTCCATGCTGTCCAACATATTTCAATCCACGCTTCCCGCGGGGGAAGCGACCTCGGACAGCAGGGTCCGCCCTTGCGAACATCAAATTTCAATCCACGCTTCCCGCGGGGGAAGCGACCTGCGCAAGCCAAACGCTCCGCCATGGGAAAAAAATATTTCAATCCACGCTTCCCGCGGGGGAAGCGACATGAAGTACACTGTAAAAATGTCCTGCGGTCACATTTCAATCCACGCTTCCCGCGGGGGAAGCGACCCGGGTAATTCTGGAATTAATTAAAATGCTGCTATTTCAATCCACGCTTCCCGCGGGGGAAGCGACAAAATCTATAGGCCCTAAAGTTAATGAACTCATTATTTCAATCCACGCTTCCCGCGGGGGAAGCGACCTTCCGGGATGTCTCTATATTCCCTCATTCGCAGAATTTCAATCCACGCTTCCCGCGGGGGAAGCGACAACATGAAAAAGCCACAACACATTTTAGCGATAGGATTTCAATCCACGCTTCCCGCGGGGGAAGCGACCGGTTACTATTATCCCTTAACCTGTAAGCAGGCGATTTCAATCCACGCTTCCCGCGGGGGAAGCGACAGTACGGTCAAGCTGTCCCCTGATGACCGCACGAAGCAGCATGGGTTCCGCGAACCGGGATTTTCCGGTTTTTTTATCAGCGGTTTCCATGCTCTTTTTCTTTTGGGCGCTGGGGGTTCGCGCTTACAGGATCATGATGTCATTGGGGTCATATCCTTTCTTCGCTCCTATATGAATGATTTTGCTCTTATAGTGGTTTCCCAGGTTATAGAAGCGCAGGCTGTCTGCCTTTTCGTCAATCAGTTCTTTCAGCTCAGCTTTCAGCTGAACTGCCTGGGCTTCATCCACGCTGCATTCGAAGACGGAGTTTTGTACCCGCTGTCCATGGGCGGTGCAACATCTGGCCACCTGCCTGAGTCTTTTCCGCCCGGCAGCGGTGGTGGTATTCACGTCATAGGTTATAAGGAGGAGCATAGTATCACTTCCAGAGAAAGGGGGGATATCCGTCCAGGTCATGACGGATGTATCGAGCCAGAAGAAGCGCCTGTACATAGGGAATCAGTCCCCAGGCCATTTTTTCCTGCAGGAAGGGGTGGGTGATGATATCTCTTTTTCTTTCCTGCCATTGGTTGAGAAGGATTTTCCGTCCTTCCCCGTTCAGCCAGACGGCGCCGTCTTCTTTCAGTTCGAAGTTTTTGGCAGAAATCATGCGGTTATTCACCAGGGTGAGGGCCAGGCGATCAGCGCAGATGCTCCGAAGTTCTTCCATCAGGTCCAGTGCCAGGGAAAAGCGGCCTGGGCGGTCCCGGTGAAGGAAGCCGGCATAGGGATCCAGGCCGGCAGCTTCTAAAGCAGAGGCACAGTCATGGGCCAGCAGGGTGTAGGCGAAGGAAAGGATAGCGTTCATACGGTCCAGGGGCGGTCTTTTATTTCTTCCCCGGAAGTAGAAGTGTTTCTTGTCCTGCAGGATAAGGCTGTCTAGAAGGGAAAAATAGCTCTGGGCTCCATTGCCTTCAATGCCTCGCAGTTCATCCAGTCCTGATGCCTGTGAGGCACAGACTGCAGCGTCCTGCAGTTCCCGGATATGTTCGTGAAACAGATCTTTGTCCACGCTTAAAGGATGGTCCCGAAGGGCCCGCATCAGCACGGCGCGGGCGTTCAGGATTTTTCCTGTAATCATGGCTCTGGCGATGGTCAGGCTTTTCTCTTCATCATCGGAAATCCGGTATTGCTCTTTACGGAGAAATATATTTCCCTGTACCACGCCGCAGGCTCTTGCCAGGAATCGCCCATGGGGTGTGAGGAAGGAGAAGGCTATGCCTCGTTTCACGCATTCACCGAGGAGGGCCGGACTGGCTCCTTTATGGGAAAAATCAAGAATGCTTTCCAGGTTGATCAGTGGTATCTGTGCTGCTTTTTCCTCTCCTTTCCAGGCTGCTATATTTCCATTTTCCAAAGAGAGATAGAGGTCGTCGGATGTGACAAAGAGGGTATTCAGCAGTTTTCTCATAGATTTTCCCCTTCCTTCAGCGCTTGTTTCAGGTAGGTTTGGGCGGAGAGATTCCGGCAGAGTTTGGGAAGGCAAAGGTCTTTCACGGAGCAGGACTGGCATTTCTTCGAGGTTTTCACTTTAGGCGTGTATCCCCGCCGGAAATAGTCGTGCATTTCTTCTGCCGCTCTGGCTGCTTTGTCCCGGAGTGCAGGGGTGAATTCGATTTTCCTTCGACGCCGTATTTCATTATAAAAGATATAGCCAAAGGGAATGGCACATCCCATCATTTCTTCCAGGCACAGTGCTTCCAGGCAGAGCTGGCACATATCGGAGTCATCGCTCTTGTCCTTTCCCCGTTTGTACTCTACCGGTACCACCTCCCAGAGACCACGGTGTCCCTGTATGACGGCGCCGCTGTCAGAGGCATAGAATTCCACCACATCACACTGCCCGGTCATTCCCAGGCGGGAAGAGGATACCCGGAGGCCTCTGGTGACGAGGATGCCGGGTCGTTTTTCCACAAAGCTGTCCTTATGGGCATTCCGGTGCATCACTTCTCCTTCCGCGGTGAGCCGGTTTTCCGCCCATTGCTGTTCCACATGGATTAAGGCCCACTGGCGCCGGCAGAAGATGAAGTGCTGGATGCCGGAAATCATAAGGTATTCTTCTTCCCCATAGCTCATATCATGCGCTGGCAGGTAACACCCTGGGGAAGGTCATCGGTATCCACAGTGACTGTGTAGTCATTATAGGATCTTGGCACCTGGGTCGGATCTTTTTTCTCTACATGGATTCTTTCAAAGAGTTTATAGGAGGGCGCGTTTCCAAGCTCACTGTCATGTTTAAATACGATCAGTTCCCGCACTGCCATATTTCCTCTGGCTGCGGAGTGGTCGTTTTCAAACATGTTGATAATGGCTTTCCAGAGGAGTGCCAGGTCTTCTTCGGAAAAGCCGGTGGTCTTCCTGGCCAGGTTGGCCGATACGTAGCCCTCTGCCTGGTACAGGGCATAGGGAACGATGTATTTGCGCCCCATTTCTGTAGACTTGTTCTGAGCATCTTTGGTGGTCGTAATGGCTACACGAGTAATGGTCACTTCCTGCGGCGCAATGGGGTCCACGCTCCTGGCAAAGCCAAGCTGCACCGGTCCCCTTACCTGCCCGCAGTTCAGGGCCCCTTTTACGAAGGTAGTCATCACGGCGCCGAAGGTACGGATATCATAGAAATTGCTGCACATGAAATTCCTGATTTTCGCGTCGGCGTCAGGATCCTTCTTTTTCACATCCTTAATGTCGCTGATGCCAATGTAGTCCAAGGCTTCTTTATCGCTCTGTTCCAGCGGTATGTTTTCCTTGATGTAAATGCGATATCCCGGTTCTCCTTCCTTCGCTGCTTCTACGTAGTTGCGAATTTTTCTTTTCAGGCATACATCGGTAACAAGGCCCAGTCCTGTTTCAGGATCCACCCGGGGAAGGTTCCCTGCATCAGGATCCCCGTTAGGGTTCCCATTTACCACATCAAAGAGAATGACGAAATCATACCGGTTGTGAATTGGTTCTGCCATTTTATTTATCCTCCTTTTTACCTGCATATCTTGCCTGGGTTTCCTGATAGTAGCCAAGGACGAAAGCTCCCTGTTCGTCCAGGGTCAGCCGATGGGGAAGCGGCGTCCCTCTGTCCGGCATGGCGATCTTATCCATGAGCAGGCCCAGCTTTTTCTTGAAATAGACTTCCCTGGGCTGGTCCAGTTTTCCCAGATGGGCATTGGCCAGTTTCCAGAGCACCGGGAATACGGCTGCCGGTGTGGCGCAGGCTGAATTAAAGTACCGGTCTTTGATGGTACTGTTGATACCGGGATTGGCGCTCTGCTGGATATTTTCCAGCACAGAGAAAAGCCGTCCCAGTACGTAGGAAATGTCATTGCAATTTTCATTCACTGCCATTTGGATTTTTCCCTCCCACTTCGTTCCACAATTTTTCAAAAGATAGGCTTTGATTATGGCCGCTTTTACGTAGCTCACTTTGAACACCGCCGGTTTGCCGCCGCCTGCCGGTTCATCATGGTCTGAAAAAATGCGGCGCAGTATATTTTGAAATAGAGCTTCCGGGTATCTTCCGTCAAGGAAGACCGCCTTCAGCAGGCTGCCTGCCAGAAGAGGAGATGATGAAGAATCTTTGGAATGAGGATTGACCGTAGCCTTCAATACACGCCACAGGGGAATCCAATCCTTTTCCCAAGATGGGTGAACAATTTTCATCCGTTCTTCATGGGCTGCCATATTTTTCATAAAAGCGCCAAAAGTATTTCGCAGGAAGAAACGGACAGAGATACGAGCCGCATTAGGTGCCAGTCCCAGAATGTAGAAAGGTTCGTCAGGGCTTACCATAACGCCGCTGATATCTGCGGACTGGCCGTTTTTCATACGAATCAGGATATCGTCCAGTTCCTTATCCGTCAGGCCGCTGTCATCGCCCATCATGCCCAGAAAGCAGTCCTGGCAGACTGTCTTTGCATGTTCTGACCAGTACACCACCGTGGTGTCGCCCATCACTTTGGCATGGGTTCTGTCAGCCAGAAGGAAATTTAAGGCCGTCCCATAGGCATTGGCTGCTTCCTTACTGACCGGCGCATTTTTGCCCTGTTCGCCGTCATAGCCATAAGAACAGAAGGCAGGAGCATTGAAAGATACCAGATTGGCCCCGCTGCTTTGTGCACCAAGGATGCCTTTGATTTTGGGATGGAGAACCGCTATGGGTTCATCCTTTTTCCCTGTAATAAGACACTGTCCTCTTTCTTCATTTCCTTCTTCCCCGGCAGACTTGAAATATTCATCCCAGGCCTTTCGGATTTCCGGAATTTCCGTGGCATCCCGATTTCCTACCTGGATGAGGAAATTCGCTCCATCCAGGATATCCTCCAGGTTTTCCTGAATCAGAGGATATTCCCTGGCTGTATCCACATGCCACCGGTCAAAATAGGAAAGAATCGCTCTGGCCTCCGCCCCATGGCAGCCGTCAAGGATCTGATGATGAAGGGCTCTGGCCGCTTCAAAACATTCCTTCGTTCTCTCTGGCTTTCCCTTCTTGTCTACCCCCAGAAGATAACTTGAATTGTCGCAGAGGAAATTGGCTTTCACTCCGGAAGAGCGGGTAAATGGAAGGGGAACCATCATGTCCGATGGGATTTCCTTCTCCTTTTTTCCACGGAGTACCTTCTTCCTCGCTGACACGATGCCTATGAGATTCCCTGCCTCATCAAGCACCAGGCGATGGCTGACCTTGGCGGTTCCCCACCCTTCTCTGGCCACTTTCCCCTGCCGGCTTAACTCATCATATAGACGAACCAGCGATTGAAGTATCATCGATGCACCTCACAGTTCCGGAGATCCATAACCCCCTTCTCCAGTCTTGCATGGAAGAATTCGGGAATGATATGCTCCCTGTCAGAGAAATCCATATCATAGAGCATGTAGCCCAGGTCCCTTGTTTCCGGATAAGGCACTACCGGCTCATTATCCTCCACCAGACGGAATCCTGCCGGAAATTCCCGGCATCCCAGATAGGGCTGATGGTAGCACTGGCCTTTTCTGGCCCGGCGGCACAGCATTTCCCTGAATTTGCCCGGATTGTCACCGGCATTGGCTTTGTCCGTCATTTCAAAATGGACATGGATACAGTATCTTACATCTTTCAGGACTTCTGCCGCCCGCTGCTGTATGTCTGCTTTTGTATAGAGATATATTTCCCTGCCGCTTCGGGCACTGCTTGAAACAGAAGACGACAGCACCTTCGACTTCACCTCGTTCCTCCGGATATTCGTGTACCGGATAGGACTCAAAAGATCGATTTCATCGATGATGTATCGTAATCCAGGATGCCAGAAGATAGCTTCCACCAGCCCCCGGGCCGCCGACGGAGTCATCATGTCATAAGAGACACGCTCTACCTTCATTTCCGGCCTGGTGAAGCAGGCGTAAGGCCCCCAGCATTCAATCTTTACACCATAAGCCATAGTATCCTCCTTTCAAAGAAAACATCTTGTTATTATTATATCCTTTAAATGAATATATATCTTCCGTTGCAGATAACAGGAAATCTATAACTCCTACAAGAAAATTTCTAGAAGTGCCGAACGGAAGATACGGATAACCGCCTCCCATCTTCCTTAAAAACGACTCTATCAGGGATTAACCATGACAATGTTCTCTATCTTTTATTATACTCATCGGCATGACATGTCCTGTCACTCCATCCCAAAAATCTAAATTCTTATAAAAATTTAATCTGAATAGCAGGACAAATATTCTGTATCCCCAAGGGAAGAAACAAAAAACAAATTTCATCTTCCTCTGCTTCGTGCAAAACACCCCCGAACGCACAAAAACTTCCTGAAATCTCCAGATGTCCCAGGCAGGCACCGAGGATACCTGGTTTTCCGAAATTTCAGGAAGTTTTTTCATTTTTCTTATATTTTTCAGCCGGCTGAGTAGAGAAGCGGACATTCCGATACCCGGTCATCCCGCTTTCCATGGTTGCGCGCTGGCGGGATCTGGCGGCCGGGGATGGGCTCCCCTCGCCTCTCTGTCCATATAGTCCAAAGGGATGCGGTTTCCTCTCATGACCTGTTCCACAGGCCGGCCGCTTTCATCTGGAGGCGCACTTTGTCTTCGGGTATGGAGAAATCGCTGCCGAAGAGTTCGTGGGTCACATATCGGGGTTCTACGCAGTCCATGATGTCTCTGGCGGCGCTGGTGGTGAAGGGGCGGTGCTGGTCTATGGAGATAATGTGGCGGCTGATGATATCCGGTGTCACCGAGGCGGGGATGGTGCCGGGAAGGCTTCTCTGATAGGCGCCGGAGAGGGAGCAGCTGAGGTGGATGCCCAGGATGAGGGATTTCATGGAGCCCAGGCGGTTCACCACGCCTTTCACATAGCAGGCTCCGTCTTCTTCTGTGGCAAGGCGGGGGTTCGTATTCATCAGGTGTCCCGTATCCAGCATGATGCCGATGTTCTTTCCGGGAAGAAGGGAGAAGAAATAGTCCACTTCTTTCGGATCCAGGGTGTAAAGGCCGGGCCAGAAGATGTTTTCAAAAAGTACTGTCACCGACGGCGGCACTTCTTCCGCCACGGCGCCATACACTTCGGCTGCCGCTTTCAGCACGTCATGGCTGCTGTAGCGGAAGCGGCGGGTCCAGATTTCGTCCAGGGAGCAGTGGGCCACGTGCCATACCAGGTATTCCGGTTTTTCCGCCAGGGCGGCGCGGATATTCCTGCGGATTTTCTCTATCCACGCTTCCACCGTGGTGCCGCCGAAGGTGTCTATCAGGGACTGCTTCGTGGGGAAATCTTTTTCGTAGAACTCCTTTTTCCCCAGATAGAAATCCATCCAGTCCGGCCAATAGGCCAGATGGCAGCCCAGGGTGATTCTGTCCACCGGATGGAGTGCGGGCTCCGTGCCGTATATGAGGTTTTCTATGCCATCCAGATGGAGCTTCCTCAGAGTCTTTTCTATGTCTTCTTCCCTGTCATAGGGCATCATGTAATGGCTCACTGACTGTTTCATGCCGCACCTCCTGATGATCCGATTTCTTTTATTACTATAACACTTGGGATTTATGGGATGTAAGAGGTACTGTCAACAAAGGGGCTGTGAAAAAAATGAAGGAATGACACAGATACTACCCCGCTTCACTATCATTTCGACGGTCGGAGGGAGGTGGAGAAATCTCATTCCAACATAGTATAAGCCTCATCGGGGCGGGAGATTTCTCGACCTTGCTCGAAATGACGTAGAGGCGGGCAGCAGACTGTCATTTGGTTGGTTTTGTGAAAATTAATGTATACAAAAGGGGCTGCGAAAAAATGGTAATCATCTTTTCACAGCCCCTTTAGCTTCCTGTCTGCCACTACCACATAATCCCCAGACCTTCTGTCTCTTCTGTTTTCAATCCTGTCTTATCATCATAGGCTTTAGGGTCTGTCAGATAAGACAGTTCTGAATCGCCAGGGAACCAGGCGATGGCGCCCCGGTTCATGAGCCGGGCAAAAGGAGACGGGGTGTGACTGTTTTCATAATCCGCCACATTCACTATAAACTGGCCTGCTTCTCTCATGAGGTCTCTGGTACGGATGCCCTGCCGGAGCTTTTCCAGTATTTCTTCCGCCCGGCCATTGAGAGGGATAAATACGGAGCGGGTGCTGTCCTGGATAAGTTTGAATTTTTGTCCGATTTCCCTGAAAGCCGTCTTCTCTATATCTTCCATAATATGCTTCCGGTCCATATTACCTTCATTATTCTTGTACCATTCTTCATAGTAAGAGCTGATGGATGCCGGTTCTGACAGATGCTCTGTTCCGCTGAGGTGCAGGATAAGTTGGGTGACCTGTTTTTCTTTTTTCATGAAAGGGCTTTTCATTTCTTTTTCCGTACGGAATATGTGGACCAAACTTTCAGCAGGACTTTTCCTGCCCTCCCGATTACAACGGCCGGCACCCTGGATAAGGCTGTCCAGGCCGGTGTATTCCAGATAGGCCACGGGAAAATCCACATCCACACCAACGGAGATGATACTGGTGGAAACCACGCGGCAGGGACTTCCTTCTTTCAGTCTCCGCCTAATTTCGTCAATGACCTTCATTCTGTGGACAGGGCAGAGGTTGGTGGAAAGGTAGAAGCTGTCTTCATCTGCCAGGCGGCTGTAGATTTCCATGGCTTCCTTCTTAGTCGAGGCAATGCAGAGGGCCTGCTGGTGAGTTTTGATTTCCGCCACCAGGTCATCGTAGGTCCGTTCTCCGTCAAATTGCCAGGTCACCCGGTTGAAAAACTGATAGAGGTCCGGAATATTTTCCATGATTTCCCGGGGTCTCAGGGTGAGGTAGCGGGAAAGCGCCGGCTGGGTGGCACTGCAGAGAACGGCGCTCACGCCATACTGGATCACCAGCTCTTCCAGTGCCTTCAGGCAGGAGGTGAGGAAATCCAGGGGCATCATCTGGGCTTCATCAAAGATGATCACGCTGTCTACCAGGTTGTGAAGTTTACGGCATTTGGACGTCCGGCTTCCGTAGAGGGATTCCCAGAACTGCTCATTGGTGGTAATCACGATGGGAGCATCCCAGTTTTCTGATGCCAGTTTCATCCGGTCCGCCAGGTCTTCTTCGGTGCCATCGTAGTTTACACTGCTGTGGCTTTCCAGTACATTCTCCTCTCCTAAAAGGTCTTTAAAATTTTTAGCAGTCTGGTCAATGATAGAGAGATAGGGTATCACATAAATGATGCGCTGCTTGTGGTATTTCACAGCCTGTTTCATGGCAAAGGCCATGGATGAAATGGTTTTCCCACCGCCGGTGGGAACGGTGAGAGTATAAAGTCCCGGTTCTCCTTCCCCTTTTTCCATACAGCGGGAAAGGATTTCATACCGTTTTTTATTGATGCGGTTTGCAGGAGTCAGATAGCCCCGGGTTTTCAGCTGAAAAAAGAATCGCTCTGCCAGCTCCGGAATGGAAAGGAAATGGCCCCTTATCTTTGTACCGGCAGACATGAATTTTTCCGTATCCAGAAAATCTGCGTCCACCAGGCAGGAAAAAAGCATCCGTATCAGCATCATGCTGTCAGCCGGGTTTTTGGAAAAAGGTTTGAACCGTTCCGCCGGAACGGCCGGTGTCAGGAACCCACGGGCGGCAATTTCATCATATTCGGGGATGTCATTCTTCATGCGACCCCAAAGAGTCTTTTCACCGGGCTGATTGGTTTTCGTCCCGGCATCGGGAAGGCCTGCATGGTGGCCGGCGATACAGAAGGCTCCTGCCAGGGCCTGCGGTCCAAGAGTCTTTCTGTGTTCCCAAAGAAAACGGGCGCCCGCAGTGGAATGGTCGCCGCCCCGTTTTTTCTTTCCCCGGATATAGGCCTGAAAGGAGGAACTGTACTTTCCTAAATCATGATTTTTCCCCAGAAGCACCCCCGCCTCTTCCATACCAAAGGGCCTGGCAAACTGTCCTGCCAGTTTCGCCGTACCCTCCAGATGTTCCTCCAGCGTCTGTATCCGCCCGTCATCCAGATGTCCTATAAATTTGTCCATTCTGTTCTCATCCTCCTGTCATAAATCCGTCATCTTTTAAGTCATGGTATAATCGTCCTTCTGATTCCTATTATACTCTCTGATCATGACAGATCCTGTCTGAGCTCCCTTTTATTTTTATTATTTCCCTGTGTCCACCTTCCCCGACAGTTGGTGACTTTCGCCCCCTATCGTCTCCTTTCTTCCATGATGTATAATATAGGTAAGTTAAGAGTATTTGAAAGAGGTGCTTCGGATATGGATAAAATTCATATTAACCTTGGTAAGGATTCTTACGACATCCTCATTGATACAGGGCTGGTGCGCAAGGCGGGGCCTGCTATCCGGGATCTGACGGGCGCGGAGAAGGCGGCCATTATTACGGAGGACGGCATTGATAAGCTTTACGGCATGAGTCTCGTGAAGTCTCTGGAGGAGGCGGGGGTCCGCACCCAGATGATCGTAGTGCCTTCCAGTGAAAAGTCCCGGACCCTGCAGGTGGTGCGCCGGGTGTACGGGGCTCTGGTGGATTTCGGCCTGGGTTCCAGCGATACTTTAATCGCCCTGGGCGGACGCGTGGTGGGCGATATCACCGGCTTTACGGCAGCCACTTACCACCGCGGGATTTCCTATGTCCAGTTCCCCACGTCCGTGCTGTCCCAGATCGGCAGTTCCATCGGCGGCAAGGTGACCCTGGATCTGGATATCCCGGCAGGAAAGAATGTGGTAGGCACTTTCTACCAGCCCAAGGCGGTATTCGTTGACCCGGGCATGGCAAAAACCCTGCCCCGCCGTTATTTCCACAACGGTCTGGGGGAAGCGGTGAAACTGGGCTGCGTGGCAGACAAGGCGCTGTTTGAGCTTTTTGAACAGGTGTCGTCGGACATGGATATTTACCGGGTGCTTCCGGAAATCATCCGCCGCTGCTGCGCCATCAAGGCTCATTATGTGGAAATCGATCCTTTCTCCAAGGGAGAGCGGCGCATCCTCGATTTCGGCCACACCATCGGCGGTGCCATCGAACGGTGCCTTCGGTATAATGATGCGGAAATCACCCACGGCGAGGCCACAGCCATCAGTATGTACCTCATTACCCGCCGTTCGGAGCTGGAGGGCCTCACCAAACGAGGCACCACGTCCCGGCTGGAGTATGTGCTGAAGTCCCTGTCCCTGCCTGTCAGCACCACGGTGCCCTATGATATCCTCTATGAGGCTGTGAAGCATGATAAGAAAATCAAGGGCGATGTGATCCAGATCACCCTGATTAAGGAAATCGGAAAAGGGTTCCTCTATACCCTTCCGGTAAAGGAAATCGGACAGTTCCTGAAGAGCTGACGGGCGCGAGGGTTGACGGGGCTGCGCCCCTGGACACACCTTCGGTGTGAGGGTTCTTAAGATGGATGGGCCTTCGGCCCAAGGGTTCTTAA
>ULYX01010073.1_pt1 | contig 19820 bp, 20 predicted proteins | sample 1962591 | NCBI WGS metagenome assembly ULYX01 (sample SAMEA4835874, study PRJEB28245) | human gut metagenome | biome: gut microbiome; material: fecal sample | place: Denmark | collected 2008
TATTCTTTTTTAGTTAGTAAATTAATTTTTTAAACTTCTGCAATAACTTCTACTTCACAAAGTACATTCTTTGGAAGTGTTTTTACAGCTACACAGGAGCGTGCCGGTTTTCCTGTAAAGTATTTTCCGTAGATTTCGTTAAACGCTGCGAAATCTCCCATATCTGCTAAAAAACAGGTTGTCTTTACTGCTTTCTCATAACTGCTTCCTGCTGCTTTTAATACTTCACCAAGGTTTTTCATAACCTGTTCTGCCTGTCCTTCAATTGTTGTTGCAGTAACATCTCCAACTGCCGGGTCAATTGCAATCTGTCCGGAAGTATATACCACTCCGTTTAAAACCATTGCCTGTGAATATGGTCCGATTGCTGCTGGTGCTTTTTCTGTGCTAACTACTTTCATCTTAAAGTCTCCTCTCTAAAACCTGTTTTCTGTTCTTTATTATACGTTTGTATTTCTTACAGGTCAAGAAAAAAGAATCCCTTATCCGATTTCAGACAAGGGATTCTCTTCTTTGATTCTTTTGATTATGCGATTGCAAACTGGTCTAAGACCTGATTAAATTTGTCATCACTGCCATTACATCTTACAGTCAGTGTACGGTTTAAATCCAAACTGAACACGCCTAAAATTGATTTCGCATCCACAACAATTCTATTATAAAAAACATCAATATCGAAATTACATTTACTGGCTGCTCTGACAAAATTTTTTACGTCTTCTGTTTGGGAAAGTTTAATCTGACGCTCTGTCATCGTTGTCACCTCTTCTTAGAATTTTAAAAAAATATTCTTTGTTTCACACAACCTTGTTTGATTGTTAGACGTATTATGACAGTATTCTTTCAATTTGTCAATCTTCATTTTTTTTCAAACTCAATCAAACTCCGTTCTTTCTTCGTTATTTTGTTCAAGAATTGTAATGTTTTGCTTCGTATTTTGGTCGATTTCATTTTGCTGTTTTGTTTTTTGGTTATACCAATTATTCATTTTTTTCTATTTTGCAATCTCTTTACTCAAATTTTCTTATTAACTAACCAAACTTTCTTATTATTTTTTACGCTCTAGGCAGACATTTGACCGCATCAGAAAGATATTCGTTTCTGACTTCTGCAAATTTTCCTGCATCCACCATAGATGCAAAATTCGGGTCTAACGGCATTTTTGCCATTACCGGAATGTTTAACTCTGCTCCGATTTCATCTGCTTTGCTCTCTCCAAACACATAAATCGATTTTCCACAGTCCGGACATTTTACAAAGCTGTAGTTTTCTACCAGACCAACAACAGGAATTTTCATCATTTCAGCCATATTGTAAGCTTTCTTTACAATCATCTGTACCAAATCCTGAGGAGAAGATACAATTACGATTCCATCAATTGGAAGTGACTGGAATACAGTCAACGGAACATCTCCTGTTCCCGGCGGCATATCTACAAATAAATAATCCAGTTCACCCCAGACAACATCGGTCCAGAACTGTTTTACCATATTTGCAATGACCGGTCCTCTCCAGATAACCGGTGAATCTTCCTGCGGAAGCAGTAAGTTAATAGACATAATTTTAATATCATTTTCTGTCAGCATCGGATAAATTCCATTGTCATCTGCCATTGCTGCACCTTTCAAACCATACATTCTTGGAATAGACGGACCTGTAATATCTGCATCTAAAATACCTACACGGTATCCTTTTGCTGCCATTTCATTTGCCAGAGACGCAGTTACAAAAGATTTTCCAACTCCACCCTTTCCACTGACTACTCCGACTACTTTTTTAATTGCAGAGTATGCATTTAATTCCTCTTTCGGGATGGTATTTTTCTTTGCACTGCTACATCCCTCACAGCTTTTCTTGTCACAGCTTGAACTGCTGCACTGTTTGTTTTCGCTCATAACGCTTTCCTTCCTTTACTTATTTCTTGCTCTGTCACTTAATGAATCGGTCAATTGCTTTATTCAATTCATCTAAAGCTTCCTTATCTCCACTTTCCACCGCATCCACAATACAATGTTCAATATGATCCTGAAGAATGACTTTTCCGGTATTGTTGATTGCTGCCTTCACCGCCGAAAGCTGAATCAATACTTCGGAACAATCCCTGCCCTCTTCTACCATACGACGAATAGACTCCAAATGTCCGATTGCACGTGAAAGCCGGTTTAACACTGCCTTTGTATGCGTATGACTGTGGGTGTGGGAATGTGTTACCACCGTTCCATCCTCTAATGTGTGAGTATGGGTATGACTGTGAACCTGTTTTTTTTCTTCCATAATATAATAATACTCCTCTCACCACTTTTCTAATTATACCAAACTCCCGTAAAAAAACAACTCTTTGGAATCTGTTAGATTTCGGAAATTGTATATCGCTGATGAATCATGGCAGTCATCACATCAATCACTAAAGTTCCATCCTCTTTTTCTACTCTTTCAAGTCGTAATTCTTTCTCATTTTTGAATTTTTTTCTGACCCATTCTTCCGGTGTCTCTTCAATTTCAATTTCTTCAATAAACTGATCTCTTGTCTTATTTCCCGGACACTGATTAAAAATTTCATGAATAACTTCATATTCTTTCATAGCACTTAACCGTTTTAAACCTCTCAAATTTCTACACAATAATATTTCTATTATAGCATGATTTCTCCTCTTTTCTTTCGTTTTATATAAATTTTATTATTTTTTTCAAAACATTTTGAAAAACAATTTGCCAAAGCAAATAAAATAGCGTATTATGTTGTATAAGATTTAAGGAGGATTTTTATCATGCAGTTACTAGAAGAACGTATTCGTAAAGACGGTATCGTAAAACCCGGAAATATTCTTAAAGTAGATAGTTTCCTGAATCATCAGATGGATATCCCATTTATCAATGAATTAGGAAAAGAATTTAAACGCAGATTTGCAGATGCACCAATTACTAAAATACTTACAATCGAGGCTTCCGGTATTGGAATCGCCTGTCTTGTTGCACAGCATTTCAATGTTCCGGTTGTTTTTGCAAAAAAAGCACAAAGCTTAAACTTAGATGGAGAAATGTACTGCACAAAAGTACAGTCTTTTACTCATAAAAGAGTATATGACGTGATTCTTTCCAAAAAATTCTTAAGCGCTGAGGATCATGTCTTAATCATTGACGATTTCCTTGCAAATGGATGTGCATTACAGGGATTAATGGAAATCGTAAAAGAATCTGGTGCTGTCTTAGAAGGTGCTGGTATCGTAGTCGAAAAAGGCTTCCAGAATGGCGGAGATTCTCTTCGCGAACAGGGCATCCGTGTAGAATCCCTCGCAATTGTTGATTCTATGACCGACGATTCTGTTTCTTTTAGAAAAGATGAATGGGATAATAAATAAAATAAATCCGCATTTTAAATTGTTAAGCGGATATTCGCAATCCGCTTTCGCTACTTGCTCATAACCAAATAGCTGCTGCGCAGCTTATCAGAAGGGGCTTACCCCCTCCTGATACAAGGAAGTCCCCTGCTTATTGCTTTTTGCAATTGAAGCAGGGGACTTCCTTGATTTGGTTAAAATGCTAAAAAGCGTCTTTCTTTCATCAAAGACGCTTTCTTTCTGCCTGAAGCCACTGTTCTGCCTCTTCTTTCCATGCTTTTCTAAGCCGTTCTAATTCCGCTCTTGCTTTTTTCTGCTTTCGAATTCGAATCAGCCGGACAATACAGACCCAGAGTCCCATAATGCTCATAATTGTAAATCCTATTGCAAGAAATAAAAATACTTCTCTCTGATTCTGTGCCAGAATTGTTGAACCTGACTTCCACAATGTTTTTATTTTTGTTAATAAAGTTTCTATGAAAGTCCCTGCCAGATTTCCCGCTTCTTTCGCAAGTTCCACTACAGAAGGCAGTTTTTTTGATAACTCTTGAGCCTGCGTAATCATCCCAGAAAAACCAATGCTCATTTTTTCCGCAAATGAAACTTCCTTCGGTGTATTTTTTGCGCTTTGTTTTTTTAAAGACTTTGATGCTTCTTTTTTATAATCTTCTGATGACGTCGGTATTTCTTCTGAATCGGTATTTTCTTCTAAATCTGTATTTTTTTCTGAATCTGTCCGTTCTCCCAGTGTATCTGCTTTTGTCTGTCGGTTTGATTCCCCTACATCATTTTCGTTTGTATCTATGTTTTCTTCTGCCGAAACTGCTTCTTCTTTGCAGGGCACTTGCGTTTCATAAAAACAGAACATCCGCCTGCCATCTGTTCTATCTTCATCTACGACTGCAATATATGTTCCCTCTGCTGTTTCACATAAGCCCTCTGGCTCATCATTGGAAACACCTTCAAACGGAAAATTCAATTTAGAACAGCTTACTAATTCTTTTGTCTCAAGAGAATATACGTTTAAATAATCTCCAATTCCCATATTCAAGGTCAATGGAAAATTTAGAATATATTCATCTACTAACTGTAAATCCTGAAAATTCGTTCCAACAGAAGTTCCCTCATATCTCCCAAGATCCTCTGCTATCTGAAACTGATTATCTAAAATCTTAAAACTGTATCCACCTTCTACGTTCGTCTGTATTACATATTGATCCGTTTCTTCTCGATAACCAATTCCAAGTATATTATAATCATCGCTGATTTTAATCTTTCCCTTATATGACAGTGTATTGGCATCCATCACAAAAAGACAGCCCCGATTTTCCGGATTCTGGCTTGTATAAGGGGCAACATAAATCTCTTCTTTTGCCTGATTATAGGCCATTCCATTTCCATGTTCCCAGTTATTATCCGTATTTCTTAATGCAAGCGAATACTGTTCAACCGGATTTCCATCTGCATCCGTGTCATTCTTATAATAAGCAGACACGGTGTCAGGTGTATCCTGAGCATCGTTCGTATTTTCAATACAGATAATATAATTTTTTGTTGCACAGATTGACTGAACAACACCTTGAGGTGCAATCAACGCTTCTTCATGCACTTTTTTCCATTCCAGATTTTCAAATGCTGTTACATCGGCAACCTCTGCATAACACGTCTTTGACATCCAGGCAAGCAGCAGGAAGCCTAATATCATTCCTGCCAGTGACCTGTATTTTTTCATAACTTATAAAATCCTTTCTTTTACCGGATATTTCTGCCTTATCCTCTTGACAGCTCTTTTAAGGCGTTTACCACTGTCTTAATTTCTTCTTCGGTATTAAACCAAGAAAAAGAAAAACGCACACAGCCTTGTTTTTCGGTTTTCAACGCCTGATGCATCAAAGGTGCACAATGTGCTCCTGCTCTCGTGTAAATTTCATATTCTTCTGCGAGAATATCACTGACATAAGCAGAATCCAAATTTTCCAAATTTAAAGCAAGCACAGGTAGATGCGGTACCCCCTCTTCTGGAGGTCTGCCATAAAAATGAATCTTCGGAATTTCTTTTGCATTTTCATAAAATAACCTTAACAGTTTCTCTTCTTTTTTCTGAACTACTTCCACCGTGGTTCGGTTCAGCCATCCGATTGCCGCTAAAAGCCCTGCAATTCCATGTCCGTTTAATGTTCCGGCTTCCAGATGCTCGGGCAATTCCTGTGGCTGTTCCTTTAAAAACGACAGGACGCCTGTTCCTCCACTCTTTAACGGCCGGATGGAAATCTGTGGACGAATACAGATTCCTCCTGTGCCCTGTGGGCCCATAAGTCCTTTATGTCCGGTAAAACAAAGAATATCAATCTGGTTTTCTTTCATGGAAATTGGAATACAGCCTGCGCTTTGAGAGGCATCCACAATAAATAATAATTGATGTGCCCTGCAGACTGCTCCAATCCGCTTAATATCAACCAGATTGCCTGTTACATTTGAGCCATGCGTACAAATCACAGCCTTTGTATTACACTTGATTGCAGATTCCAGTTTCTCATATAACACATCTGCCTGTTCATCTGCACCGATTATGCTGAGTTCCACACCTCTTTCCTGCTCCATATAAAGCGGACGCAAGACGGAATTATGTTCCAGCACAGTGGTAATCACATGATCCCCCTTTGAAAATAATCCCTGAATAACAGTATTCAGTGCTTCTGTTGCATTGGAGGTAAATACCACACCGGATGGATGATTCAAATCAAAAAATTCGGAAACTGCCATTCTTGCCTGATAAATCATTCTTGATGCCGATAATGCAGTCTGATATCCGCCTCTTCCGCTGTTTCCCATCTGCTCCATTGCATCCCAGACCGCCTCTTTTACGCAATCCGGTTTTTTAAGTGTCGTGGCACTGTTATCCAGATAAATCATTTCTCTTACTCCTTACTATCTGCGTGTACTCTCTGAGTCTTTATTCGGCTTACTTTGTACCAAAGAGAGTTATTTTCTCTACAAAAATATTAAATGTACTTCCTGTTTTTCTTCTACTTCACCGACAATTTTGCTGTAGCGTGTCTGTTCCTGTTCCTGAAGTCTTTTCAAAACTTCTTTGGCAGCTTTCTTTTTCAGGCTGACTAAAAGTCCCCCTGAAGTCTGCGGGTCAAACAACAAATCTTCAAAACTTTCTTTTATTGTATCATTTAATTTGATTTTTTCTCTTAAGAATTCTTTATTTCGATACGTTCCCTCTGGTACCAGGCCCATTTTGGCATACTCTTCCACATCCGGTAAAAATGGAATTTTTTTGGTATCAATTTTAATGGTTACCTGACTCCCTTCCGCCATCTCAAGTGCATGTCCGGCAAGAGAAAACCCTGTCACATCTGTACATCCATGTACTTCATAATCTTTTAAAATTTCTGATGCATAATAATTTAAACATCTCATTTGTCCAATTGCAAGTTTTCTTGATGTTTCTGATACCATATCAGCTTTTGCAGCCGTATTGACCAGCCCTGTTCCGATTGGTTTGGTAAGAATCAAAGCATCCCCTGGCTCTGCACCTGAATTTTTCCACATTTTCTTTGGGTTGACAAAGCCTGTAACACTCAAACCGTATTTTGGCTCTTCATCGTTAATGGAATGTCCGCCGGCAAGCACTGCCCCTGCTTCCTGCACTTTCTTCGCACCACCTTGAAGAATTTCACCTAACACTTCCTGACCCAGGCAGTTTGGAAACGCCACAATATTTAATGCAATTTTCGGTGTTCCGCCCATCGCATAAATATCACTTAATGCATTTGCAGCCGCAATCTCTCCAAAAAGAGAAGGTTCATCTACCACAGGAGGAAAAAAATCAAGTGTCTGAATCAGTGCCAGTTCATCTGAAATCTGATACACTGCACCGTCATCATTTGTCTCTGTTCCGACTAAAAGATGTTCATCGAAAAATTTCGGAAGTCCTCCAACAATCTCAGCCAGCACTTTCGGTCCAATTTTTGCCGCACAGCCCGCACTTTTTGCAAACTGCGTCAATTTTACACTTTCTTTCATTAAACTCTGTACCTCTTTTTGATTTTCATGTGCGCTCGGAATCTTTTTGTGCTTGATTTTGACTCCGAGCGTGCATTTTCTTATAAATTAATTTGAACTTCTACCGGGCAATGGTCAGAACCCAATACCTCTGTATGAATTTTTGCAGAAATCAGTTTTTCTTCTAAGCGGTTTGAGACACAAAAATAGTCAATTCTCCATCCAATGTTCTTATCACGTGCTTTAAAACGATAAGACCACCAGGAATAAATTCCTGTTTCTTCCGGATAAAAATATCGGAAGGTATCCGTAAATCCTGCCTCTAACAGTTTGGTGAATTTTCCTCTCTCTTCTTCGGTAAATCCTGGATTATGCTTATTTGTCTTTGGATTTTTCAAGTCAATCTCACGGTGCGCCACATTTAAGTCCCCACAGAAAATAACCTGTTTCTTTTTATCCAGTCCAATTAAATACTCACGGAAATCATCTTCCCATTTCATGCGATACTCTAATCTTGCCAATTCGGTCTGTGAATTTGGCGTATAACAGGTAATCACATAAAAATCTTCATACTCAAGGGTAATCACCCTGCCCTCCTGATCGTGCTGCTCAATACCAAGACCATAAGTCACCGCAATCGGCTCTTTCTTTGCAAAAATGGCAGTTCCTGAATAGCCTTTCTTTACCGCATAGTTCCAGTATGCATGATATCCTTCCGGTGCAAAATCAATCTGACCTTCCTGTAATTTCGTTTCCTGAACACAGAAAAAATCAGCATCCATTTCATTAAAATATTCGATAAACCCCTTTTGTACACAGGCTCTTAAGCCGTTTACATTCCAGGAAATAAATTTCATAAACAGTCCCCTTTCACGCTATTTTTTAACTCTTCGCTTCATTATACACCATTTTTTCAAAAATATCTTTACGAATCCTTAAAAAAGAGTATATAATATTCCACGTACTATAAAAAGAATTCTGAAGAAAAAGGAGAAAAACAATGGGTGGAATCTTTGGAGTAGCTTCTAAATCCAGTTGTACACTGGACTTATTTTTCGGAACTGACTATCACTCTCATCTTGGAACACGCAGAGGTGGTATGGCAGTGTATGGTGAAAACGGCTTTGCGCGTTCAATTCACAATATCGAGAACACACCGTTTCGTACCAAATTTGATGGAGATTTAGATGAACTTGAAGGCCGGCTTGGAATCGGATGTATTTCCGACACAGAACCACAACCTCTTCTGGTACAGTCACATCTGGGAAGTTTCGCTATCACAACGGTAGGAAAAATCAACAATATGGAGGAACTTGTCAATCTTTCTTTCAAAAACGGATGCACACATTTCCTTGAGATGAGCGGCGGAAGTATCAACCCGACTGAAATGGTTGCTTCTCTTATCAACCAGAAATCGTCTATCGTAGAGGGAATTCAGTATGCCCAGGAAATGATAGATGGTTCTATGACTCTTTTCGTATTAACTCCAAAAGGAATTTTTGCAGCTCGAGACAAACTTGGTCGTACTCCGATTGTTATCGGTAAAAAATCAGATGCTTATTGTGCATCATTTGAAAGTTTTGCTTACTTAAATCTCGGATACGAAACCGAACGCGAACTCGGTCCTGGAGAAATTGCTTTTCTGACTGCTGAGGGCTGTGAAACTCTTGTAAAACCTGGAAATGAAATGAAAATCTGTTCTTTTCTCTGGGTTTACTACGGTTATCCAACTTCTACTTATGAAGGAATCAATGTCGAAGAAATGCGATATGAATGTGGTAAAAAACTGGCTCAGCATGATGCCGGAAGAGACCATGTAAAACCTGATTTAGTTGCCGGTGTACCAGATTCCGGTACTGCACATGCAATCGGTTATGCAAATGAGTCTGGAATTCCATTTTCTCGTCCATTTATTAAGTATACACCAACCTGGCCTCGTTCTTTCATGCCGACACATCAGAGCCAGAGAAATCTGATTGCACGTATGAAATTAATTCCTGTCGAAGCCTTAATCAAAAATAAGAGTCTGCTCTTAATTGACGACTCCATTGTCCGCGGAACACAGCTTCGTGAGACTACAGAATTTTTATATAACAGCGGTGCAAAAGAAGTACATATCCGTCCGGCTTGTCCTCCGCTTTTATTCGGTTGTCCGTACTTAAACTTCTCACGTTCCAAATCTGAGATGGATCTAATTACCCGCCGTATCATCGCAAAGCGTGAAGGAGACAACGTTTCAGATAAAGTACTTGCTGATTATGCCGATCCAGACTCTACAAACTATAAAGAAATGTTAGAGGAAATCGGAAAACAGTTAAACTTCACAACTCTGCACTATCATCGTTTAGATGACCTGACTGCCTCTATCGGCTTAAGTCCATGCAAAATGTGCACCTACTGTTTTAACCATCAAGGATAAGCCTGACAGTACAAATCAGCCAAGCCGCAGTCATATTTACAAAGGGCACATCCTGGTTTTCGCCAGAATGTGCCCTTTTTTATTTTTCATAAGATACCATTTTCTTTTAACTGTTTCAGACAGGCATAAGATTTCTTTACCTTTTCAAGACTACTACACTCAATCGTACAATCCATCTGTGGATTATTCTGTTTTAATAATCCCAGCACTTCTTCATAAGGAATTGTTCCTTCTCCAAGTGCAATATGACTGTCTCTGTCACCCATATTGTCATGAACATGGACATGACTGACGTAACTGCCAAAGCTTTTTGCCCAGTCCAGGACAGAAATATCCGAATAACAATGTGCATGTCCAATATCCAGACAGAGTCTGAAATCCGGACGGTCTACCCGTTCTACAACTTCCACCATCGGTTCCGGAATCCGGTCAAATACGTTTTCCATTACAATCATGATTCCATCTTTCCCATCTAAAAACCGTTTAAAAAAATCTGCCACACGCTCTGCCCAGCCAATCAACAGATAGGCATCCGGTAAATGGCAGGTATGAAAAACAATTTTTTCTGCTTCCAGACGTCTTCCTGCTTCGTAGACCTGCTCATAGCGTTTTTTTGTCGCCTCTAAAATCAAAGAATCATACGTCATCGGATTCAAATCCAGAAACGGACCGTGAAGGGACAAATGGGGCCATCCCATTCTCCAGAGTCGTTCTCGATAACTGCTGATTTTTTCTTCCAAACGATCCAGATTTTCAGCAATTGAAAATTCAATACTCTCTATACCAGTCGCACATTCACGAACCACTTCCTGCATCTGCGTATCTTCTAATAAATGACTTGTATAAATCATACGATACGCTCCTTCCTCTTTTTACAAATCAATTCGCCACCTATGCAGGTGGCGAATTTTATCATTTTTATGTAATTTTTTATTTTAAAACATACACATCAGTATAGTAAACGCCAAGCTGATTTGCACGATTATGGTCATTTACAAATACATCGATACGATTTCCTTTGATTGCTCCACCACAGTCTGTTGCTGTAAAGATATGACCATTGATAATGACTTTTGTTCCATAAGGAATGACAGTCGGGTCAACTGCAATGGTATCTCCCTCTACTAACGGAGCGCCTGTCGCAGTTACACCTGCCCATTCATCATTACAGCAGGAACCACCACAATAATGTGTAATTTTAAATGTACCAAGAGACTGACCATACTGCAGAAGTGTTGCATTTACTTCAGAAATATCACTTCCATAAATTCCACTTACTGTAGACGGAGTGTCTTCGAGAATACGAACAGCCCATACTGCATTGTTCGTATTGACCGTTCCATGAACAATACCAGTTCTTGAACTCTGTGCTTCAACGGTTTCTCCATTTCCTGCGTACATAACAACATGGTAGATATAACCATTTCTTGCATAGAAAATCAAGTCACCCGGCTGTGCTTCTTCTACTGGAATCTTTGTACCATACTGAGCCTGATCTTCTGCAACTCGCGGCAGTGTATAACCATACTGAGCATAAATACTCTGTACAAATCCAGAACAGTCTGCACCGTTTGTTAAGCTTGTTCCACCCCACACGTAAGGATTTCCAATAAACTGACTTGCAAACTGAACAATCGAAGTTCTCAGTTCCCCGTTTGGCACACCAGATTTTACAGAAGTCAGAGTATAATAGCACGCTGCATTTTCTGCCGGTTTTACGACTTCCTGTGCGGTCACAAACTGGTCTTCTCCGGTTGCAGAAATTTTATTGCTGATAATTTTATCAATATCATCATTCTGGTCAGCAGCCGTTTTTGTTATAGGGAACAGACTGATGACCTCTTTTGTATTCTTAAGAGCAGAAGCTGCGGCTGTTGCCTGTGTTAACAAACTTTTTTCTGCTTTTTTCTTTTCTTTCTTGTCCGTATCAAGGAATTTATTTTCTACAAATCCTCTGACATCTCCGGATTCCACATAAACAAATTCCGCATTTTCGTCTGCTAAAATATAACAGATATTGTCTTTGTTTAACGTTCCGACAGCACGACTCTCCGTATTTTTATCTTCATGAATTGTTACAAAATCTGCATTACAAAGTGCATACACTTTATCCACAACGGTCTGTTTTACCGTAGAACGAGTATGGAAAAATGCTTCATTTTCGGATTCCGGAACGCTCGGTGTTGCTTCTGTCAACAGTTTTGCAATTCCTTTGTATGTCTTTTTCTGTTCTTTTGCTTCTTTTTTTGCCTCTTCTGTCAGTTTCTGTACAATCTGGTCTGCTTCATCGCCTAAAATCACCTGCTCTGTTTTTACAAAACCACGTACATCACCTGACTCTACAAAAAGCCATCCATCGTTTTCTTCCTGAAGAATATAGCAGACACCATCTTTTGACAGTTTACCTACTTCTTTTGCTCCATCCTTCATTTCTTCTACGATTGACAGTTCTTCTTTTGCAAAGGCATATTTCTTTGCAACTGTCCAGAAACGGAAATCATCCACCATTGTAGGCAGAGAAGAATAAATCTGCTGATTTGCAATTAACTGGGAATTTGAACCACTTCCACTGTTTGCTGCGGTTGTATCTTCTTTTTTCTCCGTATCTTTCTTGGTATCATTGCTGTTAGCATTAGAAGAATTGCTATTGCTATTGTTATTACTATTGTTATTACTATTGTTATTGCTATTACTATTGTTATTGTTATTATTCTGATTATTGTTATCGTCTTTTTTTGTATTATCTTCTGCTTTTTTCGCAAGCTTTGGTGCACCATTTTCGATAATGACATATCCATTTGCATCCAACACATAAGCATAACCATCCGGAAGTTTATATCCGGTTGATGCCTCATATTGCTCCGGAGTCATACCCTGGGCTGGTTTATCTGGATTTTCCGGAGTGTCCGGATTTGACGGCTGGTCTGGATTTTCTGGTTTATCCGGGTTTGACGGCTGGTCCGGATTTTCTGGTTTATCTGGGTTTGACGGCTGATCCGGATTTTCTGGTTTATCTGGGTTTGACGGCTGATCCGGATTTTCCGGTTTATCTGGATTCGATGGCTGTTCCGGCTCAGATGGCTGTTCCGGTTCGGATGGCTGTTCCGGTTTAGAAACCTCTCCTGATGACTGCTCCGGCTCTGTCACACTCATTTCCCCTGTTGTCTGTTCAGCCGTTACTGCTGCCTCTGTACTGGAAGCTTCTGATGCAAATACACCTGACGGTGTAAGCATAGAAACACTCACAGCGATTGCCAGCAGTTTTTTTACTTCTTTTATTTTCATTTAGTTCCTCCTGCTGCTTGTAATACTCTCTGTATTTTCCCTCTGTCTTACAATAAGCTGCCTTAATTCTCTTCGAAACAACTTTCGACTTCTCTTTTCGTTTATTTTTCACGATTTTTAATCGCTCTACTCCACTTATTACTGTACCACAAAATGGTAAAAAAACAAAGGACTATCACAAAAAATTCACATTTTTGTAATAGTCCTTTTACTTAATTTTTACGGAACAAACTGTGACACACCCGATGTTCGTACCAAACTAATCAGATTAATAGTCAACTTTTTGATAAAAATGTCCTTCCAGAAAATCCGTTTTAATCACATTGATAAATGCCTCCGGGTCTGCCTTCTGTACGCGACTGACTAAAACTTTTGCCTCTGAAGAAGATACAACAGAATACAACATCTTTCTCTGTTTATTAGAATAACAGCCTGTTGCCGCAAACTCTGTTGCACTGTGGTTTGTCACTTCATAAATTTCTTTATAAACATCATCCGGACGATCCGTAACAATAAAGAGAGTTTCTTTCTTGTAGGCAGTATGAAGCATGTGTATCATCTGCGTAGAAGCAAACTGGAAAATAATGGAATAAAGTGCTTTATCCCAGCCAAATAAAACTCCGGCAATGGTTAACACACAGGCATTTCCAAGTAAAATAAAATTCCATACGTCTTTATTTTTCTTTTCTGCAAAATAAATTCCAATAAAGTCCGTGCCTCCGGCACTTGCGCCTCCAATCAGGCACAAACTGATCGCAAATCCATTGATAATACCGCCAAACACAGAAATCAGCAGAATATCATCTGTAATTGGACGATAAGGAACTAAGTCTGTAAGCACACTGGTTACAATAACAATCAAAGCTGAAGTGCTTGTAAACTTCTTGCCAATTGCCCGAAAACAAATAATAACAGGAATTGCATTCAACAACAGGCTGACTGCTGTAAATGGAATCTGCAGATTCAAAAATCGTTCGCAGATTGTCTGTATCAAAAGGGTAATTCCGTTAAAGCCACCTGGATACAACCCCCCTGCTCTTACCAGTGTTTTAATATTCACTGCCATAATCAGTGCACTGATCAAGCCCAGACCCATTCGTTTTACTTCCGTTTTTAAATCAAAATTCACTGATATCCTCTCCCAATCTGCTTATTAAAGCATATGTTTGCGAAGTTCTTCTGGTGTTTTTGTACTTAAATATGCCGGTGCAATATCAAATACAGTCTTGCATCCGCTCTGTCCTTCCTGATTTAATCGGTAAGCTGCTCTTGCATAAGCCACAATAACAGAAGATGTAAATTCCGGATTAGAATCCAGTTTTAAGCTGTATTCGATGACATGATGATGTTCTTTTTCCCATCCTGTCTGACCGCTGCGGATTACAAATCCACCATGAGGAAGTCCTGCATGATTTGCTTTCATTTCTTCTGCGCTGATGAAATGTACCGTTGTTTCATATTCATCAAAATAATTCGGCATTGTTTTGATTTCATTTGTAATTCTATCTTTATCTGCACCTTCTTCAGCTACAACAAAAACTTCTCTTGTATGTTTTTCGCCTGTTGCAAGTACCGGATTTTCACCATTTCTTACAGCGTTTAACGCCTTCTCTACCGGAATAGTATACTGTCTTGCATCAATTACGCCGTCAATTCTACGAACGGCATCGGAATGACCCTGGCTTACACCTTTACCCCAGAATGTATAGTCATTCCCTTCCGGAAGAATTGCATTTGCATATAAACGATTTAAAGAGAACATTCCCGGGTCCCAGCCCACTGAAATTAAGCCGATTTTTCCGCTCTTTTTCGCTGCTGCATCTACCTCTGCAAAATGTTCCGGAATTTTTGCATGTGTATCAAAGCTGTCAACTACGTTAAAGTACTGTGCATATTCTGGAGTCTGTACCGGTAAATCGGTTGCACTTCCTCCGCAGAGAATCAATACATCGATTTCATCTTTCATTTTTACTGCTTCATCTACAGAATATACTTTTGCTGTCTCGGTAAGAATGTGTACATCCGCAGGATTACGACGGGTAAATACTGCTTTTAATTCCATGTCTGCATTCTGTTTGATTGCACATTCTACGCCTCTTCCAAGGTTACCATAACCTAAGATACCAATTCTTATACTCATTTTATTAAACCTCTCCTGTAAATTTATTTCGCAGCGGTCTGTCCAACCACAATCCCGTTACGTCGTATACAGTATAGCAAATTCTATTTTTGTCTTCAACTAAAATTTCACTTTTTTAGAACAGCAAAAAGCAGCAGTAAGAAAATTCTCACTGCCGCCTCTTTTAAAAATAATTTTTGTAATTTTAGTGATGGAACAGACGGATGCCTGTAAATGCCATTGCCATATCATATTTATTACAACATTCGATTACTGCATCATCTCTTACAGAACCGCCTGGCTCTGCAATATATTTTACACCACTCTTATGTGCACGCTCAATATTATCTGAGAATGGGAAGAATGCATCAGAACCAAGAGTAACATCTGTCAGTTTATCTAACCATGCACGTTTCTCTTCTCTTGTAAAGACTTCCGGTTTTTCCTTGAAGATTCTCTGCCATGCACCATCTTCAAGAACATCCATATATTCCTCTCCAATGTAAACATCAATGGCATTATCTCTGTCTGCACGACGGATTCCATCAATAAATGGAAGATTCATGACTTTCGGGCACTGTCTTAACCACCAGTTATCTGCCTTCTGTCCTGCCAGTCTTGTGCAGTGTACACGAGACTGCTGTCCTGCACCGATACCGATTGCCTGTCCGTCTTTTACAAAGCAGACGGAATTGGACTGCGTATATTTTAATGTAATCAGGGAAATCTTTAAGTCTCTGACTGCATTTTCCGGAATTACTTTATTTTCTGTCACGATATTGGAAAGCAGTTCATCATCAATTGGAAGTTCCTGTCTTCCCTGTTCAAATGTCACACCATAAACCTGTTTGTGCTCTAACGGTGCCGGCTGATAATTTTCATCGATTTTAATGATATTATAGTTTCCGTTTTTCTTCTGCGCTAAAATTTCAAGTGCCTCTTTGGAAAATCCCGGTGCGATAACACCATCAGAAACTTCTCGTTTAATCAGCATCGCTGTATCTTTATCACATTCATCAGAGAGTGCAATAAAATCACCAAAGGAAGACATTCTGTCTGCACCTCTTGCTCTTGCATAAGCACAGGCAAGCGGAGAAAGCTCTCCCATATCATCTACCCAGTAAATTTTTGCAAGGGTCTCACTTAACGGAAGTCCCACTGCTGCACCGGCTGGTGATACATGTTTAAAAGAAGTAGCCGCCGGAAGTCCGGTCGCTTTTTTTAATTCTCTTACTAACTGAAAACCGTTAAATGCATCCAGAAAGTTGATATATCCAGGTCTTCCGCTGATTACTTCGATTGGAAGCTCACTTCCGTCTGCCATATAAATTCTGGACGGTTTCTGGTTTGGGTTACATCCATACTTTAATGCTAATTCTTTCATTCTCATTTTCTCCTTTATTGTTAGAACAGATTTAAAAATACTCTAATGCCGTAACATTTTTAGATTACTGATTTTTATTTACAATTCTAGTCTCATAGTCTCCCGTTTCAAGGTCAATGAAACGTACAAATAAAGAAACTTTATTGTCTTGATTGAGGCTTTCCCATACATTTTTTGTGAATGCGTCAATGTCATCTGGAATCTCTACCAGTTTTGGTTCTCCCTCAAAACTTGGAAGTGGATTTCCATCATGCATATAAGTATGAATAAAATGTCCCTCTCCTGCTACCGGATTTTCATAAGCAAAGGTATAACGGTTGCAGGCATCCGGATTTCCATTATTGCTCTTTAAAATTGACATTGCATAGTTGTATTTTCCATTTTCAATGTGCATAACTCCGGAAATACGAGGGGTATAATTTGGACCATCCGGCTCAAATTCACGGCTTCTTAAAGACTGCTCAAAAGTCAGCTGTCTGTCCATTCCTTCATAAATGGTATCTGTCTGGTCACCATTTGTCACAATTGTTTTATTTCCCAGTACACGAACCGGCGCATAAATAATTAAGCTTGGGTCAGTTAATTTAGACGGGTCAAATGCCTGTGTACGGATTCCCTCTCCATCTTCTACAAACACACGATTTCTGCTGTTTTCACTTCTTCCCATGATAAAATAAGCAGTCACTGCTTTTGTACCATCTTTGGACTTTCCAATTACAATTCCTCGTCCAGGATAAGCATTTTCTTTTAATTCTGTTTCCAGCGATAACATTTTCATGAATGTCTCTCCTTTTTCCCATCATACATTTTTAATTGATCCGTTGACTTTCATTTCATAGAACAAAATTTTCTATATAATAACGAAAAAAAAGCCCACTTTCTGAACATCCAATGCCCAGACGGTCGGCTTCAACGGCTTATACTCCCTGTGGTTGATTCCACTTCCGTCAGTCATATAAGCAATTACAACATAGCATGGATAAAAAAGATTGTCAATATTTTATTTTCTATTTTTCGTCAATTACCTGAAAAATGTAGAATTTCAGGTAATAAGACTCATCTGCAGACCATAAAATCGGATGGTCCGCTGCCTGTGTGCGGTATTCTACCTGACGTAGACGTTTATGCACATTTCTTGCTGCCTGTCCAATTGTCTGGGTAAACAACTCATACGACATAAAATGAGAACAAGAACAAGTTGCAAGATAACCGCCGTCTTTGACCAGTTTCATTCCTCGCAAATTAATCTCTCGATAACCTTTCACTGCGTTTTTAATCGAATTTTTTGATTTTGTAAACGCAGGAGGGTCGAGAATTACTACGTCATATTTTTCTCCTTCGGCTTCTAACTTAGGAAGCAGCTCAAAGACATCCTCGCAAATGAATTTTACACGCTTTTCGAGTCCATTTAACTCCGCGTTTTCTGTTGCCTGGTCTACTGCAAGCTGAGAGGCATCGACTCCGGTTACACTCTTTGCTCCGGCAATTCCCGCATTTAACGCAAAAGAGCCTGTATGCGTAAAGCAGTCCAAGACTTTCGCATCTTTACATAATCTCTGAATGGCAAGACGGTTATATTTCTGGTCTAAGAAAAAACCTGTTTTTTGTCCATCTTCTATATCTACAATATATTTTACACCATTTTCCACAATCTGTACTTTCGTATCAAATGGTTCACCGATAAATCCCTTGACTCTTTCCATTCCTTCCTGAAGCCGCACTTTTGCATCGCTTCTCTCATAAACACCACGGATTGTAATCCCATCTTCTGCCATTGCTGATTTTAATTCTTCAATGATTATCATTTTTAACTTATCAATTCCAAGTGCTAAAGACTGTACAACAAGAACATCTGAAAACTTGTCAATCACCATCCCAGGCAGAAAATCTGCTTCCCCGAAAATCACACGACAGCTTGAAATATCTACCGTTTTCTTTCGATATTCCCATGCGTCTCGTACTCTCATTTTTAAAAATTCACGGTCAATTTCCTGATTTTCATTTCTTGTCATCATACGGATCCGGATTTTTGAATTGGTGTTAATAAATCCTCTCCCAAGCGGATAGCCATCGAAATCACGTACAATCACAATATCTCCGTTTTCAAAGTTTCCCATAATACTTGAGATTTCATTGTCGTAAACCCAAGGTCCGCCTGATTTTAATGCACGTCCTTCCCCTTTTTTCAACACTGCAACTGCAATACTCATATTTTACTTTTTTCCTTTCCTCTTTCTGCTTTCTTTTCTTACCACGCAATGACTTCCGGTCCGTTTTCCGTTACAAGAACCATAATCTCCCACTGTGCAGACGGCATATCATCTTCTGTATAAATGGTCCATCCATCTCTTTCATCTACAAAAATTTCATCTGTTCCCATATTAACCATTGGCTCAATTGTAAACATCAGTCCTGGTGCCATTACCATTCCGGTTCCTGCCGCTCCAATATAACCGACCCATGGGTCTTCATGAAATTCCAGACCAACTCCGTGTCCACCAATTTCTCTTACTACACTGTAGCCATTTTTTACTGCATGTTCATGCACTGCCTGACTCATATCTCCTAAAAAGCCCCACGCTTTTACCTGTTCAAGACCTTTTTCCACACACTCTTTTGCAACACGAACCAGACGTGCTTTCTCTTCCCCGACATCTCCGATACAGAACATACGAGAAGAATCGGAATAATATCCATTTAAAATTGTAGACACATCAACATTGATGATATCGCCTTCTTCCAGAATAATATCTTCAGATGGAATTCCATGGCATACCTGATTATTAATCGAAGTGCACACACTCTTTGGAAATCCTTCATATCCAAGCGGAGCTGGAATTGCTCCTTCTTTTGTTGTGATGTCGTATACCCATTTGTCAATTTCAGCAGTGGAAATTCCCTCTTTAATATGTTCTGCAACATAATCTAAGATTTTTACATTAATCTCCGCACTCTTTCTAATTTCTGCAATCTGAGCTTCTGTCTTAATTAATTTATGAGAAGGTACTAAAAGCCCCTGACTATGAAGAAGATTGAGTTTATGGTCAAAATTCTCATGGCATTTTTTATACTTTCTTCCACTTCCACACCAGCATGCATCGTTTCTTCCAATTTGATTCATTTTATTTTAATTCCTTTCTGCTTATGATTCATTCTGTTTTTTCTGTATGAAGTATAGCACTCTTTTCTTTATTCTGCCAGATGTTAGTTTCTATACAGAGGCAAAAAATTATCGTTTATAATTTTCTGATAATTGTAATA
>ULYX01006121.1_pt1 | contig 19586 bp, 17 predicted proteins | sample 1962591 | NCBI WGS metagenome assembly ULYX01 (sample SAMEA4835874, study PRJEB28245) | human gut metagenome | biome: gut microbiome; material: fecal sample | place: Denmark | collected 2008
AACGAATAGCAAGGAAAAGAGAAGAAACGACCCAAGTTGATGTCCTTTTTGAGTTAATAATCAATAAAAGCGTTAAATCTTCACCTTTTAGAATGTGCAATTAAAAATAACAACCATATTTCTGACTTATTATCTATAAAATATTGAGTAATAATCGGTTGTAAATACTATAACTGAAGGGATGGATGAAAGCAGTTTTAATTCCATTAAGGGATTTGAAATGCGGTTTGGCAAGTCAGAACAATCTTTTATGGTTGGATACAATCGGTTTGATAATTCACCTATGTACGGTTGGCTGGAGATAGACGGCCAATCTATATTGTAATTTTATGGGGAATAGATATGATTACATATTAGCTAAGCATGAAGATAATGGTTTGATTCCTTTGTCAGAACATTTGCTTCTAGTTGCAGAATCTGCTGAAGCGATTGCGTACAATATCGGGCTTGATGCTTCTTTGGCAAGAAAAGGAGCCATATTACATGATATAGGCAAGGCTAGTAGTGTTTTTCAGAAGACATTGAAACATGGATATGTACGTCCTTATGACTTTATTTTCCGCCATGAGATTGCATCTTTGTTTTTTCTTTCAATTCTGAAAGAAGAGGAAAGAAGTGTTGTTGTCGAAATGATAGCGGCACATCATAAGTCTATTTATAGAGACATACATGAACTAGGATTGCTGGATTTAGAAGATATGGAAGATTGTTTTGGCATTCATTCCAAAGACTTTGTTTCATGGGCTCCTGATGCTTTAGGTATATTGTCTTCATTAGGTTTAGCCGTTCATGAGATTACGTTAGATGAAGCAAAAGATAATTACAATTATGCGATATCCTACTGTGAAAAAATTGGTTTAGGTTTTTCTGTATGGAAGGGTGTCCTAATGGGTGCTGATTATCTGGCATCGGCTTTGGGTGATAAAACAAAAGATGAAATTGGCAAATTGTTTATCTTGCCGGATTTGTCTTTTTATTGTAGGCAAAACAGTTTGTATCCTTTGTCTTTATGTAAGGCTGATGATGTACGTAAACATACACTTGTTACAGCACCGACAGGAGCCGGAAAGACAGATTTCTTGTTAAGAAGATGCAAGAGACGTGTGTTTTATACTTTGCCTTTTCAGGCATCTATTAATGCTATGTATGACCGCCTGAAATTGGATTTAAAGGATACGGATGCACAAATTTATCTTTTGCATGCAGCTTCTAATCTGAAATTGGAACAAGGGAAATGGGAGGAACGTATTATGCAAAGGCATATTGGAGCTTCCATAAAAGTGATGACTCCTCATCAGATGGCTTCTATTGTATATGGAGTGAAAGGATATGAGGCAATGCTGGCTGATTTGTATGGATGTGATGTTATATTGGATGAAATACATACATATTCCAGTGAAATACAAGCTATTGTGCTGAAAATTATTGAAATACTGGTGAATGTTGAGTGCAGGATACATGTGGGAACTGCTACGATGCCTCGGGTCTTGTATAATCGGATATTAGAAATACTTGGTGGAAAATCAAATGTATATGAAGTATTTCTTTCTTCCGATAAGTTGAATGAGTTTAACAGGCATGAAATTCATAAAATAAGTGGGTTTGAAGATGTTCGTCCAGCAATGGAAAGAGCCCTTATCGATAATAATAAGATTCTTGTGGTATGTAATCAGGTTAAGAGGGCACAGGCTGTTTATCTGTCGCTCCAGGCGGATTATCCGGACATTCCTATTATGCTAATTCATAGTCATTTCAGAAGGATAGACCGTCAGTATTTGGAAGATAGTTTGAAGAATCGTTATAATGTTAGCAAAGAAGCCTGTATAGTGGTATCAACTCAAGTTGTTGAAGTTAGTCTTGACATCAGTTTTGACATGATGATAACAGAATGTGCTCCAATTGATGCGTTGATTCAGCGATTTGGTCGGATAAACAGGAAACGTAGCCGTGAAACGATAGGACATTATAAACCTATTTATGTGATAGCACCTTATACAGGAAATGACGCACTGCCATACGATGAAGAGGTTCTTCGGAGAAGTTATGCAGTTTTGCCTAATAATGCTGTTTTGGAAGAAAACAAGGTTCAACAGATGTTGGATGAGGTCTATCCTGATGCCCGTTTTATGAATATTGATTATTCAGGCGTTGTTTTTAAAGATAATCAATGGAGGCTTAAGAAGTTATGTCACTGTGCTAAATCAGCTTTGTTGGAGGTGCTGAATATCAACTCTGTATCTTGTATTTTGGAATCGGATGTAGAATCATATAAAGAAGGAAACAGTAATGAACGAATTAAAATGGAGATACCCATGAGTTTTAAATCTGTAGGATTTAATCGTTTACAAGTCGTAAAGATGGGAACATATCCATTTGTAGTGCCGGATAAAAGTTATACTGAAAGTATGGGATTGGATTTGGCTTATGCCAAACCTGAGTATTATAAACAGTTTGAAATGTTGTAAATATGGTAACATCTATAATTGGTAAAATATTTTTAGAAGCATACAATGCGAGGTATACTACTTCGTATAGTGCGGAGCAGTTTTTTTTGGAAATCTTTTACCCATTGTTTTTTGATAGCAGTAAGTATTTGTATTGGGTACAAAATTCTCCTTTTGTACAGATGAAAAAAGGACAAAAGGTAGAGACACTGACAAGTAATGAAAGAAAAGAAAAACTTAATAATTTTATTGAGAAAATAAATAGTGGGAATGTGGATGCAAGTATTGCTATTGGCTATCCCGCTTCAGAAGAAAAAGAATATGCGACTACCTCTGGCCAAATATCCAATTTATTTTTTCCAACTTCTAAGGAGGATGTATATTATTCATGGTTTGGTTCAGCATTGGGAGTTGGAGTGCAAGGAGGAATATCTATATTTTTTTATAATGTCAACATCCTCCTAGATGTATATGAAGGGTGGAAGTTATATAGAAAGGCCATTGATAGTATAGAAAAACTTCCTGGTAATAAGATTATGACTTGGAATGGACAATGGTTAGCTCATAGATATAGTCGTTTCTTTAATGAGGTTGATAATATGTCCGGTTTTAATCCATATACTATAAAGAATGATGAGTTTTCTATAGATACAGTTTCGTGGACTAGAATACTAATTGGAATAGCTCAAAAATGTCCTAATAAGCAAATGATGGGATATATATATAGTTATGGCCAAACAAATACAACAATAGGTTTTATTCCTTTCGATTTATCTCAAATTGCAAGTCCTGTAAAATTATATCAGCGTTTTTTTGGAATGGAATCTGGTCATAAAGCAGAAAAGCTCTGGGGTACAGCTCTGGGATTTGTTAAAGCATGTCAGCAAGGGGTGATTGGGCTTCGTGCAATGGAACCCAAAGGACTAAGAGATTACATAGAAAAAGGTAAAATGCCCAAATTGTCGAATAAAGAAGAACAAATAATAAGTTTTAATGTATATCAAAGTTGGATTATGGCAATGTTAAACAATCAAGATTTATGGGACAAGGCTCAAGAATTTGCATCTGAGCTTTATAAATACAGTTCAAGTGGTAATAGGGCTAAGACTGTAAATGCAAACAAAGTAAAGACGGTGTTGGAAGTAAACAACAAGATGAATTTTATGAAAAGTATGGTTGATATTATTGGGGATGTGGAGAACATGGAAAAAATGAAAGAAATGGCCTCTATCGTTAATACTATGCCTTCTGACAACGTTCCCTATTTTCTTACTTTAATCAGATTTCATTACGCAACATTTACCAATACAAAAAAGAAATAATTATGAGTCCTTACATTTATTTACGTGCATTAAAACATGCAGAACATACGGTCTTTTGTGTTGAAGATGGTCAAAAGACTTATTTTGATACGCAATTTAATAGATTGTTGGCTTTTTCGAGTGGACAGCAAGTTAAAAGATCTGTAATTCAAGTATTAACAGATAATTTGAATGTTCCGGTAGCTCCTATTACGTTTAATTACAATATCACAGCGAACAACGAATTAGAAAATAAAGAACCTTGGTCTCCATGCAATCCAACTTATATAGATCAGCTTTTAGGAGGATGGATGCGTGCTAAGACTACTTCTGGGAAAAGTGATAAAAAAGAATCAGAACAAGCAAGGGAGAATAGCGTTTTGAAACGTAGGAGTCCTTTGTCTATATCTGCTATGAGGCCTTTGCATCCTTTATTGGCTGGGGTTGAAAAAGAAAATATTACTTTTGATAGAAGTGATAGACCGGACTATCATCCAGTTAAAGTTCGAATGGCAGGAACTAATAAATTATTGACAGAAGAAGAGATTGAAGATTTCTTAAATGAAAATAACCGCTCTTTATCCCGGAGAACCTGGATTCCAGATAATAAAAGAACGACAGGACTTTTTGTTTATGATATTGCAATTGATTTGCGGACATTATTTTGTGTATCTACAAACCAGCACGAACCGGAGATTACAAAAGAAATGATTGTTTTTTTAAAAGAGAAAGGCTGGGTAGAAAGTCTGAATGTCTTTGGAAAGTGTTTGGTTTTGCCTAGGGATGAACGTGAGAAAGTAATCCCTGCATTAGCGGATGCCTTGATAAATTGGAGAATCACTTCCAATCAGGCTCGTACATTCAGTTTGATGGAAACGTTAGCTGTTGCTATAAGTGATAATGCAAATACAATAGCTTCTGCTATCCGTGCGAAATTGATTGATGATGGTGAAAAGCCAAAGGCTAAACCGATAGTGGATGAGAATGCGGGTGCTGAATTATACGTTACTTTGCCTTGTGCCAGCTACATTATAACAGAATCGGAATCTGCCGAGGCTTTGGATAATGCTAAAAAATCTCTTATGGATAAGATGATGGCATTTGATTATGAACATCAAATATAAAATTGAGATGTATCAATGGCTTTGGAATAGAGCCATTGATACATCTCTTTATTGAACAAACATGCAAATTACTGGTACACACTTTAATTATTATCAAGTATGCAAACGCAAACTTTGGCTGTTTGCAAATGGCATTAATTTTGAGCATACCTCTGACTTGGTCTTTGAGGGTAAACTGATTCATGAGGCTTCTTATCCACAGCGCTCTGAAAAATATGAAGAAATAGAGTTAGATGGAATAAAGGTTGATTATTATGATACCAAGAATAAAGTGATTCATGAAATCAAAAAATCGAACAAGGTAGAGAAAGCCCATGAATGGCAAGTAAAGTATTACCTTTATGTATTTGAACAAAATGGAATAGAAGGAGTGATCGGTTTACTAGAATATCCAGTTTTAAGAAAAACTCAACCGGTTATTCTGAGCGATTTTGATCGAGAAAAGATAGAAGTGATGAAAAAGGATATAGGGAAAATCATTTCAGATGAGAATTGCCCATCGCTGATTCAGAAATCTTTGTGTCGTAATTGCAGTTATTTTGAGTTTTGCTACAGTAAGGAGGTGGAAGAATGAAAAAGACTTTTTATTTGTTTAATCCCGGTATTCTGGAGAGAAAAGACAATACATTGAAGTTTACTCCTTGTGCGGAAGAAGGAGAGGATATGACTATTATTTCTCAGCCTCGTTATTTGCCAGTGGAAGATATCAGTGAGTTTTATGTGTTTGGTTCACTGCGTGCCAATAGTTCATTATTTAATTTCTTGGGCCAAAAAGACATAGCAGTTCATTTCTTTGATTATTATGAGAACTACACAGGTTCATTTATGCCGAGGGACGGCCTGCTTTCCGGCAGAATGCTGTTAGCTCAGACTTCTTATTATCAGAATTTAAAGAAAAGAATGTGTATTGCGCAGAAGTTTATTGAGGGAGCTGCTTATAATATGATTAAGAACCTTCAATACTATAATCGGAGAGGAAAGGATATGGAGGAGTTGATTGATTTGATGAAAAAGCTTTCTTCTCAAATACCTCAGACTAGTAATACAGAAGAATTAATGGGTATAGAAGGTCAGATAAGGCAATATTATTATGCTGCATTTAATCTAATTCTGAATGATTTTGAGATGGGAAACCGTACCAAACGTCCTCCACAAAATGAAGTAAATGCATTGATTTCATTCGGTAATATGGTATGTTACACGATTTGTTTGCGAGCCATTCATCAGACTCAGTTGAATCCTACTATCAGTTATCTGCATAAACCGGGTGAACGTCGTTATTCTTTGGCGCTGGATATTGCTGAGATTTTTAAACCTATTTTGGTGGATCGGGTCATTTTTAAAGTACTGAACCGGAAAGAAATACAAGAAAAACATTTTGACCGTAAGTTGAATAAATGTTTGCTTAATTCATTGGGAAAGAAGCTTTTTGTAAAAGCTTTGGAAGACCGTCTGCAAGAGACGATTCAGCACAGATCCTTAAAACGTTCTGTAAGTTATAGGCACTTGGTTAAATTGGAATGTTACAAATTAGCTAAACATTTGTTGGCTATAGAAGAATATAAACCTTTTAAAATGTACTGGTAATATGTATGTTATTTTGGTCTATGATTTTGGAGAGCGAAGAGTCGGGAAGATGTTGAAATTGTGTCGGAGGTACTTGAATTGGATTCAAAATTCTGTGTTTGAAGGAGAAATCTCAGAAGCTCGTTTGAAAGAATTGTTGATGACGTGTGATACCTTTATGAAAAAGGATGAGGATAGTATAATTATATTTAGTGGTTCTTCCCAACATACAATGAATAAACAAATTGTGGGGAAAGAACGTGCTGATATAGACATTTTTCTTTGAAGTCAGTCTGTCGATGTATTTCTTTTTTCGTCTTTGTAGAAATATCATTAATTCAATAGCTCTTTGACTTATTGATACACAGATATTTATAAAGATGTCGATACCTAATGGATTTTATATAATTGGACATCGACATCTTTTTATCGTGTTTTTATTATATTTGCATTGTGTAATAGATTTATTTTCAGTGTTTTTTATAAATTATAATGAAGACTTTTAATCGTACCTTATGGAATTGAAACGAATTATGATACCAATATGCAGTTGTCGATTGCGTCCTTTTAATCGTACCTTATGGAATTGAAACTCGTAGCTTTCGTACCAGTCCGGTTCTGCCGGCATGCTTTTAATCGTACCTTATGGAATTGAAACTACGTCCGTTCCGTTGATTGTTAGGTATCCTGTAAGGCTTTTAATCGTACCTTATGGAATTGAAACGGGTTTTCTTTTTGCGTGCAGCTTCAATTTCCACCTTTTAATCGTACCTTATGGAATTGAAACTCGAGAAACTGGAGAAGAAGGCCAGCGTGGTAGACTTTTAATCGTACCTTATGGAATTGAAACTGAAAAAATTCTTGACACCTTGGAATCCATTCGTCTTTTAATCGTACCTTATGGAATTGAAACGCATTTTCAAGAAACTGAGACAGCTTAGATAATTCTTTTAATCGTACCTTATGGAATTGAAACAGGATCGACCTTGAAAAAGCCTGCTTTGATAGAGCTTTTAATCGTACCTTATGGAATTGAAACTTACGACGAGAAGATAAAAAGAAAACATCATTACCTTTTAATCGTACCTTATGGAATTGAAACTGAAACATCTTTTTTGTATAAATGCCAGAAGGATTTCTTTTAATCGTACCTTATGGAATTGAAACTGTCCGTACATGGAATCGGATGTCAAGACATCATAGACTTTTAATCGTACCTTATGGAATTGAAACACCTTGGCAGAAAAATTCAATTTACGCGACAAATCCTTTTAATCGTACCTTATGGAATTGAAACAGCTTCACGGACAGCGAATTCGAAATATGACAATTCTTTTAATCGTACCTTATGGAATTGAAACAACAAATGAGACTTAGATAACGCTTGAGGTATCTCTTTTAATCGTACCTTATGGAATTGAAACAAATCAAAGATTTCGTAAAAAGAGAAATTCTGGGCTTTTAATCGTACCTTATGGAATTGAAACGCTGCTTGGCTCTTGTATGATTACTTGTCGTGCTGTCTTTTAATCGTACCTTATGGAATTGAAACTGATTATAACGGTCAAACACTTCGGCAACCTTAGACGCTTTTAATCGTACCTTATGGAATTGAAACGATTATTGATGCCATTAAAGGTGTAGCTTCTTCCGCTTTTAATCGTACCTTATGGAATTGAAACATGACCGGATGTTGCTGGAGGGTCTTTTCTAAGTGCTTTTAATCGTACCTTATGGAATTGAAACATAAAAGACTGATAATCATCAGCAAATCCCATAGCTTTTAATCGTACCTTATGGAATTGAAACGCTTTTATGCGAAAATAGCTATCTGTATTTTCTTGATACTTTTAATCGTACCTTATGGAATTGAAACTACGTATTCGTCTGATTGTTTATGATTCTTCCCGCTTTTAATCGTACCTTATGGAATTGAAACGCCTGTCGGCTTTGGAGTCTCCACGAAGCCAGAACTTTTAATCGTACCTTATGGAATTGAAACCGTAAATGGTAATATCTGCCTTGCTTTCACGAAGCTTTTAATCGTACCTTATGGAATTGAAACTTTGATGAACAGATGTTATTTTCTGAATGCAAAACTTTTAATCGTACCTTATGGAATTGAAACTGTAGCTGTATTCCTGCTTGTTCATGCGGAAGATCTTTTAATCGTACCTTATGGAATTGAAACGATACGCTTTATCCAAGCCGAGCAGCAGTAGTACGCCTTTTAATCGTACCTTATGGAATTGAAACAACTTACTGCTAGAGGTATTCCCGTTTCCACTAAAGCTTTTAATCGTACCTTATGGAATTGAAACGTCGTCAATTTCTGAACCTTTGTTTGTTACCCTTCTTTTAATCGTACCTTATGGAATTGAAACATTGTTTGCCTTGTATGAAGGGTGCTATATCTTACTTTTAATCGTACCTTATGGAATTGAAACAATAAAAGTTCTCTTTCGTTTACAGCTCGTACTGGTCTTTTAATCGTACCTTATGGAATTGAAACAAAATTTCTGATAAGCATTGACATTACGAAAATCTGCTTTTAATCGTACCTTATGGAATTGAAACAATAAAAGTTCTCTTTCGTTTACAGCTCGTACTGGCTTTTAATCGTACCTTATGGAATTGAAACTAAGATTAACTCCCTTGCTGACATTGCCATCAACACTTTTAATCGTACCTTATGGAATTGAAACATCTGCTGAAGGCGTTTCAGCACCGCGCTGCGCTCTTTTAATCGTACCTTATGGAATTGAAACGTGCCTGCTGGAAGTCGTAGCTGTCGCCCATCTCCTTTTAATCGTACCTTATGGAATTGAAACTCGCGATGTGCACGATTTTAAAGCCAACATAGAACTTTTAATCGTACCTTATGGAATTGAAACGATTTCGTCCTGCTCTTCTGCGTCGGTCACTCCGTCTTTTAATCGTACCTTATGGAATTGAAACCGGAGTCCGGACAAACCTGACATATCAGCAGGCTCTTTTAATCGTACCTTATGGAATTGAAACATTAGCGAAGCTGGAAATCTTGAACTTACAGAAACTTTTAATCGTACCTTATGGAATTGAAACAACATAAGTTTCGAACACAGGTGCAAGTGCATCCGCTTTTAATCGTACCTTATGGAATTGAAACAACGGACCACGTATATAACAGTCCTGAAATAACACTTTTAATCGTACCTTATGGAATTGAAACGTGGGAACGCTCTAATCCTTCTACGTTCAATGTTGACTTTTAATCGTACCTTATGGAATTGAAACAGCATGAAGGAAATCATGAACAGGTCTCTGGCCATCTTTTAATCGTACCTTATGGAATTGAAACTGGAAAAGATGGCAAACACACCGTGCAAGACGTCCTTTTAATCGTACCTTATGGAATTGAAACGTCTCTGAGGGCTCACTTCCTGTTAGTGCTACTGGCTTTTAATCGTACCTTATGGAATTGAAACAAATGAGCCTGAACCTGAGAAGGATAATCCTCTTCTTTTAATCGTACCTTATGGAATTGAAACGCTGCTTACCTTTAATATCCTCTTGAGCCTGCATAACTTTTAATCGTACCTTATGGAATTGAAACGGAGGAACTGTTTATGGAAGAAGCCATGGGCGAACTTTTAATCGTACCTTATGGAATTGAAACCAATGACAATTGCTTATCTATAACCCTGTTTGTGGAACTTTTAATCGTACCTTATGGAATTGAAACCGTAAGAAGCGTAGCTATATCAGAAAGACGGTTTTTCTTTTAATCGTACCTTATGGAATTGAAACTATCATTTAAATTTCAATTCAAGTTGTGAGTAAGGTCTTTTAATCGTACCTTATGGAATTGAAACCACGTTCACTCCAGGATGGTATATGATTGCTTCGCTCTTTTAATCGTACCTTATGGAATTGAAACATCGGAAGAAAGCAATCTGTTAACCGTCTTGCAACTTTTAATCGTACCTTATGGAATTGAAACATTTCAAGTTTCTTGGCTTTGATGGCACCGGCAACTTTTAATCGTACCTTATGGAATTGAAACTACGGTCATTCACCTGTTCGGCGAAGTCCAAAGCCTTTTAATCGTACCTTATGGAATTGAAACTGCGAATGCGCTGTCAAGTTCTGCTTTTGTCGCATACTTTTAATCGTACCTTATGGAATTGAAACGAAAGAAAAAAGAATTGTCTCTCGCAGTGAACGACTTTTAATCGTACCTTATGGAATTGAAACTTGCCATCCTGCAGGAACGGGATGCGTTCGAACACTTTTAATCGTACCTTATGGAATTGAAACTCATTATAGCTGAACTTTATTTGTGGATTTTTCCCTACTTTTAATCGTACCTTATGGAATTGAAACTGGTGTCCTTATTTATTTTCTCCGTCAGGTCAACCAGCTTTTAATCGTACCTTATGGAATTGAAACATTGCTCAGCAGTAACATAAGGAAGCTCACCAGACTTTTAATCGTACCTTATGGAATTGAAACGGTAATGACATATTGCCTCATGCCGAAGCGGCGTAACTTTTAATCGTACCTTATGGAATTGAAACCACTGAAACACTTCTCCGATTTTAAATTCTTTCTTTGCCTTTTAATCGTACCTTATGGGATTGAAACGAATCAATTACAGATTCTTCTCCAGCATCTGTTCCTTTTAATCGTACCTTTTTAATTGAAATTTGGAAACTAAAAAGTTTAAGGCAAAAAAATCCCCTCCGGAACTCTTCATCGTGAATGAGTCCCGAAGGGGATTAATTTTATCTATATCCTCAAGCGTACGGATTATTTGTATTCTTCCCAGCTCTTGATAGAGATGTCGTCGATGCTCATAGAGCAGAAGGCATTGATGAATGCGCTTGCCAGACGGGCATTGGTTACCAAAGGAATGTTCAGGTCCACTGCGGCACGGCGAATCTTGTATCCGTTTTCCAGCTCGGTAGGAGTGAGGTCACGCGGAATGTTTACCACCATGTCGATTTCTTTCTTATGCAGCATCTCCAGTGCCTGTGGCTGACCTTCTTCGCTTGGCCAGTATACGCGGGTGTTTTCCACTCCGTTTTCTGCCAGGAACTTAGAAGAACCGCCGGTAGCGAAAATGTTGTAGCCTTTGGCCTTGAGGGCGCGTGCTGCCTGAAGCAAATCTACTTTCTGTTTCAGTGTACCGGTAGACATTAGGACGTTCTTTTCCGGAATGCGGTAGCCTACAGACAGCATGGCTTTCAGTACGGCACATGAAGTGTCGTCGCCGATACAGCCAACTTCACCTGTAGAAGCCATGTCTACGCCTAGTACAGGGTCGGCCTTCTGCAAACGGTTGAACGAGAACTGGCTGGCCTTGATACCTACGTAGTCGAGGTCGAAGAGGTTCTTTTCGGGCTTTTCTACCGGCAAGCCTAACATGACTTTGGTAGCCAGTTCGATAAAGTTAATCTTCAGCACCTTGCTGACGAACGGGAATGAACGGCTGGCACGCAGGTTACATTCGATTACCTTGATGTCGTTTTCACGAGCCAGGAACTGGATGTTGAACGGACCCGAGATGTTCAACTCTTTCGCAATCTGACGAGAGATACGCTTGATGCGGCGTACGGTTTCTACGTACAGTTTCTGCGGCGGGAACTGGATGGTAGCGTCGCCTGAGTGTACACCGGCAAACTCGATGTGCTCAGAGATGGCGTAAGCTACGATTTCACCGTTCTGTGCCACGGCGTCCATTTCTACTTCCTTGGCGTGTTCGATGAACTGGCTTACTACTACCGGATGCTTCTTCGATACGTTAGCGGCCAGCTGCAGGAAGCGTTCCAGCTCTTCCTGATTAGAACATACGTTCATGGCTGCACCAGAAAGCACGTATGACGGACGAACCAATACAGGGAAGCCTACTTTTTCGATAAATGCGTTGATATCTTCCATAGAAGTCAGTGCGCTCCATTCAGGCTGGTCTACGCCGATACGGTCGAGCATAGCCGAGAACTTGTCGCGGTCTTCAGCGTTGTCGATGCTCTTGGCAGAAGTTCCCAGGATGTTTACCTTCTGTGCATCCAGGCGCAATGCCAGGTTGTTCGGAATCTGTCCGCCGGTAGATACGATGACTCCGTGTGGATTTTCCAGGTCGAGGATATCCATCACACGTTCAAAAGTCAGTTCGTCGAAGTACAGACGGTCGCACATATCGTAGTCAGTCGATACGGTTTCAGGGTTGTAGTTGATCATTACTGAGCGGTAGCCTTCCTTGCGGATGGTGTTCAGTGCCTGTACGCCGCACCAGTCGAATTCTACGGATGAACCGATACGGTAAGCACCTGAACCCAGTACAACGATACTCTTGTGGTCGCCCAAATAATGTACATCGTTGGCCACGCCGCTGTAAGTCAGGTACAGGTAGTTGGTCTGTGCCGGATATTCGGCTGCCAGCGTGTCAATCTGTTTTACTACCGGCACGATGCCTACACTCTTACGGTGGTTACGGATTTCCAGGATACCGTCTTCCATATCGCCTTCGTAACCGATGGCACGTGCCACCTGGAAGTCAGAGAATCCCTGACGTTTTGCCTTGTAGAGCAGCTCGTTCGGAAGCTGTGAAAGCTGTGTATGGTTGTTGCCCCACTCGTGGAGTTCCTTAGAAGTCTGCATGATGTTCATCAGCTTGTCGAGGAACCACTTGTCAATCTTGGTGAGGTCGTGAATCTGGTCTACTGTGTAGCCTGCACGCATAGCCTTTGAGATGACGAAGATACGTTTGTCTGTCGGTTCGCGCAGTGCTTTGTCGATGTCTTCGATAACCAGCTCCTTGTTTTCCACGAAACCGTGCATGCCCTGACCAATCATACGAAGACCTTTCTGGATGGCTTCTTCGAAGGTACGTCCGATGGCCATGACTTCACCTACCGACTTCATGCTGGAGCCCAGTTCGCGGTCTACGCCGTGGAACTTACCCAAGTCCCAGCGAGGAATCTTACATACGCAGTAGTCCAGTGCCGGTTCGAAGAAGGCAGAAGTTGTTTTAGTTACCGAGTTCTTCAGGTCGAACAGTCCGTAACCCAGACCCAGCTTGGCAGCAACGAAAGCCAACGGATAACCGGTTGCTTTAGATGCCAGTGCAGAAGAACGGCTCAGACGGGCATTTACCTCGATTACGCGGTAGTCTTCCGATTCAGGATCGAACGCGTACTGTACGTTACATTCACCCACGATACCGATGTGACGGATGATGCGGATGGCCAGTTCGCGCAACTTGTGGTATTCGCTGTTGGTCAGTGTCTGTGACGGAGCGATAACGATAGACTCACCGGTGTGGATACCCAGCGGGTCGAAGTTTTCCATGTTGCAGACCGTGATACAGTTGTCGAAACGGTCGCGCACTACTTCGTATTCCACTTCCTTCCAGCCTTTCAGACTCTTTTCTACCAGCACCTGCGGAGAGAAAGAGAACGCTTTTTCGGCCAGCACGTTCAGTTCTTCTTCGTTGTCGCAGAAACCTGAACCCAGACCTCCCAGTGCGTAAGCTGCACGGATGATGACCGGATAACCCAGTTCCTTCGCTGCGCGGCGGGCATCTTCAATGTTTTCTACTGCCTCACTCTTGATGGTCTTCACGTTGATTTCGTCCAGTTTCTGTACGAAGAGCTCACGGTCTTCCGTATCCATGATGGCCTGTACTGGAGTACCCAGTACGCGGGTGTTGTATTTTTCGAACACACCAGCTTTGTAGAGAGCCACACCGCAGTTCAAGGCAGTCTGTCCACCGAATGACAGCAGCACGCCGTCGGGACGTTCCTTGTCGATGACCTTTTCTACGAAATACGGAGTAACGGGCAGGAAGTAGATTTTGTCTGCCACACCTTCCGAAGTCTGCACGGTGGCGATGTTCGGGTTAATCAGGATGGTTTCGATACCTTCTTCCTTCAGCGCTTTCAGGGCCTGCGAACCAGAGTAGTCGAATTCACCTGCTTCACCGATTTTCAGGGCTCCTGAACCTAACAGCAATACTTTCTTTATGTTTTCTTTCATTGTTTTCTTTGTTTTTTAGTGGATTACAGCAACTTTACAAACTCATCGAACAGGAATTCCGTGTCGGTAGGACCGCTGGCAGCTTCCGGATGGAACTGAGCCGAGAACCAGGGGTTCTTCTTGTGGCGGATACCTTCGTTCGAACCGTCGTTCATGTTGATGAAGAGCGGTTCCCAGTCGGCTCCCAATGTGTTGTTGTCTACGGCATAACCGTGGTTCTGCGAGGTGATGAAGCACTTTTCCGTGCCTACCATGCGTACCGGCTGGTTATGGCTGCGGTGACCGTATTTCAGTTTGTAGATTTTGGCACCTCCTGCCTTTGAAAGCAACTGGTTACCCATACAGATACCGAAGATAGGAAGTTTTTCGTTCTGCATGGCCTTGCGGATGTTCTGTACGGCTGCATCGCAGGTGTCAGGGTCGCCCGGACCGTTGGAGATGAACAGACCGTCGAACTGCAGAGAGTTGAAGTCGTAGTTCCAGGGCACGCGGATGATTTCCACGTCGCGCTTGAGCAGGCAACGGATAATGTTTGATTTCACGCCACAGTCTACCAGTACTACTTTTTTCTTGCCTTCGCCTTCGTTGTAGCGAATTACTTCCTTGCAAGAAACCTTGTCTACGTAGTTCACACCTGCATAGGTAGCTTCGGGAATGTTGTCCGGTTCATCGTCGAACACGATTTTTCCCATCATCACTCCATGTTCGCGCAATACCTTTGTCAGTTCGCGTGTGTCGATGCCCGTGATGCCCGGAATCTGTTCGCGTTTCAACCAGTCGCCCAGACTTTCCACTGCATTCCAGTGAGAGTATTTGTCACTGTAATCGCTTACGATAATCGCTTCGGCATGGATTTTCTCGCTTTCCATGAAAGTGGGCAGTCCGTTTGCTTCGAATGTGAAGGGAGGCACACCATAGTTACCTACCAGCGGGTAAGTCAGTGTCATCAACTGACCGGCATACGAAGGGTCGGTCAAGCTTTCGGGGTATCCGGTCATTGCCGTATTGAAAACTACTTCACCGGCTACCGGTTTCTCATAGCCGAACGACTTGCCATGAAAGCGGCTCCCGTCGTCGAGGATCAATGTTACATTTCTCATTACCTTGTTACTAATAATCTTTATATCTTGTATTTTTTCTATTCTACTCTCGTATATACGAAAAAACGCCCGGACTTGCCGAAAAGCAGTTCCGGGTGTTTGAAAAAATAGGAAATCTTAAATATTCAGGAAATAAGTGACATAAAAGAAAAAAGAAATAGCTTCCGGCATTTGTCCATTCCGCCGGAACTCCGAATGTGCGCTTATTCTTTTTACTATGTGTTATACAGTAATACATCAAACTCTTTTGTCACGTCATAATTCGGAGTGCAAAGATAATGTTTTCTATTCAAATGAAAGGATGTTTGCCAAAAGTTTTTACAAAAATATTTCATTTTCCTCTTTTTACTTCTTTTCTCCGCTGTTGCGGGCGGCTCTTTCGCGCATGATGCTGTCCGACCACTCTTGCAGGCGCTTGTATTCTTCTTCGGTGAGCCGCATGAACGAGCCGTGCTGCGGATGTTTCACACCCTCCATGGTGACGGGGGAGTGGAAGTTGGCGAGTTTTTCATCAGCCTGGCAGATGCGATATCTTTTGGGCTTGGAGGAGTATTCAATGTAGGCCACGCGCCAGGTGGAGTCGCCCACCAGCTGGAAGGCAGAGCAGCCCTCGCACTTCTTGTTGCCTTCAAACTTCACATAGTCATTTTCATCCTTTATCTTGTATGGGCCGGTCAGTTTCGTGGCCGTGGCGGCAAAGATGCCGGGTGTACCTCCTTCTTTCTTGATGAGCATGTGGTAGAGTCCGTCGGCCGGCACATAGTTGATGTCGGCATCGATGGTGGCATATCCCCAGTCCACCAGCAGGCGGGGCTTGGTAAGACGTGTAAAGGTGGCGTCGGCATAGGAGTAGAACACGCGGTCGTACTGGTCTTCTGCCGGATTAAGCAGTGAATAATATATCATGTATCCGCCCTTCGTGCCATCGGTCCATACGTACGAAGGGTCCCAGAAAATCTGCGGTGCCCATACGCGCTTGATGGTGCTGTAGTCCTTATAGACGTCGGGCGATTGAGGGTCACAGAAGATGCCCGGTCCCTGGCGGAAGTCGAAGGTGGTAGAAGTCCAGTGAATCAGGTCGTCACTTTTCAGCAGGTTGATGCCGTAGTTGAACCACGAGCGGCTCTTGGCGTTGCTCATGTCGGTAGTCACCATCAGGTAGCCCTTTCCGTCGGACGTACGGCAGATAAAGGCATCGCGTGCTCCTCCCTCTATTTTTGACATTTCTTCTACATTGTATATGGGGTCGCCATCAATCAGGTCGTGAAAGTGTACGCCGTCACGGCTCAGGGCGTAGGCCGTCCATTCCCCTCGTCCGCTCATGTGGCAGTACAGGTATCCGTAGTCTCCCTTTTGCAAGTTTTGTGCTCCGGCTCCCAGTGAAGCCAGTGCCAGCAGTGAAATTATCAGTTTCTTTTTCATGGTAGTGTAATGTTTCATTTTGCGGGTAAAAGTAGGAAATCGGCAGGAGGCAGACAAGGGACTATTGTATAAATTACACGTAATAATGTGTCAAATGCCCCTGTGATGTAACGGAAACGGGTTGTACGCGTTGGAAAAATGTAGTTTTTCGGAAAAAAATCTCTTTTTTATTTGGCAGGTTTCAAGAAAACAGTAATTTTGCAACCGTTTTCAACGAAACACGTTGCCGAAATAACTCAGTTGGTAGAGTAACTCATTCGTAATGAGTAAGTCGCGGGTTCGAGTCCCGCTTTCGGCTCCGAGTATAGCCTATATGTCAAGTTTTATTGATGCTTGATTTATAGGCTTTTATTGTTAAAGTATTGATGTATAGCGCATTTGCGGATAAACTCAAAATAAATGTTTAACCGTTTACGTGTGTCTGAAAATGTATATAAAAGCATTTTGCAATACTATATTTTTGACGAGTATTGCATTGGTATTGCATCTGGTATTGCACTTTTCATGCATCCGTAGTAAAATCGCAAATGCGTATGTTAAAGTTACCTAAAGTCAGAGCGGTGTTTGACCGCAAAAAGAAATCATCCACCATTACTACAGGTAGGGTGGAAATCGAAATTACGTTCAATCGTACACAGAGAAAGACTCTCTCATCCGGTGTGGAACTCTACTCTAACCAGTGGGAGGATGGGGTGGTAGTCCGTCATGCCGAGTCAAAAAAGTTGAACAAACAAATCACAGAGCTTATCAAAAAATATGAAGGTATAGCCCGTTCTATCCTTCAGGAAGGGGAAGAGGTGACGTATCAGACTTTTTCAGCAGCTCTTGAAAGAAAGTCTGGAAAATACGGTAGGGACTTCATCGACTTTTGCTACGATGTGATGGATAGGAGAGGATTACGTGCGTCCACTCTCCGTGCGCATAAGTGTACGCTTGAAACTCTGAGAGAGTCCAAAATAATTCGTACATTCGATGACTTGACTCCAGAGAATATCAAGAAGTTCGATACATGGTTAAAGAAACAAGATCCAGATAGGGAGCAACCTACTATCTATAATTATCACAAACGTCTAAAACCTTATATCAATGAAGCTGTATCACTGGGAATCATTGAAGAATCTCCTTATCTGAGATTTAAGGCCGAACGCGGAAAGCATAAGCCAAAGGAGCCCCTAAATGAAGAAGAACTGGCTGCTGTCAGGTCTCTTGAATTGTCGGATGAAAGCCTCAGCAAAGCCCGTGATTTGTTCGTATTCTGTTGTTATACTGGGCTGGCTCATGCCGATATGGACGCATTTGACTTTTCCCGTGATGTGGTGACTGTTCATGGATGTAATTACATCGATAAACAGCGCGTTAAGACTGGAACCAAGTATTACACTCCCATTCTTCCTCCTGCAATGGCCGTGCTAGAGAAATACCATTATCATCTTCCACGTTTCAGTCAACAGGCATATAATAGACTATTGAAGTGTATAGGTGTTTTAATAGGTACAAAGAAAAATCTTTCCTCTCATATTGCCCGATACACATTTGCTACTACTGTGCTTCTTGCTCATGAAGTACCAATTGAGTCTGTGTCTAAGATGATGGGACATACACGAATACAGATTACTCAGGTGTACGCGAAGATCCTGAACAGTTCGATTGAAAAACAGGCTGAACGGTTGTCCGATATAGTATAATCCCTAGGCGAACAGCTATAAACCCATTATAAATAACAACCGTGTTTGCAAATACAAAAATAGATTTAGCAAACACGGTTGTTTAATTACATTCTCAAGAATATTCTTTTCTAAAAGAATAATTCGATTGGTTTAAAAATCAATTTCTCTAATTCCCATAGCTTTTTCTTTTTAGCAAAAATACATTATTTCTTTATATATTATCTCGTACTGCAATATTTTTCTTTTATTATTATTTTTTTTTAACCAGTCACATTGTTGTTATATTTATTTTCACATGAATAAATTTCCATCATTGTTTCATATATCATTAATGATTGGTTAATTTCCATCTGAATTTTTACAAATAACAATAACTGCTCCATTTTTGGGAAGAAGCCAATTGTGTGTTTTCAAACAAAGATGCTTTTGCTCACCATACGATTCAACAGTTATATTATTTTGGTCCATTTGAGTACCTATAATCTGTCCTTTTAAATGATAATCTTTCATATTCTCTAACAAGCCATAATCTATGTGCAAATATTTCACTGGATATCTTAAACGTTTTGTCATGCAAACATCTTCATTGGGTACTTCAACTATATATTGCATTTTAACCTTTATTTTATCAGAAAATTTAACAAATAATCCAACATTAGAACTTTCTGTATCCAGTAATTCATAATTTACATTTTTATCTTTCACATCCCCTATAAACGGTTGAGAACTGCTATTTACTATCTTTTTTAAGGTATATATATTCAGAGGTTCATCTCTATTTGAAATCTCATTTCTAGGTGAAAATAAAATTTTTCCATTATAAAGTAAACCAGTTTCTTTTTCTTTAGCTATTTTTATTGATATAAATTGAGTTAAATCAAATTTATTATTATCTTTATCTACAATAGTTCGTTAAAAATTAGCCCAGCCTAAGCGGCTCTGG
>ULYX01020620.1_pt1 | contig 19347 bp, 9 predicted proteins | sample 1962591 | NCBI WGS metagenome assembly ULYX01 (sample SAMEA4835874, study PRJEB28245) | human gut metagenome | biome: gut microbiome; material: fecal sample | place: Denmark | collected 2008
TGTTCTTACTTTGATTATATTTTGATTTGCTGGAGTTACATTAGCCGCAATGTCATATTCTAATGATAAACTTGTGTAGTTAGAAACATTGAATCCAGAAATCTTGAGGCCTGCTGGTTTTTCTATTGATTGGGTATAAGCTGGTAACCAAACATTATTATCTAAAGTTGAAGTAGCTCTGACATCTGCATTTTGGAATTCTCCAGCGAATTCGTCTCTGAAAGTAAGTGTTTCATTGTTATCCCATCCTGTATAGTCATTAATTTTATATTTAGTACTGCCAACATTAGTTTGACCACATGTTTCTAAGAATATGGTTTCAGCTGTGCCTGGTTCCGGCTCTGGATCAACAGTGCCTCCTCCTTCTCCATTGGCAACGACTTTCACATCATATACTTCCCATGTTGCAGCAGCTGCTGTGGTACTTACATATTTGAATGCAAACTTGATTTTTTTACCGGCATAAGCGGATAAGTCAATATTTCCTGAAGAAACTTCGTTCCAGTTATTTCCAGCTGGATAGTTTGGAATTGTTACTTGTTGCCAGTTTTCAGTAGATGTTTCAGTTACCCACAAAGTTTGTTGAGTTTGCATGTCACCTGCATGGTTAATGATATGCATGAAGGTTAAAGTTGCATTTGTAGCTGTAGATAAGTCTACTTCAGGAGATATCAGCCAGCTTTCTGATGCTTTTGCGGCTTTATTGATAAATGCGCTGGCTTTCATATAATAATATGGATTTCCTCCTTCAGGAGTCCCTGCATCGTGTTTCCAAACGAATGTTCCACCTTCAGGGAGTTGCTTGTTGTCTATTTCGAAGTTGCCCTGGCTGGTAGCGAATGATTCTTCAAAGACCACAGTTTCTCCACCTGGTTGAGTTCCACCGTCGAAATCAACATTAATATCTCCGCCTGGTTTTTCAGTCCAGTTGTTGATTGTTGCATTTCCTACTGTAACAACCGGTTTCCCATTGTTGATGGATAGTTTTGCATTAAAGCTTACATTTGTTCCTTTTTCAAAAATACTTGCGTCACTAATTGTATGAGTGAATGATTGGCCGTTGAGGTTAAAAGTCAGGTTGAGTGACGTCTGGTCAGTGCTTGCAGCTGTTGGGAGAATGATGGCTGTAGCCGTAGCTGTTGTACCTTGTGCATCTATGTACATCGCTACATCTTTGTTGTTGGTTCCTGCTGTAGCAGTCAGTGTTCCGTCAGCCAAGTTAAATTCACCTTCTGTGCTGATACCCTTAATGTTTACACCCAATCCGTTAAGAGTTTCAATTGTTTCATCTTTGGTTACATTCAGGGTGACTTTAGTCAGTTGGTGTGTAAATCCCAGCTTGATAGTGGTGGAAGTAGTTGCTGCTACTCCTTTAGTACCGTTTGAATAAATCAAGTCGATAGCAGCCGGATTGCTTTGGTCAGATACATTCACTGCAAGCTTATTGCCGCTTACACTTGTGGTATAAGGATAATATGCAATGAAGTCTACATTTCCGCTTTCAGGGAGATAAATGCCATTACCAGGAGCAGCTGTCAATGTGCCGTTGGTCTGTGCAATGTACTTTTTGTTTTGTGCGGTTGCAGCCTCAATTCCACTTCCTGCGTTCATCATGTAAATACCTACTTCGTCGTTTGCATTCCAAGTGTTACCTGAAACTCTTGACTGAATAGCTGTGGTAAATACGATGCCTTCACTTCCGTACCATTCGCTGTTGTCGTCATTGTTTGTACAACTCATTAGAGTTAGGGTTGATAATGCCCCCATGTACAGTAGATTCGAGATTTTCATACTAATTTATTTTTGAGAATGTGATTATTCTATTACCAGGCTGTCTTCTGGCTTTTAATGCTTTCTGTAATTTCCGGTCTGTCTGGGAAGAAAGTAAATCCGGTCATTTCTTCCAGTTCTTTAACGGACATAATTCCCTGATTATAGTTTCTATCATCATAATCTCTATTGTCAAGTTTATAAGCTATGGTTTGGAATTGTCCGTTTACTTTTCGTGCCAATGCTTTGAAGTAATATTTGGGAATTGCTATTTTTTTACTATCAATGTCAGTAGTATATTGGATAGTTTGGTCTGTAGTGGTAGTAGGCATAGCTCCTGTTACGACGTATAGTGTATCTGTCGCACTGCTCCATCCTCTGACTGCATCTTCCAAATCGGCCCAAATAGTCTGATTCAGTTTTTTGTCTGTTTGGGGAGTCATGTTGGTGTAGTAAAACGTTTGTGCGTTTATGGCGTTTGAACGCAGACGGTCACCGCTTGGAAGTTGGTGTCCCCGGTCGTAATTTTTGGCAGGATATGAACTTGATAGGTTGGCTTGTAGTGATTTAGATACTTGGGGGTCATAGTCCCATGCGTCGGTACGTTTCCCGCTTCCGTTTATGTACCAGTTGCACAAAGGATAGGCTACCCAGTATGCTATCTTTAAATCCGTATCATACAGTAGGCTGTAATTGCGAATCGGAATATTTTTGAGACGACTGTCTTCATAAGTCTCTCCTGTGTAGTGGGTAATATACTTTATATTTGATTGGGCTAATTGTGACTCTGTAATCAATGGAGTTTCTGTCCATCGTGTATATTTAGCCTGAGGATCGGTTGTAATCTCTCCCCCCTGATAATTCACATTTACATTATATATATATTTATTACCTTTCTCGATGCTGCTTGAAATTTGTGTATCAATTTCTTTGCTCTGTCCGTTCAGTTCCAGTTTGATTTTCAGTTTTCCGCTCAAGTCTTGAGGCAACAGAATGGCTTCTGCTTGTGTGGCTTCCTCATTTATAAATAAGGAAAAGGTTGTAGCTTCACCGGAAGGAGTAATGTTACCGTTAGAAAGATCGGCTGTACCTTTTACCTTCAGTCCGCTGATAGAAGCTTTGATTCCTTTCAGGGAACTCCCGGAAGTAGATCTCAAATTCAGCACCAATTTAGCCAGCAGATGCTTGAATTGCAGGTTACCTTGTGTAGACCCCAATTCACGGTTTGTCAAATTCACTGCTGTCATCAGGTCGATGGCGTTTTGTTTGGTCTGGTTACTCAAATCAATGCGATAGTTAGTATGGTTACTAATTGCTTCACTATAAGGATAATATGCAATGAAGTCGACCGCACCATCCGGATAGTATATGGGCCTATTTTGGCTTACGAAATAGCCGTCTCCTTTAGAAGTTACATAAGGAATGTTTGTAGCCAGTACATTTTTATCACTATTGGCTAGCATAAATACACCAATTACGTCATTGGCTTCCCACGACGTATCGTAAGCTCTGGAATTTTGTGCATCATCTATGATAGAAGAGAATGTGATGCCTTTGTTATTCACTTCATTCTGGATGATGTTTGTTTCGTCATTCTGGCAAGATTGCAGAATACTTAGGGAAAGTACAATCCCTAATAGTGATTTCATTTTCATATTAAGAATAGTTTATTTTATGTTTTTAATTCATTCAGAATTATATTTTGCTTATATTTTATTCGGGTTAACAAGGTGCAAGAAAGTTTGTTTCTTGAATTTTGGCTTTAATTTAAGATGTTTTCTTGGAATAATAAAATATTTATACGATTATTTTTCAAAAAAATATCAAACATGGCCTGGTTGCGTGAAGATTTTACAATCGAGTGAAATTCTTGTGAAAAATTGAAAGAAAAATAAAAAAAGAGGTATCCATGGGTGAATGGATACCTCTTGTGGTAATAAAATTAGTTTGAGTAAGCTGTTTTTATTCTTTTTCTTTCAAGCTTTCATCAATGTCCTTGATTTTCTTCAGCACCAGTTCCATGTCTTTCTTCAGGCGCTCAATCTTGCGGGTGATGTCGGCCACCAGTGTATTTCCCTTCTTGGAAGAAGAATTCAGGAAGCCAAGGTTGTTTTCGTAGGTCTGGATGTCGTTTTTCAGTCCTTCGTAAGTGCGAACCAGGCGTTCACGGTCGCGGTAAAGATTTCCTTCCTTGTTGCCGTTAGTGCGTACACTGCTCAGACGTTTTTCGGTAGCCGACAGGTGCAGGCGGTCGAACAGCTTGTCTACCAATGCATGGAATTCTTTATACAGACGGTCTTTTTCCTTGAAAGGAACAAAGCCGATGGCATTCCATTCTTTCATCAGGGCACGTACTTGTTCGGCAGTTGCATCGTCTGCAGTTCCGGCAGCTTCCAGCGCAGCCATACGCTTAATGACATCTTCTTTCTTGGCCAGGTTTTCCACTTCTTCCGAGCGTTGTGAAGAAGTCGCCTTGTTTTTCCGTTCAAAGAAATAATCGCAGGCACCGATGAAGCGTTTCCATACGGCATCGGAATGTTTTTTGGCCACCGGACCGATGGTCTTCCATTCTTTCTGGAGCTTGGTCAGGATTTCAGCCGTTTCTTTCCAGTCGGTGCTTTCTTTCAGGGCTTCAGCCTTTTCGCAGAACGCTTTTTTCTTTTCCAGGTTAGCTGCCATTGTTTCCTTCACAGACTTGAAGAAAGCAGCTTTCCGGCGGAAGAATTCATCGCAGGCAGCGCGGAAACGTTCAAAAATCTTGACGTTCATTTTCTGCGGGGCATAGCCGATGGTTTTCCATTTGGCTTGCAGTGCCAGGATTTCTTGTGTTTTTTCTTCCCAGTCGGCAAAAGTGGTAAACGTGTCGTATTCCATTCCTTCCACGATTTCGCAAATCACAGTTTTCTGGTCCAGGTTGTTCTGTTCCTTCTCTTTCAGTTCTTCAAAGTGCTGCTGATGGCGTTTGTTGACTACCGTAGAAGCGGCTTTGAAGCGTGTCCAGATGGCTTCACGCAAATCTTTGGCTACCGGTCCGATGGCACGGAACTCCTGGTGAAGTTTCTGCAACTGATGGAAAGCAGAAATTACGTCGGGCTCTTCGGCCAGTTTTTCTGCAGCTTCGCACAAGCGGGTCTTCTGTTCCAGGTTTTTCTTGAAGTCATATTCGCGGAATTCGTTGTTCAGCTTCACCATGTCATAGAATTTCTCGGTGTAAAGCTGGTAAGTTTTCCACAGTTCGTTTACTTTCGCTACCGGAATCTGGCCTGTTTCATTCCATTCCTGCTGCAATTTCTTAAATTCGTCGTATATCTTGTTGGTATCTTCCTGCGATTCGGTCAGGAACTTCATTCTTTCCAGGATACCCAGTTTCTTGGTCAGGTTTTCTTCTTTTTCCTGTTCCTGTGCAGCCGCTAAGGCATTTCTCTTCTCCTTGATGGCGTTCATGACAGCTTTGAATTCTTCTTCCGCCGGTTCTGTTTCCGGAGTGAAGTCTTCTGCCTTTCCCCCTTCGTCGATGAAAGCTTTCCGTGCCGCTTCTGATTTGGCTTTTTGTAGTTTGTAGAACGTTTGTTTAAGTGAATCGATTTCCTGCTTGTCGGTCAGGTCGTTTTTCTCGTTGATTTCCTTGAGGCGTTGCACCACTTCTTCCAGTGTCTGTTTGGGAGCGGATGTTTCCTTTTCGGTGTCTTCAACAGTAGGAACCGGTGCTTCAATGGGTTGTTCCATCGGAGTTTCGGTTAATGGGCGGTTGGTTTCATTTACTTCCATCGTATATAGATTTTAAAGAGTATAATATCCTAGTTTTTCTTTACCATTAGTAAAGGTTCTTACAAATTAAAGAAAAAAAATCTGATTTTCATACTTTTTCAGAAAAAAACTATAAGGAAAGAATCATTTTTAGAAATAGAAAGACGAGGAATGTGGCTCAGAAGGGCTTGTAGAGGGGGTGAAAAAAACGCCCTTGCGTTTGAAAGAAAACGCAAGGACGTTTTGATCAAAACGCAAGTGCGTTTGAAGTAAAATGTACTTGCGTTTTACCTCAAACGCCCTTGCGTTTTTCTTTAACAAAAATTTAGGATAATAATACGGTGATTCCCATGTACATGAGCATACCGATAATGTCGTTGGTAATGGAGATAAACGGTCCGGTGGCAATGGCCGGATCGATTTTCAGCTTTTCCAGTGTCATGGGCACCAAGGTGCCGAAAATGGAGGCAAACATGACCACGGCAAACAGGCTGATGGATACCGAATAACTGACCGTAGCCGTAGCTCCGAAACGGATGAAGTTGTAGATATACACCAGCATGGAAATGATGGTGGCGTTGATAAGGGCTACAACGGATTCTTTCAGCACCTGCTTGAAGGTGTTTTCGGCGTTCAGTGAGCTGTTGGCCAGACCTTGCACGACCAATGCGGAGGACTGGGTTCCTACGTTTCCTCCCGTTCCACCGATAAGGGGAATGTAAAGCGCCATTTCCGGATGAGCGGCAAAGGTAGAGTCGAAGTTGCCCAGAATCATGGAGTTACCGATTCCACCCAGCATACCGATGAGCAGCCACGGAAGGCGGGCCGTGGTCTGGCGGAACACGTTGTCGTCTGTTTCTACGTCCTGTGACAAACCGGATGCCAACTGGTAGTCGCGTTCGGCCTGTTCACGAACCTCGTCCATTACGTCGTCTACGGTGATGCGCCCTACCAGACGGCCGATGCTGTCGACCACGGGAACGGCCACCAGGTCATACTTTTCAATGGTCTGCACCACCTCTTCAATGGGCGTATCCACATGGACGGAAATCGGGTCCTTTTTCATCACGTGTTTCACCTTGGAAACCGACGGACTGGTAATCATCTTTTTCAGCGGGAATACGCCGCGCAGACGTTCATCGTCGTCTACCACATATACATAATATATCTCGTCCATTTCTTCTGCCTGCAGTCGCATTTCGCGCAGGCATTCGGGCATACTCCAGTTCTCGTTCACAATCACCATTTCCGTACCCATCAAACCGCCGGCGGTGTCTTCGTCGTATTTCAGCAAGTCGACGATGTCGCCTGCCTGTTCGATGTCTTCAATGTGCGAAAGCACCTCTTCCTGCTTGTCCTCGTCCATTTCACGGATGATGTCTACGGCATCGTCCGAATCCATGTAGTCGACAAAGCGCTTGGCGATGGTTTCAGGGGGAAGTATTTCGAGGAATTTCTTTCGTGCATCCTCGTCCATTTCAATCAGTACGTCGGCTGCCGTTTCGTTGTCCAGCAGCAGGTAGATGAAGCGGGCATCTTCTGCGTCCAGCTCGTTGCACAGTTCGGCGATGTCGGCCGGATGCAGGTCCTTGATGACTTCTTTTAACTGGTCGGAATCTTTCTTCTCGATCAGTTCGGTGACTAATTTAATATCTTCGCTATTCATCTTGTAAACTCCTGATGAGGGTTGTTATCGTAGTCTGTAAGTCTCGTGTGCAGGGTCACTCGGCCTTTGCGGCTGAGGAATTCAAGGCTTCTTCCACCCGGTTGGTCAGGTCGATGAAGTCTTGTACGGAAAGCTGTTCAGGCCGTTTGTTGAAGATAGGGTCGGCACTGAGCGGATTTCCTTTCTCCAGAATCGGAGAAATGGAGTTGCGGAGCGTCTTGCGGCGCTGGTTGAATGTCGTCTTGACAATCTGCTTGAACAACTGCTCGTTGCATCCCAACTCCTTGGTCTCGTTGCGGGTCATGCGGATGACGGCGCTCTTCACCTTGGGAGGAGGATTGAACACATGTTCGTGTACGGTGAACAGGTATTCCACGCTGTACCAGGCTTGAATCAGTACGCTCAGAATGCCGTAGGTCTTGTTGCCCGGACGAGCCGCGATGCGTTCGGCCACTTCCTTCTGAATCATGCCCGTGCAGCAGGGAATCAAGTCCTTGTAGTCGAGCATCTTGAAGAATATCTGGCTGGAAATGTTGTAGGGATAGTTGCCGGTCAGCACAAAAGGCTGTCCGTCGAAAAGTTGCCGGAGGTCCATTTTCAGGAAATCCTGCTCGATGATATGGTCTCCTAATTGCGGAAAATTCTCACGCAGGTAAGCCACCGATTCAAAGTCCAGCTCCACCACCTTGAGCGGGCGGTCTTTTTTCAGCAGGTATTGGGTGAGAACTCCCATTCCGGGACCTACTTCGAGAACGGGAAGGGCCGGGCAGGCGTCTACCGTGTCGGCTATGTCTTGTGCCACTTGCAGGTCTTTCAGGAAGTGTTGTCCTAAAAACTTTTTAGGTTTAACTAATTTCATACCTCAGGTTTTAAATGTTCGTATTATCTTTGTGACTTGCAAAGTTAAACATAAATCTTTATATACAGACTGATTTTGGAACGAACAGGTTTAAAAAAAGTACTAAATAAGGTCTTCCAGATAGCGCTTCCGTTGGTACTCGGAGCGGCTATTCTGCTTTGGACATACCACGATTTTGATTTCCGGCGTGTGTGGAGCGTGCTGGATGGCGGCATGAATTATGGCTGGATGGCCTTTTCGCTGGTGTTTGGTGTGTTGGGACATCTGTTCCGTGGCTGGCGCTGGAATCTGACGTTAGCCCCGTTAGGTGAATATCCCAAGGTGTCGAACAGTGTGTATGCGGTTTTTGTGTCGTACGCGGCCAATCTCGTCGTGCCGCGTGTGGGGGAGGTTTCCCGCTGCGGTATCCTGTCGAAGTACGACGGGGTTTCTTTCTCCAAATCGCTGGGTACGGTGGTGACGGAGCGTCTCATTGATACCATCTGTGTGCTGCTGATTACCGTAGTGACGCTGTTGCTCCAGTCGCGTGTGTTTGCGGCATTCTTTGAAAAGACCGGTACGAACATGGGCTTCTTTACGGGCTTGTTTACTTCCACCAACTTTTATATCACCCTCATCTGTCTGTTCGCCTTGGGCGTGCTGGCGTTTTTCCTGGTCCGCAATTTGACGGTATTTGCGAAGGTGCGCGGCATATTGAACGATGTGTGGGCCGGATGTTTGTCGCTTCGGCATGTAAAACATCCGTGGTTGTTCGCTTTTTACACCGTGGGTATCTGGGCATGCTATTTCCTGCAATTTTATGTAAGCTTTTATTGCTTTGACTTTTCTGCCTCATTGGGCTGGATGCCCGGACTGGTGATGTTTGTGGTGGGCAGTATCGCAGTGGCCGTTCCTACCCCTAACGGAGCGGGTCCGTGGCACTTTGCGGTCATTACCATGATGATGATGTATGGGGTAGGAAAGGAAGATGCCGGAATATTTGCCCTGCTGGTGCACGGTATTCAAACCTTTTTATTAATTTTGCTAGGTGTTTACGGGCTTGTAGCCTTACCACTTGTAAATAAGAAACGGACCGGGAAGTGAAATTGCTTTTCCGGAATAAAATCAAAAAATATAATATGAACGAAATTCTTTCTTTGGCTCCGCAGAATGTGTGGAAGCATTTCTATTCGTTGACGCAAATTCCTCGTCCGTCTGGACATTTGGAAAAAATTCAGGCTTTCTTGCTGGAATTCGGCAAGCAGGTAGGTGTGGAATCATTTCAGGATGAGGCTGGAAACATAATCTATCGCAAACCGGCCACTCCGGGTATGGAAGACCGGAAGTCTGTCATCCTTCAGGCTCACATGGACATGGTTCCTCAGAAAGACAAACATACACAGCATGATTTTGAAAAAGATCCTATTCCGGTTTATGTAGACGGCGAATGGGTGAAGGCTAAAGGTACCACATTAGGCTCAGACAACGGTATGGGCGTGGCAGCCATCATGGCCATCATGGAAGACAAGACGCTGAAACATGGTCCGCTGACAGCGCTGATTACTGCCGATGAAGAAACAGGCATGTTTGGGGCGTTCGGCTTGAAACAGGGAACAGTGGAAGGAGATATTCTGCTGAACCTGGATTCGGAAGAAGAAGGTGAACTTTACATAGGTTGTGCAGGGGGAGAAGACCTGACGGCTACTTTGGAATACAAGGAAGAAGAGACCGACCCGGAAGACGTAGCACTGAAGGTGACACTGAAGGGATTGCGTGGTGGTCACTCTGGTATTCAGATTGGCTGGGGACATGCCAATGCCAACAAGTTGATGGCTCGCTTCATGAACCAGGTGATTGCTTACGATGAGGCTTGTCTGGTGTCGTGGGAAGGTGGAAACATGCGCAACGCTATTCCGCGTGAATGTGAAGTGGTGATTACCGTACCGGCTTCGGAGGTAGAAGATGTGCTGGCGTTCGTGGGTGAATGCGAACAGGTATGGCGTGATGAATTCGCGACCATTGAAGACAACATCAGCTTTACGGCAGAGCGTGTGGACTTGCCGAAGATGATGGTGCCGGAAGAAATCCGTGACAACCTGGTGGACGCGATTTATGCATGTCCGAATGGAGTAGAACGTTTCATCCCGACTATCCCGGATACAGTGGAAACTTCTTCTAACCTGGCTATCGTAGAAATCGGCAATGGAAAGGCTGCCATTAAGGTATTGACACGCAGCTCTCGCGAATCAATGAAGGATTATCGCAATACGGCTATCGAAAGCTGTTTCTCTATGGCAGGTATGCACGTAGAACGTTCTGGCAGTTATTCAGGATGGGAACCGGATGTAAACTCTCCGATTCTGCATGCCATGAAGGAATCTTATAAGGCACAGTTTGGTGAAACACCGGAAGTGAAAGTGATTCATGCCGGACTGGAATGTGGTATCATCGGTGCGGTTGTACCGGGGCTGGATATGATTTCATTTGGTCCTACTTTGCAGTGCCCGCATACACCGGAAGAACGCTGTCATGTGCCGTCAGTGAAGAAGTTCTATGATTTCTTGCTGGCTACACTGGAAAATACACCGAAAAAGTAATATCCGTTAGTGGATAAATAGATACGGAGGCTGTCCTATTCCCGTAAAAGGGAAAGGGGCAGCCTCCGTTTTTTTGTTTCGATTTTCTGTGGTTTTACTTCTTTTAATGAAAATCTGTGCAGTAAATAAGGGTTTTGGTTTTATCTTTATAAAGACAACCTTGTAAAACTTAAAATTGGAAATTATGAACAGACTATTCTTGATATGTGCCACGGGATTGTTGGCTTTTATGTTCCCTTTGGCGGGGATAGCTCAGAGTTACGACCGTCTTTGGAAGGAGGTAGAGGAAACCCGGAAGAAGGATTTGCCGCAGACCTTGATTTCACAGGTAAACCAGATTTATGAAAAGGCAAGAAAGGAGAAGAATGCTCCGCAGATGCTGAAAGCGTATCTTTCGCGGGTGGAATGTCAGGTAGGGCTGACACCGGACAGTTTGCAGCGTGAACTTTGTCGACTGAATGCATGGGCTGCAGAGGAGAACGATCCTTTGCAGAAAGCCGTGTTGTCGTTTTTGTCAGGATACTATAAGTTGGAATCTGCTCCTCTGGAAGTGGACAGTGCATTGTATGAGTTTGACCGGGCAGTAAAGGATAAGGAAGTTTTGCTGGGCGTAGCTACGACCGATTTTCGTCCGATGGCTGAACAGGGCAAATGGAGCCAGCGCTATTTCGGTGACAATATGTACGATTTGCTGTTACGCCAGTCCATCTTTCAGCTTCTATGGAATGGGGGAGGAAGCAAGGCCGTACAGTTGGCAGTGTTCGACAAGTATGAAAAGTTGATTGCACAATACGAGGCGGCAGGAAATCGTGACGCGGAATTATTGACACGTCTGGAGCGATTGATGTACTGGCAGCGTAATGGATGGAGGTATCCGCAACAGCTGTCGGACAAGCAGGTGGTGGAGCAGTTGCAGGCGTGGGCAAAAGCCTATGACGGAGTGGATGTCTGTGCGGCGTTGTATGTGTCATGGGCCGATTTCTATCATCAGAAACAAGACTTCGTGTCCGAAATGAAGGTGATAGAAGAAGGAATAAAACGGTATCCTTCTTCAGAATTCACGGCCGATTTGAAAGATAAGCGGCGAATAGTGTGCATGCCGTCGCTCTCGGTGCAGGTAACTCATCCTTATCCGCAGACGGAAGCGGAACTTCGTGTTACCAGCAAGAACCTGAAAGGGGCGACACTGGAATGGTATAGACTGAACCTGAAGGCTTCTTCTTCTGTGTTTGCACAGAATCTGGAGCATGCGGACCTGATAAAGAAGTATGGTACACTGGTGGATAAGGTGCGGTTGAACTTGCCGGATACTCCTACGTACAAGGATACGGTTTCTGTGCTGACCAGCCGGATGCCCGAGGCGGGGATTTATATATTGAAATCAATCCCCGACGGCTATCAGGATAAAACGGGATACGATGTAGTGCATCTGTCTGCATTGCAGGTGGTTTCTTTCCCGATGGAAGGAAGGCAGACGGAGTGTCATGTGGTGGATTGTAAGACCGGAAAGCCGGTCGCAGGGGCAGAATTGGTGTTTTATTCCATTCCTGTGCCAGGCAATTATACCTTATGTAAGACGTTTAAGACCGATAAGCAGGGCAAGGTAGTAGTGCCGGACATGAAAGAATCATTGTGGATGCATGCACGTGCAGGCAAGGATGAGTTTATGCAGGTGGCTTACTGGTCCAGAAGGGTGTTGCCGACGGTCAATGACAGCAAGAAGAAGGTGGACCGCATGGATTTGTTTACCGACCGTGCGTTGTACCGCAAGGGGCAGACAGTGTACGTGTCCGGAGTGGCTTATACGCAGGAAGGTGATAGTGTAGAGGTACGCAAAGATGCGGCCATCTGGCTGGCCTTGCGGGATGCCAATAACCGGGAGATAGCCCGGAAAGAATTGACTACGGATGACTTCGGTGCATTTTCAGCGGAATTCCAATTACCTTCGGAAACATTGGCCGGCATGTTCCGTATAGAATCGGACAAGGCTTCCTGTTATATCCGGGTGGAAGAATACAAGCGTCCGACGTTTGAAGTCACCTGGAAGGAAGTGCAGGAAGCTTACACGATGGGGGATTCCTTGCAACTGGAAGGTACGGCGAAAAAGTTTTCCGGTGCACCGGTGCAGGGCGGTAAGGTGCGTTGTACTTTGACCCGTTCAAAGGCCTGGTTCTGGCGGAGCGTGGCGGGAGAACAACAGTTGGCAGAGGGTGAACTGATGACTTCAGCCGACGGAACGTTTGCGGTGAAGGTTTGTCTGGAACGTCCGGATGCGGAAGTCTCCTTAGGTTGGGACGGATTCTATCGTTATCAGGTGAAGGTGGAAGTGACGGATGCGGCCGGAGAAACACAGGAAGGTGTACTGGTGCTTCCGGTGGGTGAACATGCCATCGGATTACAGATAAAGGGATTGGCCGGAAAAGTGGCTCGTGAGAAACTGGATAAGATGCAGGTACAGGCATTGAACATGCAGCAACAGCCGGTGGCATTGGATGTGGTCTGCTCACTTTATACATTGGATGAGGCCGGAAAGAAGCAGCAAACAGTATGGGGGGATACGGTGAAATCCGGACAGCCTTTCCTGCCGGAAGCATGGAAGAAGTTGGCTTCCGGAAAATACTTGCTGGAGGTAACCGCCAGTGATGAGCACGGGCGTCCTTGTCGTGCAGAACAGGAGTTTGTACTCTTTTCGTTAAAAGACCGGGTTCCTCCGGTAAAGACTGTGGAATGGTTCTATCAGGATGGTACACAGTTGGAGGGAACGCAGCCGGTGACCTTATATGTGGGTAGCAGTGAAAAGGATGTACATTTGTTCTATCATGTGTACAGTGGCAACCGGATGCTGGTTTCTGACTCGTTTGTGCTGAACGAGGAAATCCGTCCGTTTGATTATACGTGGAGGCCGGAATACGGCGATGGAATCACCGTCAGCTTTGGATTTATGAAAGACGGTATCTGGTATTCCAAGCAAGTCGCTTTGAAACGTCCGGTACCAGAGAAAAAACTGACATTGAAGTGGGAGGTCTTTCGCGACCGTTTGCGTCCGGGCACAGAAGAAACCTGGACCATGCAGATTCTGGATGCGGCAGGTAAACCGGCGGATGCCCGTCTGCTGGCTACCTTGTATGATGCTTCGCTCGACCGTCTGTGGGATAACCCGTGGAATTTCCAGTTGGGCTTCAGCCGATATACTCCTTCAGTCATGCCGTTTATTCAGTCAGTGAACAGCATTGCGATGGCTTATTCACCTTTCTATACTTATTCACTGTCTTCTGTATATACTCCTGACAACTGGCAGTTGTATAGTCGGTTGTGGATTCCTTCTTTGCGTCAGTATAGAACCTTCTCTCGAAACGGTCTGATGGTACGCGGGGCAGGAATCATGATGAAGGCTGCGGCTGCAGCACCAGATGTCATGAGGGCGGATGAGGCTTTGAATGCGCAGGCGGGATTCACGCAGGACGATGGAGTGGTAGAAGTAGAACTTCAGTCTGAAACGATTCCTTTGGAAACGGAACAGACGATGGCCTTGCGCGGGAATTTTGCAGAAACGGCTTTCTTCTATCCTGACTTACGCACCGATTCAACCGGAACCGTACGTCTGGTATTTACCGTACCGGATGCGTTGACCCAATGGAACTTCAGAGGTTTTGCTCATACCCGCAATATGGATTATGGGCTTGTGCAGGCAGAAGCCCGGACAGAAAAACCGTTTATGATTCAGCCTAACTTGCCTCGTTTCCTTCGTAGAGGGGATGAAACCTCACTGGCAGCTTCTTTGATAAATCTGTCAACGGAAGAGGTGAAAGGGGCGGTACGTCTGGAATTGGTGAATCCGATGGATGAAAGTGTGGTGTATCAGGCAGTACAGGATTTTCAGGTGAAGGCAGGAGAAACGGGCAGTGTACGTTTTACTTTCCCGGTAAATATGGATGGCGAGGTTTTGATTTGTCGGATGAAGGCAGAGGCCGGTGAGTTTAGTGACGGAGAACAGCATTATCTTCCTGTGCTGACTGACAAGCAATGGATGACGGAAACCTTGTCCTTGCAGGTGAAAGGCGGGGAGTCTCAGGAAGTGAGCCTGAAGGATTTGTTTAACGGGCAGAGCAAGACGGCCCAGAACCGGCAGCTGACCATCGAACTGACTTCTACTCCGATATGGTATGCCGTGCAGGCTCTTCCGGTGGTAGGAAATCCGCAGCAGGATGATGCGTTCTCCTGGGCTTCGGCTTATTACGCTAATGCACTGGCACAGAAGATTGTGGAACTTAATCCTCAGATTCAGGAGGTCTTTGAAATTTGGAGAAAGCAAGGACTAAAGAAAGAGACTTTGTGGAGTGAACTGGAAAAGAATCAGGAACTGAAAAGTTTGTTGCTGACTGAAACTCCTTGGGTGGCTCAGGCAGCAGATGAACAGGAGCAGAGACAACGGATTGGATTGTTGTTTGATCTGAATACGATGAATTACCGTATGGGGCAGACTGTGGAAAAATTGAAGGCCTTGCAAAAAGGGGATGGAAGCTGGAGCTGGTTCAACGGCATGCAGGGAAGCCGGTTGGTTACTACGCAGGTGGTGGAACTGCTGGCCCGACTGAAATCCATGCATATCATGGCGGATGTGCAAGTGGCTGGCATGTACTTGAAAGGTCTGAATTACCTGGAAAATGCTTTCTGTCAGGAATATGAGAACCTGAAAAAAAACGAGGCTCGTAACAAAAGCCCGCAATGGCCAAGTGAGCTGGCGGTGAGGTATCTGTATATTGCATCACTGGATGCGATGGCAGGAGAAAAAGTAAACAAGGCAGCAAAGGAATACATGATCTCCAAACTGGAAAACCGTTCAGCTACTTATTCCATTTATGAAAAGGCATTGATTGCCCGGATTCTTCAGGCACAGGGAAAACGTGCGCAAGCAGAAATACTGGTACGTTCGATTAAGGAATATACGGTAGTGACACCGGAAATGGGACGTTATTTTGATACGCCGAAAGCCGGATACGCATGGAACGGTTACCGCATTCCGACGCAGGTGGCTGCCATGGAGGCTATTCAGCACGTGGAGAAGGATGAAGAGATGCTGGAGGAAATGAAACGCTGGTTGCTGAAGCAAAAGCAGGTGCAGTGCTGGAATACGCCTTTGGCTACGGCAGATGCGGTATATGCCTTACTGGCAGATGGCATGGTGTTGACGGAAGCCGGACAGATGCAGGCGGTGGCAGGTAATGTCACACTGGAAACTCCGAAAGACGGGCTGGGCTGTATCAGTCATACGTTAAGTGGAGCAGAGGCGGAGGTGAAGACGCTGACCGTAAGTCATACGGGAAAAGCTGCCGGATGGGGTGCCGTGTATGCACAATATCTGGAAGATATGGACCGTGTGAAGGCATTTGAAGGAAAGGGTCTGCAAGTTTCACGTGAGTATATATATAAAGGTAAGGCCTTGTCTGCCAAAGAAAAGTTGCAGGTAGGCGATAAGCTGACGGTGCGCCTGACTCTCCGTGCCGACCGGGATATGGATTTCGTATGTCTGAAAGACGAGCGTGCAGCTTGTATGGAACCAGTGCGGCAAATCTCAGGCTACGAATGGTCCGATGGCTTGGGACGGTATCGGGTAAGTGGTGATGCAGCGACGACCTTCTTTATGGATCACTTGCGGAAAGGAACCTACGTCATTGAATATGAAGTGCATGTAGACCGTTCGGGAGTATATCAGGCAGGTACATCGGAAATACAGTCAGTATACGCTCCTGAGTTTGGCAGTCATACGGAAGGATATACATTATATATCGAATAAAATCACGTCCGGGCCGGGATTCCGGTTCGGACGTTTTTACAAATTTCTGAGGTTATGGAGAAAATAAATTTTCAGACTTGATTTTGCTTGTTTCCGTTTTCTCCCTATCTTTGTTTCCGTAATTTAGAAAGAATAAAATCAATGAAACGAATATATACCCTTCTTTTTTTGTGTGTTGTCGCTTGCATGTCCTTATGGGCTCAGCCTAAAATATCCTTTGATATGACTACTAAGGACTTGGGCTACGTGTTGTGGCGCACTCCGGCAACCGTGACTTATCAGTTTACCAATACGGGAGACAAGCCGTTGGTTATTTCCAATGTGACGACTTCCTGTGGATGTGCCAAGGCACAATGGACAGAAGAACCTGTACCTGCCGGAGGAAAAGGAAAGATTACGGTAGTGTTCGATGCGGAAGCCATCGGGCATTTCTATAAAGACGTGGGTGTGTATTGCAATGCAGCTTCTCTGCCCATTTACCTGGATTTTAACGGAGAGGTGACAGCCGATGCCAAGAACTATTCCTTTACGCATCCTTATGCTATCGGTGCCATTCGTTTGAATCAGGAAGAACTTGATTTTAAATCGGTCAATAAGGGAGACCGTCCGGTTATTGAGTTGTTGGTGGCCAATACTTCCAACAAGGCTTATTCACCAGTGCTGATGCACCTTCCTCCTTATCTGGAGGCAAAGGCTGAACCTGAAAAACTGGGACGTGGAAAGACTGGAAAGATTCTGGTGACACTGGATTCTGAGAAATTGCCGAAATTAGGTATTACACGTGCTTCTGTCTATCTGTCCCGCTTCCCGGGTGATAAAGTCGGCAGTGAGAATGAAATACCTGTATCAGTGGCTCTGTTGCCTGACTTCTCCAAGTTGACCGAACAGCAGAAAAACAATCCTCCTCAGATTACGTTGTCGGCTAAGGAACTGGAATTTGTGGATTTGAAACCCAACCAAAAGAAGTCACAGACGATTGTCATTTCAAATACAGGTCGCTCTGACTTGAATATTCAGGATATGCAGGTGTTCAGCATGGCTTTGGCCGTGAAACTGAAAAAGAGAGTGCTGAAACCGGGTGAATCGACCAAGATGAAGATTACTGTTTTGGCACAGAACCTTCACCGTGTGAAAGGTACGCCCCGTGTCCTGATGATTACCGATGATCCTAACCAACCGATGATTACCATCCGTGTGAAAGCCCGGCTGAAATCGTCCGAAAAATAAAAACTTTTATGGAACACCCCGAAAACAACGAAGCTTATAAGGGGTTAACTGTGAACCAGGGAGTGGAACAACCCTCCATTGTTAATCCTTATCTGAATCTGAGAAAGAAACCCAAACGTCGTCAGTATTCTGCTGCCGAGTATGTGGAAGGTATTGTGAAAGGCGATGTGACCATGCTGAGCCAGGCGGTCACGCTGGTAGAAAGTGTCAAGCCGGAACATCAGGTGCTGGCACAGGAGGTCATTGAAAAATGCCTTCCTTATTCGGGTAACTCCATCCGTATCGGTATCAGCGGAGTGCCCGGTGCCGGAAAGAGTACGTCGATTGATGTATTCGGACTGCATGTACTCGAAGAAAAAGGAGGAAAGTTGGCCGTGTTAGCTATAGACCCCAGCAGTGAACGTTCCAAAGGAAGTATTTTGGGGGATAAGACCCGAATGGAAAAGTTGTCGGTGCATCCTAAATCCTTTATTCGTCCCAGTCCTTCGGCTGGTTCATTGGGCGGTGTGGCCCGTAAGACCCGTGAAACCATCATCTTGTGTGAAGCTGCCGGATTTGATAAAATCTTTGTCGAGACTGTGGGGGTAGGACAGAGTGAAACTGCCGTACATTCCATGGTAGACTTCTTCCTGCTGATTCAGTTGGCCGGTACGGGTGATGAGTTGCAGGGCATCAAGCGCGGTATCATGGAGATGGCCGATGGTATCATTATCAACAAGGCCGATGGAAATAATGTAGAGAAGGCACAGTTGGCGGCTACGCATTTCCGTAATGCGCTCCATCTTTTTCCGGCTCCCGAATCTGGATGGACTCCTCAGGTGCTGACGTATTCCGGATTCTATAATATCGGTGTCAAGGAAATCTGGGATATGGTGTATGCCTACATCGACTTTGTCCGCAAGAACGGTTATTTTGAACACCGTCGGAACGAGCAGGCCAAATACTGGATGTATGAAACCATCAATGAGCATTTGCGCGACAGCTTCTATCAGAATCCGGAAATCGCTTCCTTGCTTCCCTTGCAGGAAAAAGATGTGCTGGAAGGACGGGCAACGTCTTTCTCGGCAGCCAGAAAACTATTGGAAATGTATTTCTCCGGGTTGAAGCAGGAGTGATGAATAAATATTCAAAATGGTCTGTTTCTATTGGACTAATTAAAAATAAGGAAGAAAAATAAGGGTGATATGCCTTGTAAAATGAATTAATATGTAACTTTGCGAACTAATTTTCAAGAGATGATGCAAAGTGAAATTAAACCTATTATAGAGGTAAAGGGTGTATCAAAGTTTTTTGGTGAAAAAACAGCCTTGGATAATATCAATTTATCCATCAAAAAGGGAGAGTTTGTAACCATCTTGGGTCCTTCGGGATGCGGTAAGACGACCTTGCTGCGTCTGATAGCAGGATTTCAGACCGCTTCGGAAGGGGTGATTCGTATTGCAGGGGAGGAGATTACCCAGACTCCTCCTCACAAGCGTCCTGTCAATACAGTTTTCCAAAAATATGCCTTATTTCCTCATCTGAATGTGTATGACAATATTGCTTTTGGCTTGAAACTGAAAAAGATGCCAAAGGATACGGTACTTAAAAAAGTGAAGGCTGCCTTGAAAATGGTGGGCATGACCGACTATGAGTACCGCGATGTCAACTCGCTCTCGGGCGGACAGCAGCAGCGTGTGGCCATTGCCCGTGCCATTGTGAACGAGCC
>ULYX01024960.1_pt1 | contig 19268 bp, 20 predicted proteins | sample 1962591 | NCBI WGS metagenome assembly ULYX01 (sample SAMEA4835874, study PRJEB28245) | human gut metagenome | biome: gut microbiome; material: fecal sample | place: Denmark | collected 2008
ATCGCTGATATGTGTGAGATACCAGGGATGGCAAGGATAGGAGTGTTCGCCCTTTTTATTTTGTAAAGGAGGAACACTTATGAATAATCCATATACCATCGAAAAAGTTGTTTTAGAGATCTTAAAAGCAAATGAAGAAGCAAGGAATGATGATATGAAACTTTATTTGCTTGTTTGTGAAGCAGTGAATCCTTATCCAACTTGTGATCGGGATATTGGCTCATTCTCTTTTTCTTCAGTGATGAATCACTATAGAGAATTAAGGTTGCCACATTTTGAAAGCGTAAGAAGATCAAGAGCGAAGATTCAGGCAGAGATTCCTGAACTTGCCGGTGATCGAAGCTGTCATCAAAGAAGAAAGGAACTGGAAATACTTTATCGTAATTATGCACTCAACAAGGAGGAATAAACTATGTCTAGCGAATTCACGATGCAACAGAAAATAAAGGTCATCACTAAACTTACAGAATCTGGTTATGACACAGAAAAGAAACTTCAAAAGCTAGAGATGGAGAATATTCTGCAAATCAAAGGAATCACGATTCCTGAGATGAGCATCATCTTGGCTCTACAAAAGAGTACAAAAAGCGGAAAGCTATACTCCTACTTATGTGGTGCCGATGATGAAGTAGATAAACAAGGTGAAAATAATGGCTAGGAAATATGAACTTATCACCGATCTTTATTATCAAACGATTAACGAAGTAAGCGAAAATGCTGATAGCTGGAAATCTTTCTTAAAAACGGCAGGAAGAAATTTTCGCCTTCGTTTTGATGAACAGATACTTATCTATGCTCAAAGGCCAGATGCTATTGCTGTTTTAGAAATCGAGAAATGGAACAATCGTTTTGGAAGATGGGTCAATAAAGGTGCTAAAGGTATCGGAAACAAAAGCTTTTGATATGGAAGGGGCTCTCAAACAAGTACAAAAGCTCATTGATGGAGGAATGAAAACCAAAGAAGCCATCAAACGGGTAGCCCAGGAAATGAATGGTTCTAAAAATGAGCTGTATGATGCTTATCATAAACACATGTGATCTTGCGAAAGCAGGATCTTTTTTTTGAGATGGAAAAATGCAGTTTTGGATCTATTTTTGTTCCTGATCTTTTCAATATTCGATAAAAATCAGGTATAATTATTTTAAGGTGTGATCATGAAGAAATTGTATAAATATCTATTAGATGCAGTGATGGTTTCCGCGGTACTTGCCTGCAGTGCATGTGCAAGTATGCCGGTTGCAGATCCTGCGGTAGAAGGGGATCAGCCGGAAACGCTAGAAAAAATTACTATACCTGCTTCGATATTTGAGTTCGCAAATTCTGATATCGAGGATAATTTTGAAGAGTTCAGTGATTATTGTTATAGCGTAGAGCGGGATGGAAACGATCTGATCCTTGGAGTTACGCCGCCGCAAAAAGAAGAACTTATAGAAATGTATGCTGCTTCCATTGACGATGTGCTTGAAACAATGACAGAAGAAGAACCAGGATACTATGTGGAGACCGATAAGGATCACAGCCGGTTCGTATATCATTACGATGAAAAAATTGATAATGTTCTGCAGGCGAGAATGCTGTTGACAATTACGACTTCGGACGTTTTGATCAAAATCTTAGAGACTAAAGATCCAAACTGGAATGTACAGGCCAGGATCGTGAATTGTCATACCGGACTGGCTGTCGGGGAAACCACATTTCCGCAGGGGAGCATTACTTTTGGACCGGATGAATGGAAGGCCAGTTACGATAACGGCGCATGGCTCAAAACAAAACAAGAAGAAGTTATGGCTATGACAGGTCTTGGCGGCACGGCTTATGAGGAATTGACGGATACCCAGAAAGGAGTCGTCACCTCTGTTGGGCAGATGATGGATTGGATCGAAGGAAAATATGAACAAAAATTCCATTACATATCCTATGTACCAGGCGATGCACTTGAGCAGGAGCATCTGAAAGTCTATCCGGAACAGGGGGATGAATCGGATGTTGTAACCGTGTATCGCACTTATGAAAACGGACGTTACCAGTATGAAGACGATTACGGATCCATTTTGGTACGGCCTTCGTATGAAGAACAGATTCTTACATTCGCAAAAGAGTACTTGCCTTTAGAAGGAATAAAGATCTATACAGAAGTAAAGGGTGGTACAAGCAATGTGCCTAAAGAAGGTTCTATTTTGAATACTGTTTCGGCTGCGACATATATTTTTATGAATGAAGACTTGTGTTTTCAACAGTACGAAGCATTTCTAAAGGCAGTGCCGGATTGGCTTACAGAGAACTGCCAGGGTGTGCCGGCCGGGATCTATGTACGGATGGCAAATTCTGAAGATTGGAAGCAGATCGACAGATCGAATTATGAAGATAAGCTTCGGGAAGATATCTATACCAAAGAAGCAGAGTGTGCGATCTCCGGCAGCGGGAAAGTGACAGTGAATTAGTCAAGGGGAAAAATGTTATGAGGAAGATTCTATTGTTTATGGTATGTTGCACTTTAGTGTGTGGCCTGAATGGATGCACTTTCTTCGGGAGCGGATCATCCAATGAATTTCGTTCAGATGAAGAATTGGCTGATGAAATGATAGAAAAAATTATTGCTTGCGTAGAAAAGGAAGATGCAGAGGGTCTGACAGAATTATTTTCGCCATATGCCAAGGATGGTACATTAAATTTAGCGGAACAGGAAGAAGACTTCATAGATTTTTTTCAAGGCGAATGTGAAAGCTGGAAAGGAAATGCAAGTTCTCAGGAAAAAAGTGAACACGGAAAAACGATCTGGCGAAAACTGAGAGGGCATTATTCAATCATCACGGATGAAGCGCAGTATGAAATAGCCTATACTTATATTCCTTTTCACAGAGAAGAACCGGATAAAGAAGGACTTACCGCAATAGAGATCACTACGGAAGAAAACTTTGACAAGGAGGATTTTCTCTGGAGTTTGGACCAGCGACCAGGAATCTATGTGACTGAAGAGGGAGAAGAGGATCTCTCAAGACAGAAGCAGATCACTCCCGAAGAACTGATCCAGGCAGCAGATCTTACAAAAGAACAGTATAGCGGCGTTGATCTCGAACAGTTTATTGAAGATTTCTCTGTGACGAAAGAAGATGTGAATACACTCAATATACCTTTGCTTCTGAAAGAATACGAACCAGATTACAAGGGCCGAGTGATCGATGTGAGTTATCTTCTTGAAGACGATATAGAAAGCCGTACATCGGATTTTACTCGTGATGCAATTGCGATCGCTTTCATGGAAAACAAGAATACAAGTACAGAATGTGTCTATTATGATTTGTTACAGGATAGACGATATCAAACATCCGATGCGTATCTCTTTGACAATCTGTATCAGACACAGGCAGGATATTATAGTAATGGACAACAAATTTTGCAGGGACTGAATAAGTACAAAGTTTTCACTTGGGAATCCAAAACGGATGAAGAAGAAATCACAGATCCTCAATCCATGGTACTGGCAATAGAATATGCAGACGGAACCGTGTTCCGTATAGAAGCATCGGGTTTACTCTCTCAGGTGCTGCCAGGGGCGTATAAGGAAGTAAGAGAAATGCTTTTGTCAGGAGAATACAACAAAAGCTAGAGAAATATCTAAGGAGAAAAACAACGTGAACAAAGTATTTGAAGATGATTTTCTGGATGTACAGTCACGAATCATTGCACTGTGTGTCGAATTCGCGGATAACAAGGCCGATAAGGTTTATGCCTATGGTTCCATTGAAGAAAACAGTATTTCTTTTAATGCATTTTTCAACATTGGCGGCCAAATCAAAACGACCAATAATGTAGTAACCGATACAGACACAATATGGGATTTTCTGGATTTAGGGGAATCGGATCTTGAGAAGATAAAAGAAATATGCATCCACTATGGAAAACCTGTTCCTACAGAATTAAAAATGATATATGACTGTAAAACCGGTCAAATAGACACAAAATATCAATATAACAGTATCTGTTCTGCAAAGACAGGGATCGATTCCAGTGAGATTTTTTTGAAGTGGTTAGATGAGGTGCGCAATGGAAGAGATAAAACAACATTGTGAGAAGGTGATCCAGATGCTTCGCTTGGATTATCCTGCGCAGTTACAATATCCGGGAAGCATCAAAAAAATATATGATGTTATGTTGCAAATCCTATCTTGCGATGAACTTCCTGATGTTGACTGGGTAGGCATGGTGCGCTGTTTTGTCGATGAAACTACGGATTATCAAAATCCGGTCCTCTTTGAGATCGATAAAATTGCGAAGCTGTCAAAGAAAAAATAATGAAGCAGTTGAGAAAAACAGAATGACAAAAAGGATATCTCATTAAGAAAAACCTGGCTCTGTGTGCGTGGGTATTGATGTTGCTCGCAGGCTTTGCCGGAATATTGTCGCACCCGGAGAATATTCCATCGCTGGTGGCGTGTGTCCTTGCCTTGGCGGGTACAGGCCTAACATTGCCGCGCCTGATTAGATATTGCAGAAAAACATACCATAGTATGCCCGCTTTGAACAGGCGGCTTACAAAAGAAGAGCAGGAAGAGCTGGTCGAACACGTTGAAATAAGAGAATGCTTACGTAATAATGGCTAAATCGATATATGCAGCCTGGAAAACATAGATGGACTGCAGCGTATGAACGAGCTCATTGACCAGCTCCAGAAAAAAGGGGCGGAAATTGTACTGTACGAGGATGACAGAGTTGTAGAAACTGAATTCCTAAAAAATATCATTGAAGCACACTTTGATTCAGAAAGGTATCTGCAGGAAAAGGACGATAAAGTTATTGAGCAAGATTAGTGATTTGAGGAGGAAGATTTATGAGGATCACAGACATTTTTGATGCCGTAAGAGATGGAACTTACATTGACTTTATGGATTTTTATTCTGGAAATCCGAATTTGTTCAATAAGTATGCAGGGATGAGTCTGCTTCAATTGTCTGTTGTCAATGACCGTTATCCAGATGAAAAAATAAAGATCCTTCGTTTTTTGATTTCTGAGGGAGCGGATGTTAACTTTCTGAGTCCAAAAGATCAAAGAAATGCGCTGCATATATTTTATTTTTCTGTTTTAAGACCTGAGCCTCAGTACATGTTAAAAATAACGCAGATTCTGATTGCGGCTGGAGTGGATATTAATAAAAAAGATAAATATGGCGCGATACCGCTGCAGTATGCGATTACCGCTGTGAAACTGCCGACGAAGACAATCATGCCGGTATATCAATATTTGATGGATCGAGGATCAAATATTTGTGAAAAAGATAACTTTGGCAAAACTTGCCTTGATTATGCTGAAGAATTTTCATGGAGAAATGATTTGATCCATTTGTTGGAAGGGAACAATATATTCTAAATATGAAAAGGTTAAAAAAACAGGAAATCATTTTTTTTGTTCTTGTATTGGCAGTCATAGCCGCTAGTCTGCTTCTGCCCAAAACAGGAGAACTGGTACTGCTGGATGAATTTTGTGATCTATCAGTTATATGGATCGTTTGTGCTTATCTGGTCATCCGGGTGGTGCGAAACAGGACTTTGCTGTCGGCTTCCAGAAAGGCTCTGGGAGCAGGCGTTGTTATCGTGTGTTTTGCTTTAGCGCTCTGGTTTTCTAAGGATCTGGTGCTTGATTTGTCGTCAGGTTCGCAAACGGTTGAATTAAAGGATATACAAGTCAGCGAATCTTTGGCACATACGGGAATTTTTTCGCACCATTATTATCTGACTGGTTCTGATAATGAGGATGAAATTCTTCGATTAGAGATTTCGGGCGAAGACTATGGCAGGCTGCAACATGATCAAACCGTAAGGGTCGAGTACTATAAACATACGGGGCGGATCGTGAAGGTGGATTGAAAAGAAGTAGATTTATTTTTGGTTTTATGCTAAATTTTTTTTCCTAAAGAAATAAAAGCGACAAATTGAAATGAGGAATGGAAATGAAAAAGAAGATTTCACGTGGCGATTTGTTCTATTACGATTTTGGAGAAAGAGAAGGATCGATTCAATCTGGAGTGCGTCCGGTATTGGTTGTCCAAGCTAATGAGTTTAATACCAACGCTCCAACTATTATCGTTGCTTCGCTTACTACAGTATTAAAGAAAAGATACTTACCGTCGCACATAATATTAGGTAAGGAATCTGGCTTAAAGAAACCGTCAATGGTATTGCTTGAACAGATTCAGACAATCACAATAGGTTTCGCTCAAAAACAATTGCGTTTAGAGTATCACCTGAAGAAGATGAACAAATAAATATTGCTGTGTCTTTAACAGGATTATCTAAACAAGATTTTATTACCAGTAAACTATTGGATAGAACGATCAATGTACAAGCTAATTGTAAAGTTCATAGAGCTGTATTTGATCGGCTTGGTGAAGTTCTCGATGAATTAAAAAGGCTGGAACCATCAGACGATATAGATGATGAATTAATGGATAATATATCGCTTATATTGACAGTAGCTAATGGGCTTTATAATCCAGAAAATCATATTGAAAGTGAGTAAACCTTTATAGGATTGCTATTTGGATTTATAGAATTGCCATTTGGCTACAAACTTTAAAGGTATTTTGTTGTTTGCTATAATTAGCTTAAAATGTGGAGCGATTAATTTATTTATGTGAGGAGGACCGACTTGCAATATAAGGTATATGGAAAACAAAACCAAGATGTGATTGTTCTTCTGCACGGTGGAGGCTTATCGTGGTGGAATTATCGAGAAATCTCTGAATTACTTCAAAATGATTTACAGATAATTATCCCAATACTAGACGGACACACAGGCAGCGATAAAGATTTTACTTCAATTAAAGACAATGCCGACGAAATCATTTCTTTCATTGATAGGAATTTTGGTGGCTCGGTATTATTGATTGGCGGGTTATCTCTTGGTGGGCAAATACTAGTTGAAATGTTATCTCAGCGAAAAAACATCTGTCGTTATGCAATTGTAGAAAGCGCATCAGTTATTCCGTCTAAACTAACTTATTCTCTGATACGACCAACATTTGGAACGTGTTATGGACTGATCAAACAAAAGTGGTTTTCTAAATTACAATTTCGTTCGCTTCGAATAAAACCAGAACTGTTCGATGACTATTATCAAGACACTTGTGGTATCACAAAGCAAAATATGATTGCTTTTTTACAAGAAAGTTCTATGTATTCTATGAAAAAAACTCTTGGTGAGTGTACAGCGAAGGTTCATCTGTTTGTTGGAGAGCGGGAAAATAAACGTATCTTATTTTCTGCAAAAAAGATCAGAGAAGTGATCAAAAATTGTGATTTACACATACTCCCGTCTATGTATCACGGTGAATTTTCTATTAACCAGGCTGATCGTTATGCAAAAGAGTTATATGACATTATAAAATTGCATTGATTTTCTGGTTTTCGATTAAAGTACGGTTAAACAGTACTTTCAAGAAAGAATTATTTAGTACCCTAATGGAAGCTGCTAGCCATCAGGAACTATTCCAAACGAACAGTTGCAACGAATTTTGCAACAAAAATATGATAGGCAAAATAAGATATAGATAATATGGATGAAACAAGCCAAAATAGCCATCATTTAGATAATAAATATGAGAAATGATAATACAAATAAGGAGTTCGAATAGTATATAAGAAAAGTCGTTTAACGTTGCCAAAATCGAAAAAATGAGGCGCTTTAAGATAACATAGGGTTTCACACAATTTACGCATTCAGAAATCATAGGGTTTCTGATGTGTGAACTATCCTTTACGAAATCGTAGGGTCAAGAAAATAGGGATGGAATCCCCACTTTCATGTAGAGTGGAGTCCATCCCTTTTTGAATGATAGAAAATCGACAGATAGTGGATTTAAATACCTGAATATAGAACTTTACAGCTTTTGAATATTTCTGTTAAAAAAGATAGAGATTTTATATAAAAGATTTTTTGCGAAAAACGTGAGAAAAATGGGAAACGCTCGACCCTATAATAGTTTAAAGGTCGACATGATATCGGCCCTATAATTTCTTAAAGCGTTCAAAAACCCTATGATAATTTAAATACCCAAAAATGATAAAATCGGTAACGTTAAATGACTTTTTTTGTTATCTTATGTGATATAATGTCATCAGAGGACATTAATATGAAACTTTATAAACGAGAAAATTATTTAAAAAGAATTCGTGGATTTTATGATGCTACAGATATAATAAAGGTTTTAACCGGGGTTCATCGATGTGGAAAATCATCATTGATGCTGACGATTGTAGATGAATTGATTGCAAAGGGAGTTTCTGCTGAAAATATTATCTATTTTGATTTAGATAGAAGAGAATATAGAAAAGTTACTGATGATGATCAGCTTGAGCGGTTAATTGAAGAAAAGTCCAAGGGAATCGAAGGTATAAAATACTTATTTATCGATGAAGTTCAAAATGTTAGAAATTTTGAATTAGTTTTAAATGGATTTAGAATGGAAGAAGAGTATTCAATTTTTATTACAGGATCAAATTCTTATTTGCTCAGCGGTGAATTATCTACTAAATTAACAGGGAGATATGTTGAATTTGAGATTTTTACTTTAAATTTTGAAGAATATCAAAATATGAAGAAGTTCTTTGGAAAACCCATAAATACTAATCCATTACAGGAGTTGAATTCTTTTATTCTAGAAGGTGGTTTTCCTAGGGCTGTTCAGTTTGATGATTTAGAAGATAAAAGGAGTTATACTCTAGGAGTTATAAAAGAAATCTTTGAAAAAGACATAAGAAGACGATTAAAGATAAGAGATAGAGATGCATTTGAAATAGTTAGAAATTTCATTATTAATAATTACGGATCACTAATAAGTATTAATGGAATAGTAGATAATTTAAAAAAACATGGAAATTCAATAAGTAAAGCTACAGTATCTAGATACATCCAAGCTCTATTAGATGCAAAAATAATTTATGAATGTACAAAATTTGATATGAAATCAAAAAAGATGATAAAGGGAGAAAAGAAATATTATTTATCAGATCTTAGTTTTTATTATGCATTAAATACAGACAATCAATTTAATTATGGACCGAGTTTAGAGAATATTGTTTATCTATACACAAAGAGTCATAATTACTCAGTAAGCGTTGGAAGAATTGGCAAACTAGAGTGTGATTTTATTTTGAGAGACTCAAAGCTGAACTACAGTTATATCCAAGTGTCGTATACTATAGCTTTAAGTAAAGATACAGAGGATAGAGAGTATAGACCATTAGAAAAAATTAAAGACAATTACCCAAAATATGTTGCGACGACAGACTATATTTTGAAAAAGAGAAATGGTATTGAACATATTAATATAATTGAATTTATGACAGAGAATAAATTATTTTAATATCTAATAAATTCAACTTAATTTGTATCAATGAGAAACTATGTAATATCTGTTTTATAGATTGTTGAAGGTTAAGTATACACTCAACTAATCTGGTATTCATTGACGTCAAGACAATTATGAATTAACTGTCTAATACTAGAATTCTTATATATAACGATTTGAAAGAGGAAATTATTGTAATTAAGAAATTAAAAATTTGCGCTTAACCTCCAATTTGTTGACATAGGCCATATTAGGCAATCGCCAGCTTAAAAAGATCTTCCTTTCGTATCTGGCGTATGAAAAAATAACACACTCTTTTTCGCAGTCTCTTCATGATCAGAAGCAGGATTTCCTGGCTGTCCATTCCCATATATTCCCTCTGCAACGTGAATAGTGCATTGTACCGATTTATATATTTGCTTGATACACCCCGGTAAACACGATACTGATCCTGTATCTGGGAATGGAACGAGTTCACATTGTTTAAATGATTAACGGAATCATATTCATGATATGATTCCAACACCTTGTTGGAACAGTTCTTTTCTTTAAGCGGCCTGACATAACTTGTCAGACCGTCTGTCCACACATAGCTTTCATCGGTTATACATTCACAGAAAGTTTCCGCATCCATGGAAGATGGCTTTGCCACATTGAGCGACCTGGATATGCATTTTCCCAGTCTCTGGACCGCCGTGAGGATACAGATCTTTTCATCCGACAATCCTAGTTTTGTGGCCGGTGTTCCGCGCTTCTTTCCCGGATGTCCTTCAACGACTCTTCCTTTTCTACAGTGCGTTACATATGTTTCATCCATTTCCACTTCATGACCGACCATATTTGTCAGACTCCATATCTTCGATAAAATGAAGGTATTTATGACGCATACGGAAAACAGTTGATTCATGAACATTGATCTTGGCCGCTGTATGCAGAAGAGAATTTCCTTTCTGCGTTTCAATGATCAGATCATTCCATTTGGACTGTGGCTGATGAGAGTAATATGTCAACTGCCCATGATCACATACAAACCGCTTATGACAGGAAGAGCATTTCAACATTTGTTTACCAGCTTTGGTCTTTCCAGCTTTCACGAGCACGGGATGAAACTGGTTCATCTGCCTGTTGGTCTCGATAAAGTCACGGATCATCTGAGAAACACGATCTTTCTGGTAAGCACAGAGCTGATCGTAGATGCTAGGAAGAAGATAGTTGGATTCATAGTTGATTGACATAAAGGATACCTCGTTTCTTATCTTTATCTATAAGGTACCACCTAATTTGACATCATTTATGACAGTTATATCGCATATCAACAAATTGAAGGTTAAGCGAACTTTATATTAACATTCATTTATTAGATTTTAACTTTTGGAATGTTAAAATGAAATAAAATAGAGTTAATAATTTTAGATTTATTCAATCACTAATTAAGAGAAAAAATCTTAATGCAAAAACGGATAAATCCATTTAGAATAAAACTAGGAGAGATCATTATGAAACGTAGACTATTTAGTATTCTTGCTATCTTATTATTTGTTTTAAGTGGGTGTCAAAAAGAACCAACAAGTAAGTATATTCTTCCTATAGAATCACAGTATTTTCTAGGTAAAGAATCTTATGAAAGTGTAAAAGAACATGATACAGATTCGTTTAGCTTGGATTCTACATATGCAAATGAAGTTACATTAGAAGAGGATTGTTTGGTTCTAGAAGCTAGCGATTCACAAATCAAAAATCTTATTGAAAATAATCAAAAAATCATGGAGGAAATAGCTCAAGAATTTGAAGCTATAAAGGATAATTATACAGTTGAATGGAGTGAAGATTATTCTTCTGTAACTTTTAATGTGGATGATGAAGGCTTGTTTTCAGATAATACGGCAGAAGCTTTAGAAAATATGGGTCATACTTTCTGGATTAATTATATTCTGCAGACAAATTCTGCTTTGATGAATCAAGACTGTGACACAACAGTTAATGTAACTTATAAAAATGCAGATAGTGGTCATATACTTTCAAAAGGTTTATTTCCATATGAAGAATTTACAATAACTCAAGAAGATTGGGAATTAAGCCAAAGTCAAGATGTAATTCGTAGTATAGAGTATGACGGATATATTGATATGAAAATGATTGTTAAACAAGTGGATTCTGATAAAATCATATTTGCACCTCAAGAAAAGGATTCATTTTATTCTAATGATGAGAGTCTTTGCCTATGTTTAGATAGTGTATATGCTGATGATATTAAACTTCCTCATCAGATTGAAGAAGGAGATGTATTTGTACTAAGACTAGATGGAAGTTATGCTTTACATGAAGATGGAGATGATATTCCAGATATTGCTCCAGTTGCAATGATTCCTGAAAAATATTATGAAGAATAAATGATATTAAGTATAAAAAAAACGCATGAGTTTAAGAGAAATATTTCTTAAGTTCATGCTTTTTAAATAATGGAGAATATGAAAGATTTAAACAATTTTTTATTCATTTGTCTATTAAATTTGTGACAATTGTAATTGATTTCTCAGTTAAATGTCATGACTTTTGGTATAAATATTGACTTTGTTTTTTGCAAAGGTATTATCATATTAGATGAGAAAGCGATTACATTATAGGAGGAGACATTTAATGAAAAGAAAGAAAACGAACGTAGCGGCTGCAGTTCTATCGTGCTCTTTAGGACTCAGTACGATTTCGCCTGTGCTAGCAGAAGAGAATGTCTTGGATAGCACGCAATCTTTGGCGAGTGAAACACAAATTGTAGAGCAAAACAAGGAAACAGAAACAAATACTTCCAAACAGACTAGTGATGTAGAAGAAACTGAAACAACAGATACATCTGAACAAGAAGTAAAAACAGACGATTCCACAGTTGTAGAAAATCCTACGGAGGAAGAAAACAACCCAAATGAAGCTACTAACACGATGGATGAAGAAGTGTCTACTGGGAGTGTTCGTGCTGGAATTCCGTTTACTGGCTTGACTGGTGATTTTGAAGAAACTGATACAGGCATGCGCATCAATCAACAAGATGGAGATAATATATTAATTTCTTCAGTTCAAGGCAAAATATTCTCGTTTGCCGGCGATGTCACTTTTGAGAGTGGAGTTAACAAAACATCACTGATTTTTGGTGCAGAAAAAAACACATCTCCAACAGATATTGGGAAATTCTTTGGGTTGGAATTATCCCTTTCCGGAAATGATGTACAAATCAAGTTGTTCCAAAATCCATTAAGTGACCCAACGGCTTTAGGGGATGAAATCATTTCTCCTACGACAGTTACAAGTGTCAATGATACGACACAGCCCATCCATTGGACAGTTTCTGTCGATGGCGATAATAATTTAGTCATTACGGTCAATGGTATTACTGCTCAATATGAGATGAAAAAAGATTTTAAAGGTGCTTATCAGGGTGGTTACTTTGGGTTCTTAACTTTCCAGTCCCAGGTTCATATTGAGAATATGACACTAAGTGCACAACCGATTCCACAATCAAATTTCCAAACTAATTTGAAAAATCTTCATGGCTTGAATGGTACATGGCGTGAAACAGAAGAAGGTCTCTATTCTTCCGGTACTGGTGATAATTTTGCAATATCAGATACAAAGGTTAAGAATTTTGAATACAGTGCTAATATTCGTAATGAAGGTAAAAAAGGTGCCGGATCTTTATTGTTCCGTGCAGATGAAAACCCATCTGGTGGAACCATTGCTATGAATGTGGATTATTCTGCTAATGTTTTTAAGTTGTTCTCTTTTGGTTCCGGTGCGGGGACATATGAAACTGTTTCTTTAGCCAGTGTTCCGGAAAACGAAGATGGCAGCTATGATTTGAAAGTTCAAATGTATGAAAATCATTTACGTGTGTACGTCAATGGTACAGGTATTATTAATCGAGATATCGATGTTCGTCCAGACGAAGGAAGATTAGGTCTTTTAACTTGGGATGGTACGGTTATTTATCAAAATGTCCAATATAAAGAACTTGATTCCTGGGAAGATATCGAAGAACCACATTTGACAGGTATCAAGTTGCCGGAAGGTGTAACTATCACACCAGAGTTTGATGAATCTGTCAGTGTTTATGGAATGGATATCCAACCTGACGTAGGTGAAGCTGTTATCGGTTTAGAAGCAAAAGAAGGCACGAAACTCTATGTAACAAAGAGTGACGAAAACGGGAATATCATTAAAGAAAAAGAAGAAATCACCGATGGTACATTTACAATCTCAAAAGATGAATTCTTTGAGGATTATATGAATGTGGATGTTACGATAGAGTCGGACAGCTTTACGAGTATCGTGAATTTTGCGGTTAATAAATGGACATCAACAGAAGATCTTGCTAACGAAGAGTATCGTGCTCAATTCCATATAACGCCACAGTCAAATTTCATGAACGATCCAAATGGCATGGTGTATGATTCTACAGATGGCTATTGGCATGTCTATTATCAATATTCTACAAAAAACAACTTTAATAACCAAAGCTGGGCTCATGTCCGTTCGAAAGATTTGGTGAACTGGGAACAAATGCCTTTAGCAATTCAAATCGATGATAATGGTTTAATTTTCTCAGGATGTGCAATTGAAGATCCAGAAAATAAGAGTGGATTGTTTGATGATACAGAATATGGCAAAGATTCTCGCTTAATAGTTTATTATACATATAGCGGACCACAGGGACAGTCACAAGCCTATGCATATTCAACAGACCATGGTATCACTTGGGAAAAGGGTGGAATAATTCTGGATAGTAGTAATTCTTATGATGGAGATAGAAATAATTTTAGAGATCCTAAAGTTTTCCAGGTCCCAGGAGATGATGAACATTATTATATGGTGACAGCTGGAGGGGCAGCTCAAATTTTTACTTCCACAAATTTAATTAATTGGAATTTTTCACAGGCCTTGACTTATGTTGACGGAACTCAAATTTATTCAGAATGTCCGATGATGTATGAGGCTACGGTAGAAGGTACCGATGAAACCAAATGGATCTATGGTGGAAGTGCTGGATTCTATGTCGTTGGCGATATGCAACTAGATGAAGAAACAGGAATCTATAAATGGAAAGCTGAATCAGAAAAACTAAATGTCGAATCTAATGAAAACCCGTGGGCAGGATTTGGTAAGTATGCAACGATGACCTTCTGGGGTAATCCAACAGAAAAAGATCGAGTGATTGGAATCAGCTGGCTACAGGATACTAAAGATTTTAGTGGAAAAGATTATAAAGGTGTACAATCTCTACCTCAAGAGTATGGTTTGAAACTAATTGATGGAAAATATGTAATTACCTGTTATCCGGTTGAAGAAGTAGATGCGTTACGAGATACTGAAAATATGCTTTATGAAGGAACAGAAGGTATTACAGTAACTCCTGAAGATGGAAACATTCTACAAGGAGCAAGTGGAATCACATATGATCTAGAGGCAACATTCGATTTGGATGACACAACGGCTACAGAGTTTGGATTCAAACTTCGTAAAGGCAACGGTCAAGAAATGGTCTATAAATATGATGTAGAACAACAGAAGATGGTTCTGGATGTTTCACAATCCGATTCCTGCCAGAACGGCGGTGTATGGCAACAAACCTTAATTCCAATGGAGGGGAATAAGATCCAGTTACGTATTATCGTTGACCAGGGTGCTGTTGAAGCATTTGGTAACTACGGGGAAGCTAATATTTCCACTGTAGCATATATGTCTAAAGATAATATTGGCATGGAATTCTTTACAGATGGTTCTATTACCATTGATTCACTTAATATTTATGATATGAAATCAATGTATACAGGAGAATCTGGTTCTGTAACAGAAGATCAACAATTATACTTAGATGCTCCTTCTTATGTAGAAACAGGTAGTGAATTTACAGTAAATGCCAATGTATATCCAAATAAAGGAAACTCAGGTGTAACTTGGAGTTATGGAGAAGGATTAGAAGTTGTTAGTGAAGGAACTACATCAACTACATTAAAGGCAAGTCAGCCTGGTACATATACCATTAGTGCTACTGCTGGAGATCTAACAAAAGAAGTATCTGTCCGTGTAGCAGATCCTAATTTTGAAAATAATGCCGATGGATGGCAGGCGATTAGCGGAAGCTGGCAGATTACGGATGAAGGCTTGATAGGAAATAATGTCGGAACAGGAGATAGCTTCTATTTGTCTGATGCCAGAGTAAGTGCAGATAAAGCCTTCACAATTACTGGAAATTTAAAAATTGAACAAGGTCAGGCTGCAGGAGTTGTCTTTGGTGTAACTGATAAAAACAATCCAGCTGCGAACTGGTTCTGTGCAAATATTGACACAGTGGATGGAATTGCCAAGTTATTCCAAAATAATGGTAATGAGATGTGGAATGTGACAAAACCTCTATCTGAAATTACTCCAAAAACTGATGGAAGCTATGATTTAAAAATTATGTATGATGGAGCCGGCACAATGACTTATTATGTGAATGATGTCTTGGTTGGATCTAACAGTGGAACAAACTTTAGTGAAGGATATGTTGGTGTACAGACATTTAAATCAGCAGCTGTCTTCAACAACTTACAAATTAATGCTGAAGGTGGAACAATTACAGGAATTATAGGAACAGTTGATCCAATTACAGTACAAACAGGTACATCATTGGATACAGTATTGGCACAATTACCAAATGATATCCAAGTTAGAATGGATAATAACACATTCAGTACAGCCTCAGTATCTTGGGATACAAGTGGAATTGATTTGTCTAGTGCAGGTACATATACAATTGTAGGGACAGTAGCTGGATTTAGTGACACAATTAATGTACAACTAACTGTACAGGATGAACCAGTTTCTATAGATACATCTAAATTGGAAAGTTTAATTCAAACAATTCAAAATACTGATTTATCCGGATATACTACAGATAGTGTGAATGCTTTAAAAACAAAATTAAATGAAGCTACAGCACTTCTTGAAAAAGAAAATGTGACACAGACAGAAATAGATTCTATGTTACAAGAATTACAGGCTGCATTTGATGGACTAGTAAAGAAAGATACTACAGATCCAGGAGATGCTGGAGATGGTGGTCAGACAACTGGTGGAGATAAGGGAAACAATTCTTCAGATAAAGATTCTAGTCGAACAAATGGAACTAATACAGGAGTTGCGGTTGGCATGGGATTGTTTGGAGGACTAGCTGGAATTTCTGCACTAGGTGCTGGTGTTCTATCATTCTTAAAACGTCGTAAAAAATAAAGAATTACAATAATTCATTTTAAGAGATCTAAGTATAAATATGACAAGGATCTCTTTTTTAGTGAAGCAGTATAAACAAAGTATTAAGAAAGTGCACATTATGAAAATTGATGATTGAATATTTAACAGAGTTGGGATAAGTAACAACCAAAGAGTTAACAGTTTGTTTATATAACAAAATTATTGAAAAACATATTTTTATAATAACCTTCCTTTACAGAATTCAAATTTCTGTTTCAATAGATATAACTTTGGGAGATGAGCTTTATTTGGATATAGTAGCAATGTAGTTTGTAAATCCAAAATGATACTAATGAAGAGATTTTGAACTCTCAATTTCTAAAAAGCTGTATTTTAATTCCTATAATTATTATCAATTCTATTATAACATTTTATCTAATACACATTTTCACCTTAACTCATTTTAAAAATATGCATATTCACCGAAAAAGGTGTTTTCTTTTTGTTATAAATTTTATGAGGTGATGTGTATGAAAAGTTCTGCGGACACATTTTTAGAAAATTTGAATATTATTATGGAAAATAATGGATTAACTAATTATCAGGAACTAAGCAATTTCATAAGTATAAATAAATCTACAGTAGCTTCATGGTTTACTGGTCAAAGAACCCCGTCTATACAAAAGCTCGATATAATTGCTAATCATCTTTTAATTCCTACATATCTATTGATAAAACCTAATTTATCTTTAATTAAATCATATACAACAGTAGAAAACGACTCTCACCGAGTTTTGGTTGAGAATCTGAATTATATTTTTCATAAATTGAACAAAATTACTTATAGAGAAAAATGTTCTCTATTTTATAATTTTATCTCTGAAGATCAATTACGGAATTACCTCAGAGAATCTAATTGGAATCTACCAAATTTAAACACCTTAGATAATATGGCTTCTTCTCTAGGAAAACCAAATTATTTATTATTAAAACGAGGAGGTATACAACATGAAGAAGATAATTAGTACAACAATTACAAATAAATTAAAAAAATTGGATCAGTTAATTAAGGAGACTCCTAATACTGTTCCAAATGTATATTCCCATACATTTAATTTCAAGGGTCGAAAGTCTCCTTTAGTTGCTCATGCTGTTATTAAAGAATTATTGAACAAAAACGAATCTTTTTATGATCCTTTTGCGGGTTCTGGGTCTTTTCTGTTAGCAGGCGCAGATATATCAAACCATATATACGCTACTGAACTTGATAATTATGCCTATTTTGCATTTAATTCATTAATTGCGGACATTGATATAGATAAAGTCAAAAATATGTTTTCATCAATTAAGAATAGTGTGTATGAAGATATTAATCATTTATACCGGACTAATTGTTGCGGAAATAAGTTAATGATTTCAAAATTATATTTTGATCCTGATAAAGGAGATAAAGGATATTTTCAGCCTTCTAAAAACAGAGATATAACGAATGGTGAAAATATTAAATTTGTTCATAATTGTAAAACTTGTGGTAAATCAAAAAAAAAGTTCGATAATTCTGATCTACAAGTTATTCAGGAATTATCGAAATATGATATAAGCGAATTTCCAACAACTAAATATATTGACAATAGTAGAATTAATATTACATCTTCTAAAGATGCTGATCAATATGACCGAATTTTTACTACAAGAAGTAAAATTGCATTATTAAAGTTACAAAAAGCAATTTTGAAATTCCCTTCATCGAAGGAAAGAGATTTTTTAGAGCAAGCATTGGTTTCAACGCTCACTTTATCTAGAATTTGTAGTTATGGATCGAGCAGCGATATTCTTTATTATGTTGTCCACGAGAAAGCTCAGGAATCTAACGTATGGGAATTATTTGAGACTAAATATTTAAACTCATTAAAATTCCGCGAACAATACTCAGATGAAATTAGACTTTTAAACCATAATTTACACTATGTAAATTGTGATTATTCAATGTTTATCAACGAGAACCCTGATTTAAAAATTGATTTAATTTACACAGATTTTCCGTATACTGATCAAGTACCGTATCTTGAAAGACATCAATTATATAGAGTTTGGCTTGAAAAGTTTTATAATGAAAAGCAATTTGCTCTAACTAAGAATATGTTAAATTCTGAAATTGTTGTTACTAACGCACCTTCAAGAAAAAATAAAAATTCATTAATGAGTTATTATGGAGATATTGATAAAATGTTTAATAATTTTTATAAAGTACTTAGTGATAACGGTCTTTTATTTTTTACATTAAATCTAGGAAAAGCGAAATATTTTAAAACATTCTTGGAAATCGTTAATCTTGCAAGAAAAAATGGATTTGAGTTAGTTTATCAAAATACAATCAAAAAAAATGATCCAAGCTTAAGAAAACAATCTGCCTTTGTGAACACATTAATGGATGATATCTTAGTAGGGTTTGCTAAACTTAATGATCAAGAAAAATACTGGTATATAGAAAATGATAACTATGAATTTGTAATTATCAAAATAATTTATCAATATATCTTATCTTCTATGTCTAAAAGTCAAATTGTTACAAAAACTTCCGCTGTTCAGTTGATAAAAAATGACATGCGGTCAAAATATAGCATTATTGCTACAGACAATGATATAGAAAAAATAAATAATATTATAAACAGTAACTTCAATGTTATTAATGGGATAATTAA